>JAAUYG010087493.1_pt1 | contig 15380 bp, 17 predicted proteins | sample 7278091 | NCBI WGS metagenome assembly JAAUYG01 (sample SAMN14350201, study PRJNA611818) | marine sediment metagenome | isolation source: surface marine sediment (0.6m) | place: French Polynesia: Moorea | collected 2018-08 | reverse complement strand
GTTGATCACGAGAAAGATACAAAATCCGATACATTGGATCGGACAACAAAATTGTATGCACTTTGCTTTTCAGAGGTGTTGTGAGTTTCGTTTCTGCATTTCCAGTTTAAATCTCAGAGCAAAAAAAAAAAATATGTTTTTGAAAATGCTGTACAACCCCCTTTTTGACTTCGCATTGACCTTCTCTTGTCAATTGCGGCATTTCCGATTTAGTTAAAAATATAAAAACAACCAAAAAATGTAGACATGTGTAAAATGAACACGTGTTGGTGTGAAATATTTTTGCATGACCAAGGGGGAACAAGAATTGCCAAATGTTGTGTGTGTGACCAAGTGTTTACCCAGGTGACCGCAGTTGTGAGAGGACCAGACACCACCCGTCACTCCATTTCTGGTGACGCGCAAATGACATTTTTTCCTTGCCATTTTCCTTGCACGTGGTGGTCTCAATTGGACTTTTTCCCTTTTGTGTTTGCAGCACAAGTTTGTGCCGAATGATGATGATTCAATGTTCAGTTTTCTTTTGTTCTGACAGAAAGAAATATCTGAGGGGATTTGGCCACTAGTAGATCTCAATCATTCTGTAACAATGTCTTTCTGATGTTTAAGGCACACCACGCCGAGACGTATTCACCCAGTTTCTCTGTCATTGGCACAGAAAACTTGGGTGGAAACTCAAAAATTTGCTTCATTCGACACAAATGCTGCAGAAGTGGCAAATGCACCTGTTCAAAAAGCTGGAATATTGAACCTGTTTTTCTGTTTGCTGTATTTCGCAGAGATTTCCTTTTGATTTTGAGGCTCTTCTTCAGGTTTTGGGTAGAATGCTGAAGTGAAGCAACAAAAATCGAACTGGCGGCGCTGATTTTCTGTTTAAGTCTCTCAGATGTCATGACCTGTGTACAATCCGAGAGAATCTGACACTAAAAAGTGGCCAATTTTGGTTTCTGTACGAAAATACTTTGGTAAAGAAAAGCTTGCATATCCCGTTTCCATTATTGTAGGATGTTTTCATGGTACATTCTCTGTGGATAAGGAAGAGTACATGTATATGTGTGTCTTTCCAAAGCTGCACATGATGTTGGGAAACAAGCTAACTGGAATAGCTTGGACAGAACCGTTCAGCATGATCAGACAAAAACAGCTAAGAGCTCAGAGCTACCATCTGATGTGGGGAACTCATGATATCTTCTCGTTGGAGAACAAAACCAACAACAAGGCCTAGATCTATTCTGGTAAAGATGGGGACATTTGATGTTTTTCATTGCAATTTTCCCTGCAAGAAAAGAACCAACAGTTCTTACGTATTGAGCTTGTTTTTTTCTCATGCTTGTTTGCCTTTGGGCAGGCGAGCATGAATGAAATGGGGGAGGGAGGCAACACTTGATGAGGTTTGGGTGGGGTGGGGTTTGGGGTGCAAATTTGGCAATGCATTGCGGACCAGCACTTTGGTGTCCAGTGCGGAACACTTTCAGTTGGGGGCAAAAAACAGAGGTCTTGTTGCACCTTTTGTATATAACGAATATAGGGAAGGACAAATCTGCTGAAAAAGAAAGGATCCAACCACTCTTGGTCTTCACGAACTTTCAGTCGCCATCCTTCTGGTGCTGTTCTGGATCAAGTGGATCCTTATTGAGACTGCTCTGAAAGGTGGAGTGGGGTTTGGGGTGTTGGGACTGGACATTGAAATTCACGGGATAAAATGCTTTCAACAGAGCAAGCCCATGTGGTACAATTTTGGAGCAATGCAAGTTAAACAATGGTTTGTAAAAATTATCTCGACAACCATTATCTATGAAAGGAAATGTTTGAAATTGCAAAGAAAAAGTTTGAAATTGACCTTTGGTTGGTCAAGTTCTAAGGTCACGTGATGACCTTTTGTCAATTGGACACATCATTGGTTGGTGCACGACAGGGCGCTTGTCAATTGGTTACATTGAACATGACTTCGGGGTGAGAGACCATCGACTGAAGCTTTACTACCTTGTGATGGAATGGAATACAAATACCCGGATGAAATCTGACAATTTCTAGTGCCGTTTGCTTCTTCCTAGAAATTGGAATAATTTCTCAATGGATCTGTTTTCATCCCAAATCCAGTTGGTGAGCATGATTTTTTGACATTTTGCGTGTTCTGTGATGCATGTTGCAGTTTTGTTGACAAAAGCAAGTGAGTGGGGGGAAACTGAGCATCCTGGATCCGTGAAATTTTGAATTAGTGTCCAAACGTTGCCATGAAATTGTGATCTGAGTGAATGGGTCTTATGTTGAGTTGCACCAGACAGAAACACACGAGCAGATTTTTGATATCAGCTCGAGACTCGTTTTGGCTTTGATTCTCAGATGGATAAAAGTATGTTGAAGTTTCTGACCAGAGTGGTCCACACGTTGCGTGGCAAACAATTTTCGGCGTGTACTGGGGAACCATGGTACATCATTCTTGCCATTCCACAAACCAGTTGGCAGCCACCTATGTTTGTCACCCAAAAGAAATCAACTCCAAGAAGATAATGCTCAAACTTCTCAACATGCAGATGAAAAAAACAATGAGAATTATACCAAGGCAATTGATGCCACCTGGGTTTGGCACTGGCTTAGCCTGGCTTGGCACTGTATTACTGGCTTATCACTGGAAAGAATGGCAAAAAAATTATACCATTGAAAGCAGTCAACATTTTTCTGGGTTTTTTTTCCAATATTTTTTGCAAATTTTTTGCTGTTGTCACTGATTTTGTAGAATTTTTTTTCAAATTTTTGAAAACTATAAATTTTTGTTTGTACTATATGCTAAGCTGTTTCTACTAAGCTGGTGAACTCTGAGGTCATTCAGAGATTTCCCCAATGGTGTTACATAATGACTTCCTGCTCTGCTTTGAAGTTATAGCTGGTCAGACAATAGGACTCTTTTGTTCATTCATTAGCAGGTAGCCTTATCAAAATAATGACTCAAAGACTACCTACGGTAGCAACAAGAATGTGGACTGAATCTACGAAACACGTGCCTCGCAGATCTCCGATATTTTGACAAGAAAGAGAAAGCAGGGTTGTTTGAAAATCCCCATTAAATGTTTACGTTTAGTCACTTGGGACACCTTCCTGTCAATACATCATGCGAGAGAAGGAAATCAAACACAAGAAAGGATCATATATAAGTTCCTGGGCTGGATATCACCACAGAGTTGTGAACATTACACAATTTGATGCAGTAAGGCAGGGTGGAGCAACATCAGAGAAACGAAGGCATTTTCTTCCGCTTTAATTTGTTTGTGGTGTGAGAAAATATTTCTGTCCTCTCGGTGTGGAAAGCAAAAATTCCACAAATTGCAGAGAAAATGCAACAAACTGGTGGACTAGCCTCTCAGAGTGCAAGTACCAGCTTGACAACGTCAGCTTTATTTTTCATCTGAAAATGTTTGTGGTTTTCTTCAGTGCTACAAATGCGCATTGCCCTCAAAATTCCTTCACAACGTTTGGCATTGACATCCAGAAGACGTGTTGTATTGAAGTGTGTCCACTGAAAAAGACAACGTGGGTTTGTATTTGGATGTTATATTCTCTGTGATAGGTGGCTTGTTCTTGTTAACTTTCAAGCTAAAGGTCAACTATGCATTTCTTCAAAACTCCTTTTCGCACATCTTACCACTAGTTTTTGTCAGGCTTGACTTGTGGCTGTGAACTGTTCTCTATGTTGTCTGGAAAAGGAGTATATTTTGCATTTGATTGTCTTATGGGTTCGGGTAACTTGCCGGTGTTAACTATTTCTGTAGACGAGTCTTGTAGTAATTCTGAATTGACTTTCTTGCGTGTTTTTGTATTTATTGACTTTTTTGTGTTAACGTAATAAAAGCTCTTTCCAACTGGAGGGCAAATAGAAAAAGACAACGTGGTGAGTTCTTTATCACTTCTTGTTTTTCCTTGTGACCATGCAGGTAGTGAGTTCTTGAACATTTGCGAAGGCCATGCGAGTTTGTCAGCGAACACAGGCCAAATCTGGAAAAGTCATTTTTGCGCGTAATCTGGAGCTTTTCGCAAATGTGCGAATTTGCAAACCCTTCAAAAAACTGAACAATAAATTGGCCCCAGAGTGACTTTTGTTGCACTTTTGGCGATGCTGTCACACACAGGAAACAGGCTGATGTGGGTGCTTCGAGAGGCGAACTTTGGAAGAAAGCCGAAAATTAAAAGGGCTAAACGTAAACTCGAAGGGTATATAGAGAGCAACTCATTGTAGCAACAGATAGGAATTGATCCGAGGGAAAACAAAAACAATTCGCAATGTGGGTCCTTGCTGAAAAGATCCCGAATGAACTTTGATAACAGATGACCAATTCGCGTTTAGGACGTTATTGGAACTGTTCAGCTGTTTGTGAAGTTCTGAAAAGCAAAAGGAGAGGATTTGAAATCCAGGTTGGCTTATATATGTAGACAGTTGCAAATTCAAGACAGGCATCTCCGGATGAGGTTTTCTGAATCATTGTGCGTTCTTCTTGACCGACAGGTGTGGCCTCAAACAAAGTGCACACAAATTTGAACGTTTGTGGTCGATACAATTGGCGAAATTTTTGCATGTTCTCTCGTCTTCTGTTTCCTCTTCTTAATCTCTTCATGAGATAGGAATTTGCAGAAAAGCGAAACTGCTTCTTTTTGCGAAATGTAGATTTCCTCTGGTATGTATGTGGCGGACTCGCCTTGAATGCCAGACAATTTTTCTCCGTTGACCCTGACAAAACTGGAGAAGTGTGCGGACTGGGAATGGTTCCTCGTCTTTGATCGCTGATTCGAAAGACAAAACTGGGTATCATTAGTGAGAAAAAAAGCAAACAAGAAAATTGTTCTCGCTTCTGTTTGAAGTATTCTTCCGTTGAAAACCCCCGAATTCACGCCGTGAAGGGTTTCATGGTCAGAGAGAGAAAGAGACGGAAAAAAAGGGATTCATTGCAACACTGAACGTTTTGGAGCGAGGAGAAGCAGGTTTGCACAGAACGTGCGTTGGAATTTTTACGGAGCTGATCAAATAAGGAACACAAAGAGGAAGGCCATCACGGAAAGCAAAATACCATATTGCCTTCCGTGAGAAGAGTTGCACTTGTTCTGGCAAAATGTGTGCGAAATACAGTTCACCCAAGTTTTTCTTTTCACGACAGTTTGACGTGAGGCCTGATTTGAGAAGGGTCAATCTTCTGATTCTAGAGTGACTGGTGCGACGGGTGAAATTAAAGATTGTTTTGATATGTCTCAACACTGCTGTTTGTTTATTTCTCGAGAATGCTGTGTGTTCCTGATGCAATGAGATGTTCCTGGAATGTCAGCAACAAATTTACAAATTAGGTACCAAAAGCTCTAGTTTGACACAAACAGTGAGAGAAAACAGCTGGCCTGTAAATAAATTGGTCCAGATATGTTTCAGGTGAATTCAGGTCACAATCCACAATGTTTTGTTGATAAAAACACAGCAGTGCAAAGTTTCATTTCTCGATAAAGCTTGAACCAAAAACATTTTTGTTGGATGGAAAGTAAACCAATGTTGCTTACTTTCGTTTGCGGAATACCACTGAAATTGTGCTCTTTTTAATTTGTATGCTTGTTTGGTTGTTTGTCATTTTGAAGGGTTGGCTATTTTTATATGGGTGGAAAGAGCAATTCTGGGGTTCGCATTGAACACGAGACACGAGAGGCGAAGAAATCAGGTGTGGTAATTTCTCTGGACAGAAGAAAAGAATCTGATCTCAAGATAGTTTTCCCATTCACTTCGAGGTTTCAATTTCCATTCGTTTGTGAGAAAGTCGAGGACGTTTGGACTGTCCTGTCACGACAGACATCCCAGTCAGAAAGAAGCAGAACAGCAACTGGTTCAACTACTTCATTGACACTTTGCGTTTCAAAAACCCTTAACACAAGTTTCTCTCTCCTCCCGATTTGTCGCAGGAGAGACCAATAATGTGGAGGCGGCTTCTGAGGAAGTCCTTCATGTTTCTAATTGCAGGCGAGAAAATTAGATGTTGGTCACAAAGGCCAAGTCGTTCGATGTTGCACTCGGGGGAAGAGTGGCACATTTTTGGGGATGGTAGTTCTGGTCGGGGAGACACATTTGCGGGGGGGGGGTGGCACGTCTGTGAGGGGTTGACTTTGTTAGATCTAATTGCTCGGTTCATGTTTGGACGGTGTGGTGTTTGTGTTGGGGACAAAGAGTGAAGCAGTCTGTGTCTGTTCAAATGACATTTGCATGGCAAGCATGACGGACAGTTGTGGCAGAGCTGACTCCAAAAATGGATGCTGGCAAATCTTGGAACACTGACACAAAGGTTTAGGATGATCAGAAAATCGCCAAAATCATTGCGAGGAAGAATTTCAAGAGCAAAACAATGCCAAAACAGTAAAATTGAAAAGAGTAAAGCATCAGAGACAATTGGTTTTCTTTGGGTGAGCAAGGGAACACGGAAAGCAATTAGTTTGGTTGGCATACTCTGGACCAATGGCAGCTCAGAGAATGACTTTGAGGGCCTCATTCTGAGTGATAAATCACACATTGATTGCTATTGGACAGAATCAGAGGCGCGGGAAAAACATAAATCAAATCACTCTGCTGGCTCCTTGGCTAGTAACACATGTATGTATCTAGGTCACAGCCGGTCATGCTTTCGAGGTACATCAGATGTACATGTAGATCTACCAGAGGAGCCTGCCCAAAGACCGGCTCCAAATCTGTCGAATTTAGGAAATAAAGTTCGAGTTGTGGTCCTCAGGGTCATCCTTCCACCCTTTGGGTTTAGATCTCCCATGACTGACATCAGATGTTGATTTGCCGGCCAGTCGAGGTCCTGGAAGCCAAAGTACTTTCACCCAATCGTACACGTTTGATGAATTGTGATTTCCAATCAACGTCTGAAATGCTTGTGAAGTTGTCCAGATTGTGAGGCCACACTAATCATCCACTTTTTGTTTTTCATCAGACAGTGTTTGCTGCAGTGTTGATGATCATCAGATAGAACTTCATGCACAAAAAATTATTGTTGTTTTATCAAATGTCTGATGGATGAAAGAGCAAAAAAGAAGAATGAACTTGTCTTGACTTCTAGAAAACTGGTTATTTATTCTTTCTGTTCCTAGGAGAAAGTCTGAAAAAGACACCCGAGGAAATGGAAAACCAAAAGCACAGTCCAATGTCTCTTCCTTGGTCCCACAGACGAAGAGACGAAGGCCACTCGATAACGGAGACCTTTTTTACCTCGCACCAAATTTGCTAGTCTGCTCGTTCTTTTCTGCAGTTCCACAGGGGCTGCAGCCATGAAAATTGTGTTTGGCCTTTTGCAATGTGTAGTTATGAACAGAGATCATTTATAAAACATTCGTGGGCTCCTATGTTTGTTTTGGCTGTGTCAGGGCCCTGACTGCCACACCGCGCTGCTAGAGGAGAGAAAGCCACCACACCGTACCTCAGTGCTGCCTGGGAACACGGAAAATGTGTGGAGGAGTTTTTTGTGCTGCCAAGAATCAATTCGCCACCGTAAAATTCCCTGGTAAGATGTTTTTCTCTGTTGGGAAAAGTTCCATTTTTTGCTGTTGTCATCCAAACTTTGTGTCATCAGTTTGGCTTTTGATCGGAAGAAGAGCGAACTCGTGAGTTAAGGTCAGGCACTTTTCGGGGTGGAAATCGTTTGGCATACTTCTGTGTGTTGTGTTTCGTCAATAAGTCTGAATGGTTCTCTGGTTCTGAGTCTTCATTGGTCTTTTCTTGAAATGCCTTCTCCACAATTTTACTGTGCTCACAAAATTTCTGATCCTTCTCTGAAGCTGAGGTAGTGAGTCTGAAGCTCAAAATGGAGAACACAGTGGGTGACATTCTCCCTTGGAGACGTCATGTCTGACGCAGAAAAAAAATCTCGTTTTCTGAGAGTTTTGTCTATGGACAGCGAGCTATCGTGTCATACCAGTGCAGGAAACAGCATTTTTGCATCAGTTTAGATCCACCAAAACGACCAGTTTCGTGGCCATTAATGGATGAATAAGACACATCAGAAAATGGATATGTTGTGACATCGACCAATGTTTCCTTCTTTGGTGCCAAAGACGAAGGTCACACCCAATTGTGACATTCTGCAAAGAAAAGAGTACATAAAACATGACCACAGTGCAATCTATATAATTTGTTTCTGCATGTTCATCCCTGTAAACCTGCCAGAAACACGAGAGTCGATTCCCAGCTTTTTATACCAACCCAGCTTCACACCTAGAAAGTTACAATGTTTGACTTTTATTACAGCTTGTGTTTCATAAACCGATGCAAATTGGGATCCACTAATTAAATGATCAACATTGGCAATTGTTAGACCTCGATGGTCTGTAAATTTAGCTGACACTTGGCTCGCAGATCTGGGCCATGGAATCTTTGTTTAGACAGAAAGAGCAGTGTGTGGACAAAAAGCATGGAATTCTGACAAATTTGGCCAGAAATAGCATAGGCAATTGTCGTGAACTCGAAATTTTTTTGTGTGACCAAATGCAGTAATTTGGACAGAATGGAAATGCAAACTTTTTTGCTTTTGTCGTCCTTTGTGACTTTTCAAAAAATCAGTTGTTAGGCAAATGGGGTTCTCATCGATGAACCAGTCAAGAGGCACGTTCTGTTTGTAGAAATAAGAAGGATATGGCTGCGAAGAAATTGGTTTGGCTCTGGGTTCCAAAAGAGCAGAAAGTTTAACTGGGCTTGGGCCAATTTTAATTGAAAACATTGCAGGAAATTTTTGTTTTCAAACGCGACAACTTCAATGGCTCGTTTGGACTTGTTTTTTTTTGTTTCTGTGCAGTTTCGCTGTTGCGAAGGAAAGTTCCCTTTTCTGTTTCGTTAGTCTGACATACGCTGAAGGAGACACAGAATCATTCCAACTCAAGACAAAAACTGCAAGCATTTTTGGCCTGTGAGACTTCTTGGGTGCATTTTTGTTGGTGCGTGGAGAGCGTTTTTTTCCAAGCAACGTCCAGCCTTTGCATGTCTTTCAAATCAGGTTGCAGCTGCATTTGAAACCAAGCACTGCCATGCTTTCAGTCTTTAGTGTATCCTGGTATGCATCTGACTCATAAAACTAAGAGACGTTTCCTTGGGGCTCCATTCCAATAGGAATTTTCCTCAGAAAGGCTTGGTCCATTTGCTACAGGTTTGTGTTTTTTCGCAACTCAGGGAAAAAAGGCAGCCACGACCAGACGACTAAAATCTCAAAATATTTATGGGTTTTCAGGTTACGTCACAGAATAGGATTTGAGACCAAAGACCAAAAGTTTGGGTGGAGTGAAGAAGAAGAAGAAGAAGAAGAAGAAGAAGAAGAAGAAGAAGAAGAAGAAGAAGAAGAAGAAGCAGAAGAAGAAGAAGAAGAAGAAGAAGAAGAAGAAGAAGAAGAAGAAGAAGAAGGAGGAGAAGAAGAAGAAGAAGAAGAAGATAGGGAAGTTGTGCCATCATGTTGTGTCAAGTCAGTGGATGCAAAAGGTAGAAGGAAACTGGTGGGACCACGTTTTACGGCTACACTGGATGCTTGATCAGTGTTGATTGGACTAATTTCCAGTAAAGCCCGGGAGTAAAGCACGCATCACCACTTAACAGCTTAAGAGCGAGCTGCTTCCAGTCATCTCGTATAGTGCCAGAACCAGAATCGCTAAATGCGTCCGGGAGATCTTAGGGCATCGTGTTCAGGGACACCGTAAATAAAAAATTCTGACTATGGATAGTTTTTCAGAATTACCGGCAGGTGCTTCGAAATCAGGTGGAATGCAGACAGGAGAGTTGATCAATAAGCTACAGATGCAGACAGCCATCGCCAGTGCACAGGAATTGATGCAGGTAATAATTTTGAGCGATAATATGGGATTTTAATGGGTTGCCGGCGAGTTGTGATGGTAAGTTACAGAGTTAGGCCCGGTGAATTCGGCCCGCGGTTAGCAGTGGTTAGTTCGGCCCCTGGTAAGTTCGGCCCATGCTACTTGTAGTCAAGAGATGGAGCCGGAAGGGCGGGGGTGGGTGGGTGTGTAATCAGGTAATGCACCAGTCAATGACAATGTATTTCACGCCCTCCCCCCCCCCACCCGCACCCAGGGAATAGTCGTGAAATTGATTTTAATAGAGATCAATTCCACCTATATTCCACTACCTCATGGGGGGCATTTTTTAATAAATTCCACTGCTCCCCTGAAGACAATCACACTGCCCCCTCGAGAATTTTTTGGGTAATTTCCACCAGTTGTCCACTGCTATTCCACTGCCTACTGCACCTCCCCCATGCTGGTATGAAGCGACAATCGTCAATTCTACCACATTCCCCGGCAGCGGCCTGACGAGATGCCCTATTTCTCCGTGTTTTCCCAGGAAAGCCACCACACATTCACGGACCCCCAGTTGTGCAAAATGAATCAATGTTCTTCATTTCCCCTGCATTTTCACGGCCCATTCACGGGTATCCCCGGGGGTGGGGGGACCATGGAATACTAGTACATTGACTGGTGCATACTAAAGTATAGTAGCTACTCCAGGTAAGAATGGGTGTTGTGCTGAACTAGCCGTGAACACTGGTGAACGACTGCGAATAACGTGCCTGAACGATGTGGGATATGATGGTATAGTACTTCATAAGTGTTCATTTGATAGTCTTACTGCACTCTTGTACAGCTACCGTGAGAACAACAGGCCATGTTAAATGTTATTGCAGATGTTATAATATATTTTACCCCCCACCTGATGCTGACAATCCTGATCACCCCACTCCCAGAAGTGGCCAGAACCTCTCCTTCATGTCCTTACCGTTGGAGGCCTTAGCTCGAATCTCGTTCCCCCCCCGCACACACTGGGTACCCATCGCCTTATCACATCTTCACTGTACCATGCCAACATCCCACCCACCCCTATTCGCCCCGACCACCACTGCCGGCTTCTTTTACTTCAGGTTTCATGGATCATACTTACCAAGAGCTGAAGTAAGCTAGGGATGTATTCACCATGTTCACTGGCCTGAAATCACCAGCACCATTTGAATCTGTACCAGTCTTGTGGTTTACCACTGGAGTCGAACTGGCTCGCTGGGATGACTGGCCACCAAGTGATAAGAGCGACAGGCTGCCAGACTGGTGGAGTGGAAGATCATCTTGGGTACACAAATGCAATTTTGCTAATGGATGTACTATTAGCCAGCAAAGCAATAGATTCCCCATTGCAATTGTTGATGCAGCTCACCTTGGGCTTCACAAATTCATTTTACTTTTTTTAATGAATTGTCAGAACAGTTGCAGGCCAGTCATCCCAGGGCACCAGTTGACCTTTCTTCTATCGTGTACTAGTCATGCATGACCATTTGCTGATTGGTAGCTTGGTTATAGTGACCCCTATCGTGTACTAGTCGTGGATGACCATTTACTGATTGGTAGCTTGGTTATATTAGGCAAGTACACACACATAGTTCCTCAGGGACCTGCTTGCAAGTAATCATTTACTTGATTACTGTACTGTGGTTTGGGTGTAAACACAGCACATCAAACTAAGGAGCAGAAGTTTCATCTTTCAGTATATATATATTTAGTATCTTTATTGTCTAGGTTTGTACAAATTTGTGTGATATTTTTAATACTTTTACCTTGAAAGTCCAATCTGCATATCACGTGACGATAAAGCACACACTGTCTATAAGGCGCAGTGAGTCAGACATGATCCATCAACATCATCAAATAATACCGTGATTTATTCCTTTGTTGCAGAGAATGACCGACAAGTGTTTTACAAAATGTGTGCCAAAACCTGGAACATCCCTAAGCAATTCTGAACAGGTATGAGAGTTTACTCGTGTAGTTGTTATTTTTAAATTAAAGAATACTTGTACATGTAGTAGGCTTTGTTATTGCAAAGTGTTGAAGAATGATGTACATTTACTAGAGAATACATTCAGCTCTCTTGTTGGAGCAGTGGTCCATAGTCTGGTTGTGTGTGGTCATGTTGGCTGTTGTGACTTAGCAATATGTAGACATTTTTAACGGTGTTTAAGTCTATGGTATCTACGGTAGAAACTGGGGACAGATTTGGACAATTTTGCTTTTGCATTGCTTATTAAGATGATTAAACTCTGTGACAGTCAGCATGTGACTTCTTTGAACCGATCCATTACTAACAACTTCTGCAGTTTAATGTCAGTTTTGCCTTCTCTACATTTCAGAAATGTGTTGCGATGTGTATGGACAGGTACATAGAAGCCAGCGGCGCAGTGGAAAAGACATTTCAGCAACAACTACAAAACCAGAGACACCAGATGGGATCATAGTGGAAAGTTTCTGTTAAAAGACTTCGAATTTTAGTGGACCATCAAATGGCCTTTTGTAGTCATTTAAATTCTTAATGGCCTGTGTATCTGTGGTCGTTGGATTTGACTAGAATGATCAAATGGCAGCCCGCTCAGCAGGGCTCCTCTGCAGTGTTCAAGTAGACAGTAGACAGTTGATGATAAACCTTCAACTTTGCGCCGAGGCGCATACAGTTTCTCATTCCAGAGATCTATTGTGGCAGTGAAATTTTTTTGCTGAAATTGACTAATTAAACACAGCTTCTATGATCCATGATAGTAGCATCTTGAGTATTTGTTTTGTTCATCTACTGGGAAATCGTACTAGCATGTATTTTGGATTTTTGAAGAAGTGAATGCAAGAAGTTAAACCTGTGATAGAGTGCACACTTAGATGTGTTTCTGAATTATTTACAAATAAATTTAGATAATAGTTGGGCGTGCCAGTAACATTCACTAGGATATAACACATATTGCACTTTTTGGAAGCAGTTGAGGCAGAACATTTTCACAAATGAAAAGAGTAGGCCTACACATGTAATATACCGGTAGACTGATTATTTCTGGTCAGGTCCTCAGCAGTGATTGGCAGTCGAGATTAGAACATGTGTTTGGAAGACATTAATCTGTAGAATGTCCACAAACTTGTGGGATGGATCACTTCATGCTGGTTTGAAGTACATGAATAGATGTAGTAGGTCTTCATGGGATGTTATGAATGACAGTTGGGTGACCGGCTTCGGGCAAGTGAGAACTATTGTGGTTATGATCATTTAATAAAAAAAATGTCACAAAATTTTTGTTTTTCTTTCTGGTGTTTTTGTGTCTCGAATATGACGTTATCGATGTTAGTGATTTACATTGTATAAGCCAGTGAGTATCAAGTGATCTCCTAAGAACTGTGTTGCTATTAGCAACTTGCTAAAGTTTCCTGGTGTTTGATAGATTTCATCAATGAAATTTCATATTAATTTGATAATACCCAAACAAACGGCTTTTCATTGTGAAATTTGATTATTCCATGATCCATTGACCAGTTTTCATGTGGTTCGCCATAGAAGAATAGTCAGAATGCATATATCTTGTACTTTTAGGCCTTGGAAACTCCTGCTAAGTTTTAGTGGCAGGCATTATATTTCACAGGTACCTTCCATACGAAAAGTTTTGATTTTAATGATAAAAGCTCAAATGCTATATGTAGTCACAAGGTAAACAGTTTCAAAGATTTTACAGTTTTTTGCTGTTTTGGAGGTGCACAGAAATGAATAGTGTGAACTCCCATTGTGAAGGACCAGGTAACGTTGCAAACCGAAAATTAGTGATTTGAGTTCCACAATGCACATGTATGCTAAAACAGATAAGCTACTTCTAGTCCTGTCTGCTTGCTTGCACCTTACATTTGGATGGCCCTGAAGCTTCATTTTGGGTCATTCATGTGTTCATCCCTTAGAGTAGCCCCTGTTTATTTCAAAAAGCGTGCTGGAATGTAATGTTTCTCAGTCAGGCACAAGCTCGTGTTTGAACTTGAATATGTAATAGGACTACCTATGTAAAAAGCACTTGCCAATGGATTGTTGAATTTGATCGTCTTGCAAATTCTATTAAAAGCATAAGTATTTCTGGGGTGGTAAATAGGACTGCTAACAGCATTCCTACTGTTGGTCAGACTCTTTGAACTAATTCATTACTACTCATTAGGCTAATTAAGTGTCTCAGCTAGACATAAAGCAGCCTCCAGACCGATGTACAGTGGTGTTTGTCTGGAGAGGACGCTCTCTCTCAGACGACATCGATTCTTGGAAGAAAGTAACCTGAATGCATTTGATGGCCCCTTAGCAGGAGTTGGGGGGGGGGGGGCACTACTTGGTTGAATAACTGATGCATCAAAGTAAATAAATATGCTGGAGAATTTCACGAAATGAAGGAAGCATAAATAGAGGGAGTCCTAAACTGCAGGAATAGCCCCAGTATATGCAATATGCATCCCATATAGTAAAACTGGTCTTGAGCGACCACTGCTATGTGGCATCACCTCTCTTGAAAGAACATTCTTGGCTGGTCCCATATTTCAGTGCAGTTCCAAAAGGCCTCTCTAGAGACTATATTTTCATGGCCAATGGGGCAGTCTTGCATTAAGACAGGCTATACTGTAATCATTTTGTGACAGGGAATCTATTGTCTGAAAACTATGGGGTATATAAAGCTTTTTTAAGACTTCCCTAATACAGTAGTGAACCTCCAAACTATATATATAGCCACTCCCCAGGCATGCTCTAAAGGTTTTGGCACTGGGATTCCAAGTTGTCTTTATTTTGAGGTAGTCGTAAAGTGAGATTCAATTCAATATGTGACGTTCCATGCTAGAGAGTATTAATTACCCTGCTTCACATTTTGTGGGTTTTCATTGATCACAGCATTCCTGAAATGTTGAAATGAACAGATGGATTCTCATCAAGTTAAAAGAACAACAGGACTAAGCTCTGAAATTCAGTAGCAATTTATTCCAACAAACAGCTGCGTCTATTGTTCAGACAACTCGTCAAACATTTGTCAAGCAATTTGGATGTCATACCCAGTTCTTTACCAACAGTGTGTTTGGGCGGATCTTACCAGCCCCGGCCAAACCAACTCCTTCTGAAAGCAACCATCTTTAGCGGTACATACTGGCACTTTTCGTAACCGCTGCTACAATTTCAAGCACTTGGACGTAGGCTCAAGCCGATACACTGTCATATGGGTTTCATGCACCTTGCAGACTGTTTGGGTTTAGTGCCAGGCTCTTTTTTGTTACGGCAGACTGCTTCTAAAACTGGCAGTCGATTCCAGAAATTTCTTCATACCTACATGGGTAACATCAATTATACAACTTCGATCTTTTCAGGCTTTTTTTTTTCACTGACTGTTCTTGTTCATCCAACGTCAGTCAAAGAAGCAGACTTCCAGTATTGCTTTTCCCAGCATGCTTTGTTAAACAGCTACATCACACTCCACATTGATTGAACAGATTTTTTGTTATAACACTATTTCGTTTCAGCCTCAGTTGATTTGGCAACCAATAGGCACCAGATGTAACAT
>JAAUYG010029818.1_pt1 | contig 15382 bp, 10 predicted proteins | sample 7278091 | NCBI WGS metagenome assembly JAAUYG01 (sample SAMN14350201, study PRJNA611818) | marine sediment metagenome | isolation source: surface marine sediment (0.6m) | place: French Polynesia: Moorea | collected 2018-08 | reverse complement strand
GCCCAAATATGGCAGTTTTGAAAATCAGCAATTATCTCGAAAACCGCTGCCCATAGAGCAAAAAGATGCTCAATTTCGGCGTCCTGGGATAGGAAGAGAGTGTATGTGCATCTTTAGGGAACTTTGTCCCATGGCCATGCAAGTTGGTTGTTAAGCAGAGCGCCAAGGCCCATGGGCCTCTTGTTTTGTGCTTTTTAAGTATTAAACAACATGCTAAATGTATGAGCAAAAGTTATATTGCAATAATATGTAACAAATCCGGTATATCACTACTTGCATGTTCTTGTGCTATATGCATGCATATGTGAAGTTTTTATTTTATAGTTTATGCCATACTCTTGATAAATGGTTACACTGGTTACATTATGTTTCTATTTCTGGATTTCAGAAGCTCCAGAAGATGCAGATGAAGCTGCAGCACTGTCAAGTGGGAAAACGGTAAGATGTATAGAAAACAATGGTAATGTAGAGATAATCGTTCTCACAACATGCAATTTTAAAGCATCTGACATACACGTTCAACCAATATTGATAACGCCAGTATATACGTACATGTAGTTTATAAACTGAAATCCCATACAGTCTGTGACAACCATGCTGTGTTACACACGGATGCAGTGTAGTGGTATGTGGTCTTAGTTGAAAATGCAATCCCAGCCATATTGTAAGGTTAAATACTTTTATCATTTATTGGGGGTGACCTTTTGCATATTCATGAGTTGACTTTGCATAGTCTAAGTACCATTGAGCATGTTGAGTACAGTGTGTATTTTGGTGGAGAAATGGAAGCAGCAACCCTACATTTACATTGTTTCTTCTTATCATGTTCATGCCTCACTTTGGATACACAGCAAAGCAACACCCCAGTTGACCTGCTAGTGTCCTCTCTGACTTCCAATGTTACAAATGAGGATGATGATGATGAGGTGTTTGTCTGTATCCAGTGTGTCTCCTTCTATTACCTATACAATACACTGATATCCTGCAGTTTAGTGGCACCAATTCCTGTATGGTTGATGAAGTGGAGCAGTGTACATCATTAATATACCAGACCTTTTTAATTAGACAACCTTCCCTGAACTACATGTTTGTAGACGTTTTTTTATTGATAAAAATATACATGTATACAATAATAATAATAATAATAATAATAATAATAATAATAATAATAATAATAATAATAATAAAAATAATAAAATACACTAGGGCAGGGTGTTAGCAATACTGTATATACTCTGTGTACCATTTTATATATCTTGTAGAAGTTTCTTAGCTGCATGCACAGAATAATCTAAATTATTCCAAAGAGATACAAATCTGTTGCACCAAGGATATTTGAATATTTTCTAACTTCAGTTTGACAATAAAAAGTGTAAAGATGCAAGTTATGATCTCTAAAACTGTGTTTTGTCTTATTGAATTAACAGTGTCTATCTGAATGAGGCTGTCTTTGTAGTACAATATCAAATCAGCTTTAATGCTATGGGCTTCTGAACTGTCAAGTTAAGGAAGATCTAACCTATCCAAACACATGCCATACCCGTGAAATGATCTTCCAGCAAAATAATGTTGTACAGACTCAGAGTGGTCTTTGGTCACTTTTAAATTAGGAGACCAGGCAGTACTTGCATATTCTGAGATGGGTCTAACAAAAGTACAATACAATGAAAGTTGTGCCCTTTGGAAGTGTTAAAAATATCCCGAATACAAAAAATTGGTCATTTAATAAGACTATTACAGTGAGTGGTAAGAACACATGCTATAACCTGTTTAATTTCACAACCATTAAATAGAAAGTATAGTCTTCCCTACACCTACCTATTCCTAAATGTTTCGTTTTAGTAGGAGTGAGCTGCCATGAGTCTGCCCAACTAGAAATTACATTAAAATGATTAAGGTCCGGCTGTAGTCAGATACAATGTCCAAGTCTCATATCATAGTAGACTGTCTTATATAACACCTGATATCACATGTAACCATGGTAACAGACTGTCCATGATCATAAGAGGATGTCTCCAACTGTTGTACGGTGGTATCGAGTTCCACAGGGTTCAGTATTTTGCATGACTTTAGCATCACTTCTGGAGGAATTATCATGATCATGCAGACTTTAATAATGTGGCTGGGCTGTGTTCTGTCTGTTCAGTCTATGTTATTTACACAGCCATAGTTCATGTTGCAGACAACTTTATGTTGTTAATGAAATTGGTTTCTGTGTTGATGGTGTCCAGGCGCTGTCATTCCGTATTGGGTGTAGCTTAAGATGCTTCTGTGATGTTCTGATGACTGTGGCTGTTTGACCAATGTTTTGTGGAGTCCGTTAAACATGTTGAACAAAGGTGTGCCTGGGACTTCAGTTGCTCTTCTATAACCATAACCGCCAAGAGCTTGCATATGAATTCCAGATTGATGGGGGAAACAGAATACAAGTATGGCTGTATACACATTCATCATGCTCACATAGGTAGAATACCACTGTGACTATACCATGGTATGCTGCATTGGTGTTTACACATTTATGTAGGTTGAATACCAGCATGGCTATATACACTACATTTGTATTTGCACATACATGTATATGTACTCTGGCTTACCACTATTGCTAAACAATTCCATTGTATGTACACATTCCTGTCATGGCATATCAGCATGGCTGTACATTACATTTGTATTTGCACATACATGTATATGTACTCTGGCTTACCACTATTGCTAAATAATTCCATTGTATGTACACATTCCTGTCATGGCATATCAGCATGGCTGTACATTACATTTGTATTTGCACATACATGTACATGTAGGCCGGCATACCACTATTAGTATATTGCTAAACAATTCCTAAACATGCTGAATGCATGTGCACATTCCTGTCATGGCATATCAGCATGGCTATACACTACATTTGTATTTACACATTCATGTAGGTGGATCGCCATTTTCAATATACATGTACCTTTGTATATTTACACATTCATGTAGGCGATTTTAAACTAAATGCCAGTTAGATCTGTTATCATGGTTTTATATGCCACAATTGGGAAAAGCTATTCCATATATCATGTATATTGTATATACTCTGTAGTTTATCATTGCATATGGCCATACGAAGTTCCAGGTGTTGTGTCAGTTACATCCTACGGGTGACAAGAATGTATCGATGGTTTCATGTATGCTGTGGTTCCAGGCTGGATAAGAGTTTTTATTGCTCAATGCTATTCCATGGTGCAGTGATTCATCATGTATTATACTCATATCATTGCACTAGAAACTACTTGGTACCGTCAATTTCAGAGTGCCTGTCCCAGTGTCTGGATGGCATGGTACAAAATCCAGCCGAGATATCTTCTCAAGCTGGTTGAGTCCTCTGGACAGAAGAGGTCTCACTCCAATTAGATTCTGTGAAAGGATGATTATCCAATATGCAAACTATGGATTAAACAGAAAATGTTCATATTCACACACTAACCTCATGGACCTAGACATGTTAGATAGTAGGTTTTGCTGCCTAACATGCCTCTGGATACAGTCATTTCATTAAACTTGTTAACCATCTTTTAAGTTATTTATGGACATCTTGATTGGCTGCATGGAACCCTAGATGCCATTTACATGTAGATAGGCTGACAGACCAATGTGCCGCTTTTTTGGTAGGAAATTTAGGCGCACGAGTTTCTGGCGACATTTTATAGCATATTGGGAATGTCAACTGCAGGCGTGGCTTGTCCGCAAACCTAGTACCATGCTGAGCCTCAGAATATTGGAAAATATCAGCACTGCTGCCTGAATGAGGATTTTTTTCACAAAAGCTGTCCCTGAGTCTAGGGATATTTTTGATCACAGCAAGAAGACTAGCAAAAGAAGAATGCATGGTTAGTGATAATACTGTTTTTAGTGGGAAATTTTTAAACATTTCTGTCCAGCATATTACAGTTGTATCATGTGTATTGACCACTGTATTTTGTGCTATGGCATACAGAAATGGGCCATGCTGGTCTTATGGCATTTAGCATTTTAATCTGTGGATATTTACTGGCTCACATGTCTGGGGATCAGCCGTGAATAATCAGAGGGTATTGGGTATTGTCATCAATAGTCATCACACGTCTGTCTGTGGTATCATCCTCTAAGCTGATTGGAAGGATCCGGTATTGATGTTGGTGCACGAAGCAGTCAATACAGTTACCAGTTGCATATAATATACCAGTGATAACATTTGTCAGTGAACATGATGAAGGCAGAGTATGTGAACCAACGAATCATAACAAATATAGACAAGGAGAGGGAGGAATGTTGAAGAAAAATTTTGGGGTAACTTTTCAGGTGTTCTTGAATTCTTGGAGGTCCGTTAATATGAAGTTCATGAATAAGGTAGGTGAATGGGCAAAGATAAAATACGGATTATGTACAGGGTAATAGGGTATCGCGTACCTTCATGTGCTTTATAACTGTATAAAGTGCCAAGCTTATTTGAAATCAATACTTTCTAAAATATAAATAAAGGCTATTTTTAGACTGGCTTGGGCATATAAAAAGTGCAAGATTTTTGTACCACTAGATTTGACTTCGGGTGAACTTCCAGGTGAAGTTCAAGGTCAGTCATATTTCAAACTTTCTCAGAATTGGGTACCTTTAGCGCATACATTGGTATTATGCTATTGAATGCTAATAGGAAATCATGTGTAGTTGAACGGTACTATTTGAGTTGTACTTGAGTCATTGTAGAGTCAAATATAAGGTAACTCTTTGAGTTTGGTTCTAATCTCAGTCTTCAACCACAGGTAAAATCTAGTGACAATTCCTGTATACATCATATAAGCAGCATTATAATTATAAGGGCAGATGGGGCTTCTATGTGGCAGTGGGAAACTTCTCTTTGGTGGGAGACCTCACTCTGACCAGGGTCGAAGCACCTGTTTTTCAAACAAATTTGTGTGAAATTATTCACTTCAATCACAATCACTTACACATAACAACCCCTACCACTGGAGGAAGGATCCAACATGACGAATGGGGTCCAACATTTTTTATTCTCAATCATCTGCATGAATGGCAATACATCATGTAGATCATGTGTAGATATGTAGGAAAAACATTTTCAATTGGCTCCAACAACTTTAACATGAAAGGTAGTTAACATGGTTAAGATTGCTACCATTAGACAGTAATGGGAAGTCATGGAGAGTCCAGCTGGACTGTTAAATTTAAATTTGAGTGAACACCATAAGACAATGTCATGCATATTTCATGTACTCTGGTTGGTTTCATAACAGAAAAAAATTGTCATTCTACTCAGGCTAAAGAGAATATACAACCAGGTCCAGATCCAGGCATGATATCTGACCTATTTACACAATAATTATCTAGTAACTTATATAGAAATACAAAAACTGTAAATTCATTTATGTTGGTGGGGATTAATGTTTGCGTTTTGCGACAATCAGAGACATGTTACGCTTGACCAAACCCATCAGAGTGTTGCGGTCTCAGTGTGCCCCTACTCTGGAAATGCCTCGTACCAGAAATGTGAAGTATGGTGATACCGCTTTCAGTGCAGCCGCACTTAAAATGATACAACTGTGATAAAACACATATATACAGGCATACAGTGGTCTCTGAATTTTAAAACCACCCCTTCAGTCAAAAAAATATGGTCTTAAATTGGAAGTGGTCTTAAAATGCAGTGATATTTATATTGAATTTATATAGGATGGTGTCACTGATAGGTGGTCTAAAAATGAAGGAAATTGTTTTAAGTGGAGGGGTCTTATATCGCAAGGACCGTTGTAGTTGCATGTATTTAGATTCTCAATAGTGGGATGCCTCCTCGCGTTGCATTCAACCAACTGTCTCGTCATTAATAGGAAATCATATATGTAATATACTGCGCCGTCAGATTTGACCTTGGGTGACGTTGAAAGGTCAAAGTCAAGGTCCTGCAAGTTTTGCATAGTAGAAGATGTGTACTTAGCAAAATTTTAGCATCGTCTCAGGAGGGTGATTAGCCGTTACCAAACCATTAAAGCATTGAATTGGAAAAGTGAAGTTCAAGGGGATGGGGAAATGCAAAGAGGTGTGACAGGATTCAGAGGGTGGAGGTGACTAGCAGCAGCAGACGCCAGTGTAAGCTAGACTAACACACAGACTCACTAAAATGTCACGGGGTCAGTTAGGGGAATGTACAGGCGATTCCCATTTTGAATATTACAGGGTAATGGGGGAGTGTTTAAGCAATGTCTTTAACGATGTGCATCTAGCTGCAAATTACTGCAAATCAGTCATATTGATATGCAAGGAGTCTGACCGAATTGCATGCAACGGTGTAATCAGTTTAGATCTGGGCCTGACAACAACAGAACAATAGGTCACAAAACTTGGCAGTAGCAGAAGACTCAGGTCAGGGGTCAGATTATATATAATGTACAGATTCTACAAAGAGAGGACAATATACAAAGGCAGAAAATAAGAAGTGCTCCCTAAACCGAGACCAGGGAATGGAATCCCAACCCTCATCCTGAAGGTCCTCTTGTGTGACCTTTGTGTGATCCCAGTGGACCACACGATGAGTCCATACAAATTCCTCCACCAATGGTACCGTAGTGACATACTTGCCAAAAATTTGGAAACTAAAATCCACTTTTCAAATGAATCAGTGAGTAGAATGACCATTTTTCTGCTTAAATCTAGGCATAGAGTTGGGGGTACCCGGTGTACCGATTTGCCATTTCAACAGTAACTGGAAGTAATATGGGAATTGAAATCTGACTTCTTCCCTGTGGATAAATTTGAGAAACTCCTTGTAAATCAACATGATCAATGCACATTGTTAATATGATGATATGCTTAAGCAAAACATGAGAAAAACCTTGAGCATTGTTTTCTTATAAACCTGAACAGAATGTGGGCACAGTGGGAATATGATTTGTAGTATTCATATCGTACTAAACTAATTCTGTCAGCCAAAATTGATGTGAAAGGGAAAAGAAAGAAAGACTAAAAAAAAAAAAGACAAGAGATGCATCTGCCAACGTCAGTGAAGAGTTCATCTGGTACATGGTACAGGTATGTTTTTGGGCCACTCGACCACTGCTGCCACCTACGTGATAGTTGTACACTTTATACAGATACTTGGACATCGTTTGTTTGCCTCAGTGATTCAGGCTGACTAAGCTTGTGTGTTTGGGTTTGCTTCCTGTCGACATATTTTCTATGCTAAGAATACATATTCTTTAGGACTACCGGTAAAAGTTTCTGTTGGAGGATCATGCATGTGATGAGGATGCCTATGTTACACTGGTGTTAATTATTGGAAGGGTATTGTCAAGAAGTGCAGGACTGGATATGTTATGACTTTATTACGCTGCTACATATCGGATAAAACATACAATTTGTGGTATCACATGGTTAAGTGATTTCAAAACCTTAATTTTCTGTCGGACCGGTTATCTGTGATGACTTACATGTACATTTTATCTGTGATGACATATCATGTATATTAAATGTGTGTATCAGTAATAAGGTACATACTGGTAGTTAATATATATTTCACTTCTGTCAGGGTAACAAAAAGATTTTAGACATAGAACTCTTGGCATTTTGTATTCCCATTGTAACCTGTCTAGGGCTCTTTATTGTCAACTTTAGCAGATAACAATGTATAATTTTGTGTGAAGAGACAGCTGTAGCAGAAGGATGAACTGCACACCTAAATATGGCTTTACTAAGTGCATCACTGCTGCAGGTCCTATAACATATGCTACTGGTGCTCTGTCCATGCAGGGATACTCAGCTTCATCTTCATGTTGTAATGTCATGCTGCTGGCAGTGTGCTGGAGGAGACTTCATGCAGTATACATGCACCAACCACTATAGGTAGCTTCTTGATTGCTGTCCTAGAATGCCATATGACCTGATGTTTATTGGACCTTGCTCTCTTATGGTAGCTGGTCACCCACTGAGGTATCAGTGGTATGTTCGCAATATGGGATATGCATAGTATCTAGGCACTGCACATGCTACAGTAGATCCTATGGTGGACCCAACAGGGGCAGACTGAGGTGATGCACATGTTGCTATGACAAGATTTTCCATTTCATATTCATATGATCAGGTATCACCTGATCACTGGTTGACCTGGTATGGGAAATATAAGTTTGGTGCAATTAGCCTGTTGGCTGAGAAATTTTACCAGGGATCTTTACTCCGTGGATAGCAGATTGCAGAGGTTTAGCTGTTCAAATTCCATTCTGAGCCGTGCAGCAAGATGGTCAGAATAGTGATGTGTAGCTGGTAGTTAACTTGGGCTTTTGATGAAGCAGTTTATTGACAACAGGAAATATTGGACAGTTGTTTGTCCTTAGACATGTACACACTTGTGCTTGGAGCAGGTATACATGTAGTACCGGTATATAAATTTGTACCATATGTGTGTACCGCATGTCGAGATTTTCTCCTATTTCATCAGTTGTATCATTTCTGTGTTGTAATGTCAAGATTTTGGTGATTGTATTGGCTGCTATAGACATGTACGGAGTGACATGCATGAATCTCTTGATATAATAAGTTTCTTGGCATCACAGCAATGCATTAACTTTCACCATGTTCACCTTTGCATTTTCCTTGGCATTGGCTCTTGGTTGAGCTATGCTGTTGTCTTTCGATCTACTGTTGGGCTAAGGCAGCTGAACTGTTTATTATGGAACTGGAAATAGGTACTCTTATCAGTTTATGGCAACTTTATACATATCATTTGTTACGTCTGCTGCAGGAAATTTGGAAAATTCAAATCAAGTGTTGCACATGTTGCAGAACTCAGCTAGTGGCATATGAAGTCCTACTTAATGCTCCAATTCAAGAGCTCAATGTTACATCCACAGTGTTTCTATGTTTTAAACATGTTAACATGGTTAAAGGCATCTACCAGTAGCACTATGGGAACAAGTTGCTGCTTTCATCGACTCAAAATTTTCAAAGTGTTTACAATGGCTTTGATAGCAACACTATCTTTTAAGATGACTGCCAATCATGAGGGCCCATTTCTGGAGTAGCACAAACTTCAGTTCATACATTTTATAGCCCTACTGTTTCAACATGTTTTAGGATTTTTTTATAACGGTATTTTAAGATCGCCTCATTAGTACCACTAGTTTTCCAGTGATTTGCTTTTCATTAGGACAGCACCTGTCATTTAAGGGCACCTACCGGTATCTCCATTTATATTGATTTAAGAACAATTTTGGGGGCGTATCAGTGGCCAGTACACAGCAATTCCCTCTAAGCAAAACAAGGAGCTCAAACAGTATGCTAATAGCATTCTGTAATGTTCAGTCTTGGCAGCTGCCACATGCTGTAGGATATGTGACAATGTGTCCATGTACTTCCATATATTATACATGTCTGGTGAGGAATCTCTTGAACATACCAGGGCTGGATAAGATGTGTCATTTGCCAACTGTTTATGAGTTTTTGCGACATGTATGTCAGTGTATGCATCAATGTGCATTATAAGGATGGATCATTTGGCTTGGATAGAGTTAAAGTCTGATATAGTGATAAGTCTAGTATGTATTGGTATCACCATTCTCTATTTCCTTTCACAGGGAATAATTCTATAGTGTTTACTCTGCAGCCTCTTGGCATAAGTAAAAGGTTGTATGCCGGATACATGCATATACTTCATATGCAATGGTCCCCTAGCAAGACTCTCTGAAGTGGTACAGCATACGTGGTTGCCTTGGCTTTGGACAACACAGTAAACACATGCTAATCTGCAGCAGACACCTTGTGTAATAAACATGACATGTTAACATGGTGAATGGCTTGGCTGTTAAGAAATATTACACTTTGTCTAGCATTCTGTTTCGCACATGGAGTCATTTGGTGATTCTGCTTAATGGTACATTGGGCGAACTTGTTTTGCGCCTGCTAGAAGTAGAGGACTGACGTCAGAAAAGCAATTCTGAGCGCTCCCAAAAAAGTGTGTGGAAGCCAAAACTTTTACTGAACACTGGTTCTGATTTTTGCTCAGCTTTTCTAAGCTTTGAATCGGTAGGCAGGAGACCAGCCAAGTCGAAGCTAAGGTAAACAAATACTCAAGCATGTGTGAAATACCGCCGATCACTTCGCCACCTACCTGGTCTTCTAAGTCTTCCATCTTTCAGATGGAAGACCTAGAAGACTTCCGTTTTCAGAAGCAGCCTTAAAAAAGTGCACAGAAGACTATCTTCTACTTCTGGAAGATACAAAAAAATTCGCCGATTGTGACTACCGGTACTACATGTGTAGGTAGATTGCTCTGGCGGCCACAATGAAGCAGTTCCCACAGGTCAGGCAGATAGTCATGTCAATTAGTCAACACTAGTTACATCTGCTACAAATGTGTTAGGTACCCGAACAGACAATTTGGCCTACATTTACCTTACACATTTACATAAAATGATGGTATAAGATGCAGGTACTACTCTGTACGAGGTGATATGTATGAATGGCCATGTGCTAACATTGTAAATAGAAAATGTATACTGATATATCGTGTATATACACGCAATATCTTTGTACCCATATAGTATGAAGAGAGTAGACTTCATTTCAATGATTGGGTCAGAACATTTCAACCACAAGGACCACTAAAAGCATTTGACACTGTCAAAGGACCTCAGAAAAGGATAACAATATTATGGATATGGAGGCCAGTAAGTGGAATGGCGATTTAGAGGACAAGGCGGATCACATTGTCTCAGAAGAGATTGAGATTCCCGAGGTGATAGGAGATGTGGAATTGATTCCACTCACAGAGGTAATCAAAGAAATATTTCCAGTATAAACAAATAGGGCAAAAAATATCAGATTGATTTCCACCAATAACTTCAGTGTTTACTTGTCACGGTTAGCTGTTCTTTCTAATCAAAACCTTTGTACATATATGCAATACACAAGATACATACATTGTTATATACTTTATGTATCACTAATAATATACTAGTAATGCATTTAAGAGATAGTACAATTGAAATAGCACATTTATTTTCATTGAACCAAGTTGATATGTGTTTGTTTGAAGGAAACCATAATTCATGTAATTCAGTTTCACACACAGTAACACATGGTACCATATACACTTACTTGTAGGTATATATGTCCACATGTGTGTGATCAGTCGGTGATATGACCATGAGTGGTTGAAAGCCGACTATAAGCCTGATTCACCCACCCACATGTGTGTGATCTACTCCAAATCTGAATCATTTCTTTGATCGCGGTTCTGTTCCAGATTTACATATTCATATCAAATGTTGTTGTTAACATGGTTAATGTGGTATTTTGTCATGTGATGCCTCGAAAGGTTTGCTGCCTGTCACAAAAGTAGGTACCATACACACTAAAGAGCAAAATTAAGGTTACCAGTATATATACAGACATTTATTAGTAAAGTCTGTTAGACAAACTTCACATGCCAAGAAAATATTTTGGGAATTGCTTGAGCAGTGGAACAAAGAACAGGTCTTTGAAGATAGAAACCAGTACCGGTACTCATTGTACTCATCCACTGGTACCCATAATAAGTATAAAATTTGAGCTGATTGTGTATACTGTTTCATATTGTAGTTGATTTCAGCATGTTTAGAGCAATACTAGTGTGATCGTTCAACATGCTAGTATGTAAAACATGTACAAGTAACAGTTTTCTTTACACTGTGATCTTTCCTTATGGTTTTACTGTATACTAGTATAACCAGTAATGTTGCAGTATACAGCATACTTTCTGATAAAAATTAACTTCTACCATGTGCATAAATGGTGGTAGTATATGCTATGTGGGTTTTGATATATGTATGCAAAAGGATTTCCAATATGCATGATATGGGTCACAATTTTTTTTCACGAATGCAAAATAACCCCGAAATTCACATACAGAGGACCTGTGAAGTCACTATGTAATCCTTCTAATACTTATCATACTTATGACTATTTAACCATGTTAACAAGCCTGCATCTGGTGATTTTTTTTTAGTTTAAAATTTTACTCCCTTCTGTCTCCCCCCCCCCCCCCATATACCATGTAAATTGTGAACCAAGACCAATGCGACAGGACTTTTCATTTTAATGAAACCGCTCAAGAGCTATACATTGTGTTTCAGGACTTAAGAGAGAAGCGGGAAACAGTGTTTTTTCGTGATGGCCAGCGCAAGATTGATTATGTCCTGGCTTATCGAGACAAAGATGGTGAAGATGGGATTAAAGCTGCAGCGAAACGGGCACATTTTGAACAGAGCCTCTTGCAAGAGGGACTGGAATTGGAAAATGAAAAGAAAGAGGTATGTATGTAGTATATGGACATATGGCTAGGAAAGTGGATGTCACTTGATTATCTGGACATTCAGATATATGAAATAAATCTTTTGAATAAATATATCATTTCGTATTGTATTTCGATGAGTAGAATACGTCTACCACTATTATGATATTTGCATTAATTTGTGAATGCTGCATTATTTTGTATTTGTGCATTAGTCTTATTTTGTAAGATATGATCCTTTCTACCATTATAAAAATTGAATGTTGTCTGGACTTCTGATTGCCTTTCGATGTCTTTTTCATGACAATTTCACAAAGACATGTTATCAAGTGTTCACAGCTCTTTTGCAAATCTTAAGTACTTTGGGAAACTTTGGTACGGGTATCAAGCATGCATAGTATACCAGTAAAACACAAGATCATAACTTGCTACGATTAGTTTCCTTTAAAAACCAACCTATCAGACTTTCATAAATCCAATTTACTTGTATGTATTTCCTAAACATGCTGAAGGCATATTAGCATATTACTCGATTTGATTGTGTTTGATAACTTACTGTACTATGTGTATTTTGGTGTCAATTGTTTCTTCCATCTTCTTTTTTTCTGTACATTTATACATGTATGGTAATCTTATTTAGAAGTGTAAACATATATTTCCAAATGTACAGAATTTAGTTTGACTTCTAATACAGATCTTTAGTAAAAAGAAGATAGAAAAATTAACTCATAAAGAAAAAACATAGCAGCTGCAAACATAATTATTTACATATATATATAGGAGACATGGATAATCTGTGCACAATTCACTGGTCCTTAGCAGTTTTCCAATACATGTACTCATTTGTTACACATTGGAGTCAGTCTGAGAAAATTTAAAAGTGTAAATGTACTCACTTCAAATTGATAATATGCTGAACTTCCAAATCCAAAGTGTAATCTGTTAAACACTTGATCTTTTTACCTGTACAGTACATTTATTCTGAACAAGTTTGGATGTAAACTGAAATTTGGTGGTGCTTTTAAAACCATGAAACAGAATTACATAAATTTCTGATGCTGCACCTATGAGAAAGAAGCAGTACCTGTCTGGAGTGAAGTGGATTGTGGTTGATGATGTCATTGTGATGGTGGAAAGGAATATTGTGATTTATGTTTTGTTTGTTGTTTTTTTTTGTAATAGAACTGGATTACTACCTATATGTAGTTTGTATTTAATCTTGATGGAAATACCTAAACTGGACAAAATCGAACTTGCTTTGCATTTGAACTGTTTCTCTCTCTCTCTTCTTTTGTGGAACAAATTTGTCGTCTTTTGTGCTTCTTCTTTCTATAAAACTTTGGATGATACCACTTTTGGTAAGTGAAAATGAATAATAGCAACCCCAAATAATCACCCCGGCCCTTGTACATGTATATATACATATGGGCTAACCTTTCTTTCACCTAATATAAAGGGTTGATGTAGGCACTATGGGCATCAACAATGTATCATTTTCATTTCGTTAGGAAAGTCATTCCTGTGTGTCTTCATTGCGGTTCTTCTTCAAAAATGTGGGTAAAGATGTTTGAATGTGCTCCCATTAAAGCCTCAATGCTGTTGTGTGTAAACGTGCTTGAACATGTTTCAAGGCAGTTATAAATAAGGCAGTGGTGCGATTGTCTTGACATGATAAAATTGATGTTGTAAAGCTACTGCTTAGAATCGCTGCATATTCATTATTAGGACAGGTATTGTGTCAAAAGAGACAGATTACATGAATAAGGTATGTTTATTTTGCAGAAGTTCATTACAATTTCAGTCTCAGTTGTACCTACATCGAACCTTCAGCATGCCCTGTATTTATATAGTGGAACTTTCATTTTCCATTGGGTGAAAAGTGCATGTATTGCAATATTCTAAATTATACACCAATGAGCTTTAAGGATCTGCTGTCAGTCATTGCTCATACATCATGTACATTTGTCAATCTTGTTTGTTCAGAGCAGTGGTCCTTTGCAAAAATGCTCTCTGAATTTTACACTGCATGTCTTCTGTTGAGCTGTGATCGCAGAGAAGTCTTGTCTGCTGCTATGATGGCATGTGAGATACTGCATGGCTTCTGAAGCTTTCCAAAATGTGCCTGTGCTTACTAAAAGCTATACTGTGAGTCCCTGTCTAATACAGCCATGACCCTATGTGCCAATAAATTGTGGTCACATTAGAGAGGTGGTGTTTGGTGAGAGCGAGAAAAAAATACATTCATAGTAGCAGTTATAACATTTTTTGACCATGTTTCAGTGGGTGGTCTCTTTTGAAAGTTGTTCCTTAGAGACGGACCATTGTGTTGTGTGCATTGACGAAACTCAAACACCGGGTACTCAGGATGTGTGAAGTTGATTGAATATTATATTACTGAAAATAGTGGTGATATTGAAATATTGGATGAGTATGTAGTAAGATATTTTCAATGTAAAAATGGAACTAGAAAATAAAATTGGCACCCAGTATTTTCCAGATTGATGTACATTGTACATGTATGTGTAAATAAGTATTGATAACGCATTCTAATATTATGTACCTGAATACCTGATGTAATACTAGGTTTCAGGTCACATGTTTTCATAAACATGATCTAATGTTGATTGCTACCACTTGTTAGCTGTTAACAAGTACCCGGTAGTAGCAATCAACCCGAGGTCATGATTATGACATCACTGTTCATGTTGTTATCACCTAATCAACATGATCAGTTGGCTATTTTTAGCTCCACAAGTAGGCTGTATGCTACTGACTCCCTGAGTTGAGATCATACTTTTGATGGTCAGTTGATGGCGATTTGGTGCACTATTGAGTATCCAAAGATGACCTTTTCATGCTATTGCCATGATAGTTGCTGCAGTTCTTGGCTAACAGTTACTCCTGTATTGCTTAATACTATGAGATGGTCCCTGGGCCTCTTGTTTCGAGAGAGATCGAGAGAGAGAGAGAGAGAGAGAGAGAGAGAGAGAGAGAGAAACAAGAGGCCCAGGGACAATCACATAATATAAAAAAATAAAGGAGAAACTGTTAGACAAAAACTCCAGCAACTATAATGGCAATATATAG
>JAAUYG010185114.1_pt1 | contig 15393 bp, 13 predicted proteins | sample 7278091 | NCBI WGS metagenome assembly JAAUYG01 (sample SAMN14350201, study PRJNA611818) | marine sediment metagenome | isolation source: surface marine sediment (0.6m) | place: French Polynesia: Moorea | collected 2018-08 | reverse complement strand
TTAAATTTTTAACAATTAATTACAATCTTCTCCTAACAATAAGAATTCACAGCCTGGGGAAGGCTCATCCCTAAGCATATTTTTTAAGGAGAAACTTTTATAGACGTCTTGAACTACATCATCTTTTTCAGCTAGGTCTAATCTACCTGTAAGGTCTTCGCTAGCAGAGACATCCAAAACACCGTTGTTACTATCAGTTTTAAATACAGGTGTCATCGCCGCTTCAATAAAAGTTTGACTGGGAGGTTGACGATTGAACAACACTTTGATATCTAAAGGATTCCACATTGACAAAAAATTATTGGCATTTTGACCACTACTAAACTGAGTATGCAAAATCGGCGGATCGTAGTTGATTGCCGAAGATACAACTTGATCGATATCCTCGGACTCTAGACGTAAATTATCAGTTTCAGCTTGGCTAACGGAACAATATTGTTGAACCATTTGCCCTTTATCTGCTGAACCTCGACCATGAACCCCAATTACAAAACCATTGCGGTCAAATACTGGGCCTCCACTCATTCCAGGACGGGTTAAATCAATATAAAATAAGCTGTACCCATTTTCTCCCTGATTTGTGGCGATAGTTCTGGTCATGGGAGTCCAGGCTAAACGTCGCTGTCTTCGGGCAACCTTACCTCGACATTTGCCAGTTATGGGATCTTTTTCTTTTTCTGGATCTGGCCAACCAGAGATGTAAATAGTCTCACCGAGATTAACACTATTTACATCTCCAATAGAAGCAATCGGATATTCCTTTTCACTGCTAAAACTAATTACAGCTAAATCTGTTCCTGCTAATCTTTTTGGCACTATTAGGGAGTAGCAACCAAACCTCACTAAGTTTGTACTGGTAATACCTTCCTTTAAGGGACAATCTCGACCATCATCAACTTCTGTAATAGTATGAACTATACCATCGCTAGTACGAATTCCATGAGGAATGTTTAATTTTAAATATCTTTGCTTGAGGTTATGGGTAACAGTCAAGACATAATAGTTGTTTTTTTGTCTACCAATAATCACACCTGAACCAGGATTCCAAACCCCATCAAGATTCTTTTTACTAGCTAAAGGATTATTACGATTTTCTTCTAACTCTGTGATTAATTCTGGTGTTAGTCCAGGAGCAACTAGAACTGTAGTTTGTCTAGCAATTGAGTTTATTTCTTCTAGGGACAACTCTGCTAAAGCTGGAGAAACTACTGTGCAACTGAGACAAAAAGCTCCTAAAAACTGGCTAATGAATTTATTTAAAGCAAACATTTTAAAAAAATTAAAAAAATACTCAGGCATTTTTTGACTGCGGAAGGCAGTCAAGCGCAAATCCCGCGTCGGAGCGCGTTCGGTGGGCGAGGCAACCTCGCTCCTGTCGCTCCTCCTTTGCAAGCCGAGGAACGCTTGACTATCTTAAAATATCTATAACTGTAACAATAAATACTGAGAGCAAAATTAATAATTATCAATTATTAATTTTTAATTACTTACTGCTAATTTTCTGCCAATACAAAAAGAAACTATTAAAAGGATGGGTAAAATCCTGAGAGTTTATTAAAGCGAAGCTAAGCTTGATGCAAAGTTTTGGCTTTATACTATTTGATGGGAATTTAACTAATTCTGGATAATATTTATCTATGTTTAGTTAGAGGATCGATAGCAGTGGCAATAGCTTGTTGATAAAAAGCGATTAGGCTCCGCCTAGCCTACGGATCGCAGCTAGATAATCTTCTTTCAGTTTGGCAATATTACGTGACATTTACATCCGCTTATCATTGAAATGCTTATCATTGAAATAAAGCAATTGTATATTGTTTTTCATAGATTTAATACTATGATAAATAATGATTAATTAAATTTAAGATATAAAGCAATCAAATATTTATGAGTCAAGCTTTTAGTCAGACTATCTGGCTAGTTCCTTTGTACGCTCTAAGTGGCGCAATACTAGCTATTCTTTGGTCACCTGGTATTATTCGTCAAACAGGACCAAGACCATCGGGTTACCTTAATACTTTGATGACTTTGGTGGCATTGGTTCACAGTGTATTAGCTCTTTTAGAAACTTGGCATCAGCCAGTTAAATACTTATCATTTCAGTGGCTGAATGCTGCGGATTTAAATATCTCATTTGATCTTGAAATCTCCTCAATTACTATCGGGGCATTACTCTTAGTTACTGGTTTGAATTTAATTGCCCAAATTTATGCCATTGGTTACATGGAAATGGATTGGGGTTGGGCGCGTTTCTTCTCGCTAATGGCTTTGTTTGAAGCAGGGATATCTACTTTAGTTTTGTGCAACTCCCTCTTCTTTAGTTATGTGGTGTTAGAAATTCTCACTCTAGGAACTTATCTATTAATTGGGTTGTGGTTCAATCAATCTTTAGTAGTCACAGGTGCCAGAGATGCTTTTTTAACCAAACGGGTAGGAGATTTAATTCTACTAATGGGAGTAGTTGCTTTATTACCCCTGGCAGGAACTTGGAATTATACAGAGTTAGCTGAGTGGGCAAAAACTACTACAATTGACTCTAATATAGCTACTTTACTTTGCTTGGCTTTAATTGCAGGTCCTTTGGGTAAATGCGCTCAGTTTCCCCTACATCTTTGGTTAGATGAGGCAATGGAAGGTCCTATGCCAGCTACAGTTTTGCGGAATACGATTGTAGTTTCTACTGGTGCTTGGGTATTGATTAAGTTGCAGCCAGTGCTGGCTTTATCTCCTGTGGCTTCTAACGTAATGATTGGAATTGGTGCAGTAACGGCAATTGGTGCTAGTTTGATTGCGCTCGCTCAGATTGATATTAAACGCTCTCTTTCCTATTCTGTTAGTGCCTATATGGGTTTAGTTTTTATTGCAGTAGGGACACAACAAGATGAAATCGCTTTAAAATTATTATTCACTTATGCGATCGCGATGTCGCTGTTGGTAACGAGTATTGGTGGTGTGGTATTAAACACTATTACTCAAGATTTAACCCAATACGGTGGTTTATGGTCGCGTCGACCGATTTCTGGGATTTGTTATCTTGTTGGTGCAGCTTCTTTAGTAGCTTTTCCTCCTTTGGGCTGTTTTTGGACTCTAACTGAAATGGCAGATGCTCTCTGGAGTAATTATCCTGGGTTAGTAGGTGTCTTGATTGTTGTTAATGGCTTGACTGCTTTTAGTCTGACTCGCGAATTTAGTTTGATTTTTGGTGGTAAACCCAAACTGATGACAGTTCGTTCTCCCGAAGGCTTATGGCTATTAGTACTACCCATGACATTTTTGATGGGATTTGCCTTGCACGTACCAATCTTATTGCACCAATGGAATTTATTACCAGAATGGGAAAATCTTAACTCAAACGTCATCACTTCTTTGGTTGTTTCAACATTAGTGGGTGCAGGTACATCAGCTTTGATTTATCTTAATCAAAAAATTTCTAAACCAATCAAACTCAAACCCAAAGCAGTCCAAGACTTTTTCACTTACGATCTCTATACGGCACAATTTTATCGGCTAACAATTGTCTTTGTAGTTGGTTTGATTTCTAAAATTGTCTATTGGTTTGATCGCTATTTAGTTGATGGAGCAATTAATTTAATTGGATTAGTAACCATCTTTAGTGGTCAAAGTTTAAAATATAATTCTTCTGGTCAAACTCAATTCTATTTTGTCTCAATTGTACTGGGAGTTAGCTTATTTATAGGTATAGTTTGTCTTCCTTTATTTTTTCAAGTTACTTCTTTGATTTCTCCTTAATTATTGAAGATATTCTCTAAGTTGAGAAATCTCAAAAAATAGCATAATCCAAAATTTTAATTAATCCAGTTGCGTCTTACAATTATAAACATTAATCATAGTTTTTTACTACTTCCAAAAAATAGCTAATCACCAATAACAAAAACAACAAAATGCTTAGTTTCTTACTCTGGTTTCCTGTAATTGGAGCAATTATTATCGGATTTTTGCCAGGAAAAATAGAATCTGATAGTCTACGAAAAATAACAACAATATTTGCTGTACTAGCTTTTACCTGGACAATCTGGTTGTTAACCCAGTTTGACTTGAGTAATTCTGGATGGCAATTTTCTGAATATTTACCTTGGGCAAAACCAATTGGTTTAAGCTATAGTTTGGCAGTTGATGGTTTATCCTTGCCTCTGGTTACTTTAAATAGTCTACTTACCATCATTGCTATTTATAGTATTGGAGAAAATGTTGAACGTCCCCGCCTTTACTACTCTTTAATCTTGTTAATTAATGCAGGAATAACAGGAGCATTAATCGCTCAAAATTTATTACTATTCGTAATTTTCTACGAACTAGAATTAATTCCTTTCTATTTGATGATTGCTATCTGGGGAGGAGAAAAAAGAGGCTATGCTGCGACTAAATTTCTGATTTATACAGCTGTATCAGGATTGCTGGTTTTAGCAGCTTTTTTAGGTATTGGATTCCTCAACGGTGCTAGCAGTTTCGATTACAATGCGATCGCAACTCAAGGATTACCTTTAAACACCCAACTTATTTTACTAACTGTTTTATTAGTTGGATTTGGGATGAAAATTCCTTTAGTTCCTTTACATACTTGGCTTCCCGATGCTTATACTGAAGCTTCTCCTGCTGTTACCATTCTTCTTGGCGGAATTCTAGCCAAACTAGGAACTTATGGATTAATTCGCTTTGGTTTACAGCTATTTCCCGAAACCTGGTCAATTGTGGCTCCTGGATTAGCAGCAATTGGTACATTTAGCGTGCTTTACGGTGCATTAAGTGCGATCGCACAAAAAGATATAAAACGCATGGTGGCTTATAGTTCAATTGGTCATATGGGTTATATTTTAGTGGCTACTGCTGCTGGTACGGAATTGAGTATCTTAGGTGCAGTAGCACAAATGATCGCTCATGGTTTAATTCTGGCTTTATTGTTCCACTTAGTTGGTATTGTGGAACGAAAAGTGGGAACTCGCGATTTAGATGTTCTCAATGGTTTAATGAACCCCATTCGCGGTTTACCTTTGACTAGTGCCTTACTAATTATGGCAGGTATGGCTAGTGCTGGTATACCTGGATTAGTAGGATTTGTGGCTGAATTTATTATTTTTCAGGGTAGTTTTAGTATTTTTCCAATTCCTACTTTACTTTGCATTATTGCTTCTGGTTTGACGGCGGTTTACTTCGTTATTCTGCTCAATCGTACCTGTTTCGGCAAATTGGATAATAAATTGGCATATTATCCTCAAGTACTACGTTCAGAAAGCATTCCTGCTTTTGTTTTGACTGTAATTATTTTATTTCTCGGCATTCAACCTAATTGGTTATTACGTTGGATTGAACCCACCACAAATTTATTAGCAGTAAATGTTAATCATACCGAACAACTAGCAGTAATAAGCAATCAACAATCAATAATCAACAAATAATATGGTACAAACACCAATTAATTCCACAGCCAAAATTCCTCCTTCTACTCATCAATTTGCTGATGTCATCCATCGCCTAGAAGCTGGTGGATCGATGTTACCCGACACGCCAGAAAACCTGATGCAAATTATTGGTATTTATAAAGCCTATGCTGTACCGATGGATTTCTATTGGCGCGACTTATTATATATTGCCGAACGAGTATTTTTAGAACCTCTCCCTTTCTTTAAATATTTCCTTCCCCAAGAATATTTAGATTTACACAATCATTATGCTGGCGATGATGCCGACTTGAGAATTTGGCGCGGAGAAGCAACTGCCCATCCAGAATTACTAGAATTCATGGAGAAGGGAACAACCTCGAAAATGCCCAAACTCTTCCATCATCTTTGGCACGATCGCATTAATATGGAATTTGCTGAAGCTTGTATGCGGGCAATGCTTTGGCATGGTAGAGATATGGGTTGGGGGAAGTTTGATGCTTACCTCGATACAGAAGAGTATCAAGCTAATGCAGATCGGGCAATCAAAGCCTACTTTAAATCTAATCCTGCCATGTTGGGGCTATACAAACTTTTCCCCGATATGTTCCTTGAACAAGTAAGACAGCTATCTTATTATTCCAACCTCGGTTTATTCTGGGAAGTAATGGCACCAGTCTTCTTTGAAATGTCTGATATCTATGATGAAGGAGGATTTAAAGGTGTCCCTGATGCGATGAACTTTCTGGTTAATGGTATCTTTGCAGTTGCAGGTAGACCAATATACCATCATGCCTATATCGGTGGGGAATGTTATGAAATTATTCCCAAATCTAAAGGCTTTACCTGGCTTTATGAGGCTGCTTTACCCTATGTCGAAGCTGTGTTTTATCGTACTGCACCTTTCCGTGGTACAAAATCTTATAATGCCCAAGCTAAACAAGTTCCTGATGAGCAAAAAGATTTCCACTACGGCATTTTATATGCTGATGTCTTCCCTGTAGGTACGGCTGGTATTCCCCCAACATTATTAATGGATGATATGTATCATTTTCTGCCCGATTATTTACAGGAATATTATCAACAACATTGTCGAGGCGAAGAAGATATTTTGATTCAATTGGGAATTACTTTCCAGCGATCGATGTATAATGTTACCTCAGCGGTAATTCAAGCTTTACGTCAAGCCTTATTGTATCCTTTGGACGATCAAAACCCGAAACATTTACTAAAAAATCGTCAGTTTTTTGAATCCCAAATGGATCGTTTCTTGCGTCCAGAAGCTCGTTTAAAAGATATTCAATCTCAATCTTATTGCTAGGATGATTAAGTAATTCAACTTAATTAAACAACAAATAGGATTAAGCTAGCATCGCGAAAAAGCTGCATCCTTTTTTTAATTAGAGAACAAACCATCAAAGAAATATTTATTTTTTTGATTTTTTATATTGATACACCTTTTTTTGAGCGAAAAATATGGCTGATATTGTTGATATTGCTGTAAAAACAGAAGACTTTAGTACTTTAGTAACTGCTGTTAAAGAAGCTAATCTAGTTGAAGCTTTAAAAAGCCCTGGACCATTTACCGTATTTGCACCTAATAATGCAGCCTTTGCTAAACTTCCTCCAGGAACAATTCAAACTTTAATCCAGAATACTCCTCAATTAGCTCGAATTCTTACTTATCATGTTGTTTCGGGTAAGTTAATGAAAGCTGATTTAGCACAAGTTAATTCGGTTATTTCTCTAGAGGGGTCACCTATTTCAATTGATTGCTCTGATGGTTTTGAAGTAAAAAATGCCACAGTAATTGCAGCAGATGTTGAAGCAGATAATGGAGTAATTCATGTAATTGATAATGTCATTTTGATGGGATAAATTATGTAGTTTATGGGTTGAAGTAATTATTTGTTCTTTTGTGTCAAACTTTTTAAATTAGAAGCAGTTTCTTCTGGTTTTCCAGAGAGAGGAAATACCAAAACACTTTTAATTGATTTATTATCTATTATTTCGGCTAGGCGATGAAATTGTTGGTCGGTAATAGCTATTCCATCATACTTTTTGACGTAATCTAATTCTGCCTGAAAGTTTTTCTCATTGTAATTTTGAATAAATATGCGGTCTACATCCCATTTTTTCCAGTCAGCCGCAAAATATTTTTTTGCCCAATAGGGGTTATGGTGACAAATATCAAAACTAACTTTGGGGTTAGCTTGTTTCATCGCCTCGATCATCTCTTGGACAAATTTAGTTAAACTTTCGGTACGGTCTACTTTTCCTGGTAACTCGGCGTGATAACCCAGGTAGTCATCCCATTGAACAGCATCAATTTCGGGATATCTCTGGACAAATTCAACTAAAATATCGCGAAAAAAGTGAGCAACTTCAGGATTTTCTACGTCTAGTAAGTAATGTTCCACTCCTGCGTAAGTACGATCTATCCCTGGTATAATCCATTTCTGGGCGATCGCTCGATCAAAGATAGGACTATTTTTATCTATTTTGATACCCTTTTCAAAATAGGCGTGAACTTCCATTCCCTGCTGGTGTGCTTCATCAATTAACCAGTCTAACCAGCGATCGCGAAATTTATTCGGACAGCTATTGTAACCAAGTGTTTGCTGCATAACTTCGCTTTTATACATAGTACAGGCATTGCCCCAAACCCCATGAATAATCGTGTTGATTCCTTGAGCATGATAATAACGCACGCGATCGCGAATCATTTTTTCAGTAGCATTATTGGTAATTTGGTAACGGCTTAAATAAATCCCCCTAATGGCTTTTTTCTCCCAGTTGGTTTTAGGTAAGAGTTTAGTTTCTTCTGGTTGTTCCTTTTCTGGTGTTGGCTGCTGAATAGGTTTAGAAGTGGCAATCTCAGATGATTTAGGCTTTGGGGAAGGGACTATGGGAGACGATGGCAGCTTAGGAGATGAAACAATAGGCGAAGAGGGTAAAGTCGGTGTAGGAGTAGGTGGCGCAGGAGGTGGATCGGGTTCAGCAATAGGAAGAGAAATCTCGACTCCTGGTATTTTAGCTAACAGACTATTAATTTGATTAAGATCGATATCTGGCAAACCATTGTTCTTAAACCACCAAAAACCCCCACCCAAAAAAAGAAGAATTACAGAAATGGGAATATTGGCGCAACCGCAACCTTTGTTTTTATTTTGTTGAGACATCAAATATAAACCTGCTCAAGATCTTTTTAAGAATAAGTTATTGTTAGTAATAGCTTCATCTCCCTACCCCCCAAACTGCCGAAGATAGTCCAGGTTTATTGTTCCCTATATACTCTTCAAGTTCTCAATGACTGGCAAAAATAATAGATTTTTAAACCAGAAATTTGAATCGATAAATTTTGATAGAATTTAAAATTATCTTTAAAAAGCAATCCCCAGAATGAAATCCGACTACTTAGAGAGGATTCTCAACGCTCGTGTCTATGATGTTGCTCAAGAATCACCTCTAGAATATGCACCCAATCTATCAACTAGACTGCAAAATAAACTGTTACTGAAACGAGAAGATATGCAGTCGGTATTTTCCTTCAAGTTACGGGGTGCATATAACAAAATGGCACAGTTGCCTATTGATGTCCTTCAACAAGGAGTAATTGCAGCCTCAGCAGGGAATCACGCCCAAGGAGTCGCCTTAGCTGCCAAGCAATTAGGTACAACAGCTATTATTGTGATGCCCGTAACTACCCCCCAGGTGAAAATAGATGCGGTAATAGCCCGTGGCGGGAATGTAGTTTTACAGGGAGATACTTACGATGATGCTTGCGCCCATGCTAAACAACTATGTCAAGAAAAAGATCTTACTTTTATTCATCCCTTTGACGATCCTGATGTAATTGCAGGACAGGGTACAATCGGTATGGAGATTTTAAGACAGTATCAGCAACCGATTCACGCTATTTTTGTGGCAATTGGAGGCGGAGGCTTAATTGCGGGTATTGCAGCATATATTAAGCGATTACGCCCTGAAATTAAAATTATTGGCGTTGAGCCTGTTGATGCCGATGCTATGTCTCAATCTCTCCAAGCGGGATATCGAGTATGTTTACCCAGAGTGGGTTTATTTGCTGATGGTGTAGCAGTAAGAGAAGTGGGTGCGGAAACCTTTCGTCTTTGTCAGTATTATGTAGACGAAATAATTTTGGTTGATACTGATGATACTTGTGCTGCTATTAAAGATGTATTTCAAGATACTCGTTCCATTTTAGAACCCGCAGGGGCATTAGCGATCGCTGGAGCAAAAGCCTATGTGGAAAGAGACAAGATCCAAGGAGAAACTTTAGTCGCGATCGCTTGTGGTGCTAACATGAACTTCGATCGTCTGCGCTTTGTCTCCGAAAGGGCAGAATTGGGCGAAAGACGAGAGGCGATCTTTGCTGTAACTATCCCTGAAGCCAGAGGAAGCTTTCGCAAATTTTGTGAATGTATCGGCAAACGCAACCTGACGGAGTTTAACTATCGTATTTCCGATGAAAGTAAAGCTTATATTTTTGTGGGAGTACAAATTAAAAATCGTGCCGATGCGGGGTCAATTGCAGCAGCGTTTGAAGCCCAGGGATTTAAAACTATCGATCTGACGGATGACGAACTTGCTAAAATGCATTTGCGTCATATGGTGGGAGGGCGATCGCCTTTAGCCGATAATGAGCTATTGTACCGCTTTGAATTTCCTGAACGTCCTGGTGCGTTGATTAAGTTTCTTAGCTGCATGAGTCCTAACTGGAATATCAGTCTATTCCATTATCGCAATAATGGTGCAGACTATGGACGTATTGCGGTGGGAATGCAAGTTCCACCCGACGAAATGTCAGAATGGCAAAAATTTTTAAACTCCTTGGGTTATCGTTACTGGGATGAAAGTTCTAACCCTTCCTATAAGCTATTTTTGGGTTAATTCTTGATTAAAAACAATCATATAAATTTGTTGTTTTGCTCAAAAATTCACTGGTTTATAACCATCGGTAGATTTAATCTTATCAATCTTGTCAGAATCTTGATTAATACAGCCGTCTTTGTTTCCAGCAACATATTGGCATACTCGCGCCCAAAGCTTAGTGCGATCGCCTGGTTGTCCTGTGCTAAATATTACCTCGCGATCGTCTTTGATCTTAACCTGACAAACTGGGCAAATTTCGATGTTTTCTGAGGACATAAATTTCACCAACTAACATTTGCCTTATCATAATAGTATACGTCTAAATATTAGTTAGATTCGTTAATATTTACCCTTGGCAACTAGCTAATAGCTTTCAAAATATCTTGACTCTGCTTAATTGACCAGGGCTTCGCCCTTAAAGTATGAAGGCGCGAAGGCGCGAAGAAAAAGTACTACTTTTCCCTTCTTCCTTCAGGACACAAACCCCGTCGTGAAAGACGGAATAACGTTTAACAGAGGTACAAGCCTCTTTTAAACGATTAAACTTCATACTTGTTCCTTCTGTCTTCCTACTTCTGTTGGCATTAGAGGTAATATTTCAATTGTTACTGGGGCGACTAATTGGTAAATGAGCTTAATCAAAAATAAAACCCTGCCTAGCAAAGTTCGAGCAACGATACAATGCAAGTAGAAAAGGCATAGTCGCATTGGATTGATGATATATACCACTGACGAACTAATCAAAATACTCGATCGAGAACTCCAAGAAAACTGGAAAGGTAAACGGATTGTCTTATCATCAGCAAAACGGATTAATGATCCTGTGGTTGCCAAAGCCTTGAATATGAATCAGGTTAACAAAGTTTTTGCTTATCGCGATTTTCGTCGCCAAATTCACGAATATCAACAAAATCATGGAGTCTCAGGGATTATCTGGCGCACCTGTACTTTTAACCAGCAAACTATTACTTATCCTGAAATACATAATCAATTGATTCCCATTCCAGGTGATAAAGAAATTTTGATTGCAGCGCGAACTAAGATTTTAGATTTTTGGTATCAAGTGACTGAGAAGATGAATTTTTGGCTGGTTAACGGAAAAACTGGTAGCAACGGCAGTCATCATCAGCAAATTACCTTTAGCTATCTTCAGAAACTAGTTAAACAGACCGAATGGGCAGAAATTGATGCAGCCCGTACCGAAATTTATCTTGGTTTATGTTGGGGCGATCCTCAGGAATATCCTTACCAATGGGCAAAACCCAAATCAGGTTGCGATCGTATTATTGCTACTGTATCCGAACCTAGCGCAATCAAGATATAGTAGTTTAGATAATCATGTTTTCAGAATTTAAGTTTTAAGTCGGAAAAATTTATGTCTCAACAACACGCAGTAGGAGTCATCCAAACTTTAGGTTTTCCTGCTGTCTTAGCTGCTGCTGATGCGATGTTAAAAGCTGGTCGCGTCACTCTGGTTTATTTTGACAAAGGAGAAAGTGGTACTTTTGTAATTGCTATTCGTGGTCCTGTTGCGGAAGTTAAACCGTCTATGGAAGCAGGGTTAATAGCAGCCGAAAACACTTTTGGTGGTAAAGTAACGACCCACTATACTGTACCTAATCCACCAGACAATGTAGTTGCTGTTTTGCCCATCGATTACACGGAAGAAGTAGAGCAATATCGCTTTTAGCTTGCTCTTGATGGCAAGTTAACTATATTCAAAAACTACCAAAAGCAGCTAAAATTAGAACTCGTAAATGTAATCTAGAATTACTTTTATTTGTATTTGTAAATAATAATTTCAGGAGCAAATTTATGCCGTCTCAATCTGCGGTAGGATCGATCGAAACAAAAGGATTCCCAGGCATTCTAGCAGCCGCCGATGCTATGGTAAAGGCGGGTCGAGTAACCTTGGTTGGCTACATTCGTGTAGGTAGTGCGCGTTTTAATGTTAATATTCGCGGTGATGTTTCAGAAGTCAAAACTGCTATGGCAGCGGGAATAGATGCTGTTAAAAGAGCTGAAGGAGCTACCTTAGAATCTTGGGTGATTATTCCTCGTCCTCATGAAAATGTCTGCACCGTACTGCCGATTGACTACACCGACGAAGTACTACCCTACTACGATCGCGTAGAAGGAAGAACATTACCTATTGCCCCCAACTCCTAAGTCATAGCAATTTTTATTTCTTTTTTTATTTCAATAAGGTATCGTCAATTCCTCTATTTTTGGTGAATTGACGAGCAAACCTCCATTTAATTAGTTATCAATCAACAACAACTTTCTTTTTAAAGCTCTAATATACAGAAAAATAGGAAACTGATAATACTCAATTATCAGCCAAATCACACCAGATAAATGGGCGCAAAAAGTCAAAATAGTCCAAGCTAGGGGAAGCCAAGCTAAAAAGCTACCAGTCACTGGAGGAAAAAGATACGCACCGAAAGCAATAATTGCGGTAGGGATACAAACAAACCCCACCGCAAACACGAGATAACCCCAGCCTATATCGACACCTTCTCGATAAATTCCCTTCCAGGTTTTGCCATTCCAGTACCAGGTTAGAGGTAACTGACTATCAGCCATCTTCAATAATTGTTTGTCAAAATTCGTGGTAAAGATATGCTGGCAGAAGTTACAAGCAAAAGTTTCCATCAACGGCATTTCTGAGACTTTACCATGGCGGCAAACGGGACAAAAATATTTTCCTTTGACATGAAAGCGATTAAACTCTGTCCATTCTTTCTCTAAGCGATCGATCCCAGAATCTACTGAGGGATTATTTGAATTTCGAGCTTTAGACATATACTTCAAAATGTCGCGATATTTTCCAAGTACCATTAAATATGAAAATTATCAGGCTTAAAATCTAATGTTTGATTGAGATAGAGAGCGAGTGAATTTGGGAAATTCATTGAGCGTATTTTATGCTGACTATCTGATTATCAAGCAAAATTTTAAGCCGCCAAAGTGTAATTATAGCGAGCCATATCTCACTAGTCACTGAGTCGATCTAGATTCGATATAAATATCAATATTAGTTAGCAAAATAAATTTTTTTGGCAGATGTTTAAGCAATATTGGGGGGAGTTTGTTTTAGTTGCTCAATTTGTTGTTGGATTAAGTTAGATAGATGCTCGCGCTTTATTTCGATCCCATGATTGAGATTCCGTGAATCCTCTAAAAAAATAATACTATCTACCTGCTGTAGTGAGAATAATCTAAACAAAAGCTGGGCAATAGGAATTGGCATTGCCATTAAATCAGGATTAGTTTTTCCCTGAAAGGTGGCAGCACTCTCCACGGAGGCAAAAGCATAAATTACTTTTTTATCTTCCTTGAGTCGGGGATTAGCAATGGTAGTTAAAATCCAATCTGACTCAAGATTTTGCAGAACATAATATTCTAAATATTGTAGCTGCTCCGCAAATAGTTTTAGGACAGGTGCGATCGCTTGTTCAATCACTATAGGTGCTACACCATAATCTGCTGCATCATTAATTAATACTTCTAATTGTTGTTTTAATTCCATTATTAGTAGTTGTCAATTAATCTAAGCTTTTGCTTTTTTCTTTTTCTGTTTCTCAGCTTTCTTTGCTCTTTTCTCTGCTTGTTTAGCCGCTTTTAATTCTGCTTCTGCTTTCTGTCTTGCTTTTTCTTTTTCCTCTTCAATTTTGTCTAAATAATAGTGATAATCACCGCGATAAGCAACTAATTCTCCATCCCGAATTTCCACAATTTTGTTGGCAGTTTGGGAAATAAAATAACGGTCGTGAGAAACTATAACTACTGTACCGTCATAATTCTGTAAAGCTTCTTCTAACATCTCTTTGGCAGGGATGTCTAAATGATTAGTAGGCTCATCCAGAATCAATAAATTAGCAGGGGTAAGCAGCATTTTTGCTAATGCCAAACGAGCTTTTTCTCCACCACTCAAAGCTTCCACTTTTTTAAAAGCTGTCTCTCCACTAAATAAAAACTGCCCCAACAAAGTCCGAACCTGTTCATTTTTCCAGTCAGGAACTTCATCATGAATCGTATTCATCACAGTTTTCTCTAAGTCTAAAGCTTCTGCTTGATTCTGCTCAAAATAGCCAGGAATTACGTTGTGTTTACCAATTTCAACTTGCCCTTCGTCAAATTCTTCCATCCCCATAATCATCCGCAAAAGGGTTGATTTTCCCGCACCATTTGGCCCTAAAATAGCAATGCGATCGCCCCGTTCAACTGTTAATTCTGCTCCTAAAAATAAAATATCGTTGTTGAAGGTATGAACTAAATCTTTAATTATAATTACTTCTCTACCGCTTCTAGGAGAAGGAGGAAATTTAAACTTTAATGTTCTTAAATTAGCAACTGGTGCTTCTACTAATTCAACTTTATCTAACTGCTTTTCTCTACTTTTTGCTTGAGTACTGCGAGTAGCACTCGCCCGAAACTTTTCAATAAATTCTTGCTGCTTGGCTATTTCTTTTTGCTGTCTTTCGTAGGTAGCTCCCTGAGCTAATCTCATTTCAGCTTTTTGTTGTAGATAAGCTGAATAATTTCCTAAATAAGTAGTAGAAACACCTCGTTCTGTTTCCACAATTTTGGTACAGAGACGGTCTAAAAATTCGCGGTCATGAGATACAATTACCATCGGAGTATTAATACCCCGTAAATAGTTTTCTAACCACTCAATAGTTTCTAAATCTAAATGGTTAGTCGGCTCATCCAACAGCAACAAATCTGGCTCTTGCAACAGGATTTTCCCTAAACTCATCCGCATCTGCCAACCACCACTATAAGAGCTTACCAAGCGATCGCCGTCCTCTGAGGTAAATCCCATCTCTGGTAGTATTTTCTCAATTTGTGCATCCAGAGTATAACCATCTAAAGCTTCAAACTTACGCTGTAGTTTATCGAGTTTATTAATCAACTTATCTAACTCATCAGGATCGACCGTCTCCATATCCTGTTGTACTTGCGTCATCTCCTGCCCGATAGCATTAGCTTCAGTAAAAACTGTCCAAAATTCTTCGTAAACTGTCCGCGTTGGTTCAACCTCAAACTCTTGAGTCAGGTAGGCAATTTTAAGACTAGTTGGACGAATTACTTCTCCCGA
>JAAUYG010120646.1_pt1 | contig 15395 bp, 11 predicted proteins | sample 7278091 | NCBI WGS metagenome assembly JAAUYG01 (sample SAMN14350201, study PRJNA611818) | marine sediment metagenome | isolation source: surface marine sediment (0.6m) | place: French Polynesia: Moorea | collected 2018-08 | reverse complement strand
GGTTTTGGCTCTGTTTTCAAATAAATAATAACGCTAACACTCAGAACTAAAATATCCTCTCCCAAGATCAAAAACTCCACACAGACTAAAATGTAAGTTTGACTCTACTTTCTCCATTGAATGCCTCGAACTTCTTTTCGTTTCCGCTGTGTATTTGGTACTCAATTAAAGCTTCTAAATTCACGACCTATGAGTGACAGGTGTCAGCAGCTGGACATTGGACGAATGAAGGAATGCCTCACACCTTCGTCAAACATCTCTAGGAAGAGCGGAGGTATGTCACCGGGTGATTCCAACTTCATGCACATGACGCGTTCGGCATGCCGCGTGGAGATGGTTCGAAGGTCCGTCACCTGCAACGGGAAGAACGCACGCACACATGAGGACGGCGTGGAATGGGTTCGATGTAAAACACACGATGGGTGCGAACAGTGGATCCCAAAGTTTAAATTAAATGTGAACGTTGAGTGAAGGTTTGGGATCGTCACGACTCGAAGTGGGGTGAGACAGCAAAGAAAACTAGGGGAACAGTGTCAAATCGTGGCTGCGTGGAAATACCTTCATGAGTATTTTAGCCCAGTGCACCGGTTGGTGAGGACGTTTCTCAGCGATGTAGCGTTTGTAGGCCCCGAGGATGGCGTCCTGGATCTTTTCCACAGCCACACAGTTCTTCAATCCCAAGCGATCTGTGTGCGAACAGAAGGTGATGGATCATATGTGCGCAAATTCACAGCCATAAAAAAATTCTCTTTGGAAAGAATCTGGGAACGTCAACAAAGATGAGATTGTGTTTCAGGTAGGCTTTGAAAATTGAACTGAAGCTTTTTGTTTCAAGAAATAACCGGCGCAGATATCAATGTCATCCTCACCTGACTGCATCAACAGCACTGCTGCAAGAAGAGCGAGCTCCGTGTCATCGAGATGAAGTTTTGACAAGCCAACTGCAAACTCAAATATCGGCTCCAACATCAAGGCTGCAGGGTCAGTATCTGCATGGGAAAAGTCGAAATGTCACAGAAATAATAATAAGCATCCAGGGATCAAGAAGGCAAAAGAACTGAATAAATTGTGTTTCAATGAATGAAAAACTCACTTCCTCATCTTTGGACATTAAAGGTCTTTCCTTTTGCCATGAGTCTTGTCTGGAGCATAAAAAAAAACAATTATTCTTGGAAACTCACGTATTTGGTCCTTGTTGAACTCCGCTCCGCTGAGCATAGTGATGGTCCCTGTCTTGGAGTCGTATCTGCAGGCAGCGCGCAAACACATGATCTCCATACAGCAAGACTTGAGCAACAGAATCTGGTCATCAGAATCCAGCTACAAGACAAAGCCGTGACATTTTTGGTCAAATAATTTTGTTTTGTTGAACAAATCCTGTATTTTGTGTATTCTGTGTTCTGTGCCTCTGGAAAAGGACTGCTTTGTTGCGAACAAACCTGGGCAAAGCCCGGCACTCTTTTGGAGAACTCCACGACTTTCAGGATGGACGGTGTCATCACTTCTTCCAGATGCTGCCATATTCCGTTGTTGTCGTTCCGGGTTGAGTTCTTGTCGGACCCACCAGAGGGCTTCAGACTGAAGGCAACGCCCTGCATGTTTCGCTGAAAAAAGCGCAATGCTTCAGGCATACTTTCAGGCAACTTTTCCTTTCCCTCTTTTCAGTACTCCTGTGTTGGGTGTCCAAGAAAATCCCCCCCTATGTTCTTGACTCAACGTCAGCATCTGATTTGCAAGGAATCATGTTTTACCAGATTGAGAGGCTTGGATTGGTTTACTCCGGTTTGGTCAAACGCTGTGACGATGTCATCTATGAGGCTTCTGTCTTCTTCTGTGGGGCAGTCGTGGTAACATTGTTCGTGTTTCAACTTTGCCTTGAGAGTCTCCTGTTGACGCTTCTCTCGGTTTTTCTGGATGAGGAGCCTCTTTGCACTTCGTTGTTTTTCGTTCAGCACCACTACAAAAAAGCCCAGCAAATTTTGATTTGCAAAGAATCTACATGAGGCATTTTCATCACGATTGTTTCGCGGTCCGCTAAGGCGTTGCATGATTGAGCCCTCCATGCAGCCAAAGCTCCCCTGCCATGAGGATTCTGTCATCACTGGCTGAGGGCAAGATGGGTGAACCAAGTCTCCACCGGTGCTGAAAACCCAGGGAAACCTTCTCTTCCCTTATAAGCCAACTCCGAATGTCTCTTTTGGGCTTTTTCAAACATCTGAACAATTCAGAATTTTTCACAAAGTAGGTCAGATCACAGAGAAATTCCCAGTTTTGGAGAAAGACCAGATAACACACATCAGGCCCTTGTTCGGGTGTTTTGTCGTGTGGATGGCTCACAACCAATTTACTCACAATCTTGAGCCATGCCAACGCTGATGCACTTCTTAAAACGACACTGCTGACACTGGTTCCTGTTGGACTTGGTGATGTCGCACTGATTGTTGAACTTGCAATGATACTCGAGCCCTTTCTGGATCGTCCTTCTGAAGAACCCCTGCGGAATGAGAAAGAATGTGTTAAAATGCATTCAACACAGCAGTATCCCTGAGAAAAAACGCGGTCCTATGTCCTGAAAAGCCGCACATTACTTTTGAATAAAGTTTCTTTGTCAAGGCAATCTTTTGTGTTTCTTTTCCTGAATGATGGAGAAAAGCTATTTTTAGTGTCACAAAAGCAGCTGTCCCCAACGGGGTGAGCTAAAAATAGACACAAAGGTACAAAGAGATTCAACTGGCGATAGTTTAATTGGATAGTTGCCCGGAGGGTCCACTTATCACCAAACAGCTGGTGCCGGCACCAGCGCTTGGATGAATTACAACGGGTGTGTTACATCACACCAAAGGATAATGCCATCTGCCAAAGGGGTTTTAAACCAGTTCTTGGCCATCTCATCTGCAAAGATTCTCATTTTCCGGACACATTCCCCACACGATAAGGAACTGGAACGTGTCCTTCAAAAAGGAAAGGTCAGTCGTACAATCCCAAAACACTTGGAAACCTCGCCTTTGATTTGTGTGTGGGAAATGTATAACGGTCTGCCCCCAATCAACCAACTCGCTCCTTGGGAGACTTGTTCTTGCTCAGTCTTACATAATTGGATGCCAAATTCATTACGTTGCAAATCATGCATCAGCGCCCTCTTACTCAACGCTGTCACGCCTTGCGCTTCACATGAGGCAACTAAGGCGTCGGGCGCTTTGTTCCGACTCCGCGACGATGGCTCTTGGTGTGTCTGGAACAATGCCGGGGGCAACATCTGGTTTCTTTTTTCGCAAGGGACACTTGTTCTGCTCAGCTTTCTGTGTGGTTGGTTCAAATTGCAGCAGGAGAAATTTACTCTGTACACTTCGAACCAAAACAAGTTGATTTCCTTTTCAGTTCCCTCATTCAAAAGCGCGCATCACCTGAAATTCGTGTGCAACGATTCTCGATCCCGGGCAGAACTGTGTCGCCTTCAGAGCGCCCAAATATATAACATAAACCCGAACCGCACCTTATTGATCAACACCTTGTTGATGAGTTGATGAACACCACGGCAGGCACGTACCTTGCATCCCTCGCAGGTCATACACCGGTAATGATAGCCCGTCGCTGCGTCTCCGCACACCACACATGGCTCCGGGCCGTTACTCAGGTCCATGTAGCTCGGGATGTACGGAGTGCCACCACCTGCAAGTAACAACCAACAAAGCAAATCAGAAAAGCAGATATATAAAAGGCAAATAATTTTCAAGGGCTTCGTTAATGGTAATTCACTCCTCATTCACTGCAAGCAAGAAATCTTTCCATCATGAATTTCTGTGACACAGATGGAATTCCTTTTGTCAATGTGAGGAGCCCAGAGGCTCTGTCTTGTTTTCGTTAAAAGTCACAGAAAAAGTTGTTCCAAGTCACTTTATTTTTGACGAAAAAACAGGAAGTACAAAGGTCAAAAGGGAAAACATTTCCACACTGCTGTATGACTCTTCAGGGAAGAACTTCTCTCATTGCCCACATCCCTTGTGTTTGAGAGCTGAAAAGTGCCAAAGTTTTATGGCATCATAAAACAGCCCCCGCAAGGAGAAGGCATTTTCTGGGCTTCCAATGAAAGAATGGAATGCCCATATCAGGAACTCTTCTGGTTATGGTTTCCGCTTCCTGCTGCAAGAATCGTGACTGTACACCAGGATACATGACCATTCTGACCCTGGGAGTCAGGAAGTCACAGTTCCACAATGATGGATATCGGCGCAAGCCAGATGCTGAAGTTGTCACAAACAACCAGTGTCCTTTTGCCCTCGAAAGGATATGGTTCCAACAAACTGAATGACAGTCAATGGAGAAGCATGAACCTTTCACCTCGGTTCCAACAACAGCACGGTGCAAAGAATGCAATTTTCACATTTAATTGCTACCTGTACGTCCTTTGTGCCTCCCTGAAAGGACATTCAAGGCTTGGTTTGACAGAAGGGTCACAAAACCCTTGACCCTGTCCAAGAACTCAACAGGACAACACACACTATGGTGTGAAATGTGGCTCAAATTACAGGGCATTTGCATTGTCAACGCTGTTGTTTCCTTGCCTTCGCAAGGCGGCTTGGGCCGTGACCTCAGGTTTACCCCTTACTTGTTGTCCACATGCAGTCAATGACCAGGAAAAAACCAGCCATTTGCAGAAACTTGTGACGGTCAGCCACTGCAAGGAGAGAAACCCTTTACACAAAAAAGACGAAACTTGGAGAAGAGCACAGGCACGCACGCAAATTCTGGCTGAACAAAAGCGCTCTTGGTACCAATGGAAACAGTTCTCCACCATTTTGTTACAGTAAACTATTTCCAACGCAACACATTGCAGCCCCATTGCGTCGCTTTTCACTGAATCCGGGGCGAATTGATCTCCACATCACCCTCACCCTTTGCATTTTGTTTGGGGAATCTGAAACCCTTTTTTGTTTTAGAATTGTGCCATGCAGATGGCTTGAGCCCGAGTCCTCTTTCTGACTGCCTTACCAAAGCTTGACTGAGACGCATTACGCACACAACCTGTTTGTTCATGTGTCGAATAAATACGGAAATCGATAGCTTCATCTCCTTTTTGTTATTTTCTGTTTTTGCCAATGATTTGCACTGCAGAATTAAATTTAAGCCTTCCTCCGTGTTCCATTCTCCCATGGCCCAGGTGCCAGATGGACTTCACTCAAATAAATTTTGGCGTCCACAAAGCCGGAAGGCAAACTAATGAACTGAACATTGGTTTGTTCAATGTGTCCATTACAAGATGGACAATGGTCAACCTTATCCCTCACGATTCTCCATCATTATGTCCCCATTGCTGCATTGTGAACAGCTGTCAAAAGACTCGGAACGACCTGAAGGTAATACGGATACACAATGCATTTCATTGCACGGGTGACAAACACAATCTTATCATTAGATTCTGGAGGAAGATATCAGTTTGATGACAGGCAGATGCTTCATTAGTGGCTCTGCGATCCTGAGACAATCCTTCGCTGAAAACGAAATCCTGACCCAACCAATATGGGATTTTTGTCTTCAGAAAAAACAGCAGGTCCTTTACCTTCAAACTCTGTGACTCGCAAGGAAAAACAATTTCAGCAAATGCAGGCTCAATTTGGAGTTAAAATTCATGCTTTCAGAAAAATTCCCGGTCGGAGAGACAAAAACAATCATGAAATCCATCGGAAGAGTCTGATATCAGATAAAGGATAGCAAATGAAAAGCTGATTAACGAAGCGTCGTTGTTAATCTGGTCGTGTGCTGCTGGAGATTACACTGAAAGCCGAACGAGATTAACGTTGATGATCCTTGATGGGATACGTGGCACGTGCCGACGCGCGCGTTCGATGAGTACCCGAACCGGAAATGACCTACTTTGCCCACTGGGTGTCGCCACTGTAACAAAGTGCAGCTGCAGTGTCAGGGGTCAGCCAGTGCACTTCTATCTGTCAAATGTGAAGACAATGAGTGACAGCTTGGAATCAATGACACATGTAGACACATTGATTCATGGGACGCTTGATTAGGTTTTCCAGTTTGAACATTTGTACCATTCTGCACCGGGCAGAAAGTGCATCGTGATGATGGCACACATCTAGATGTCGTACTGTATCTCTGGCCTTGATGGTGAAGTTTCTGCAGAAACTAAATCAAGGCATGCACCACCAATGTTCCCCTTGCTTGGTGTGGCCATTTTTTTTTTGCCTGAATTGCAGTGTACCAGTCAGCCTGTCCCAAAATCTCTTTGAATTTTGGATACAGCCATCGCAGAGCTCTTATCGCAGTGTTGTCCTCGAAAGCGTCGGATACTCTGAATCTAATAAAGCACACGAACGACCCCCCGTGGGCTGTTTGTTACACTGACCCAATGACCGCCACATGACCGTGGAAAAACCGCACAAACATCCTCACAATCTGCAGAGTGCATGTGTGGAACACCTTGCGCATTGTTCTGGACAAATCTGCAAGAAAATTTTCAACAAAGGCTTGCTTTTTCATGTGGGGTTGACAGCTCAGTTTCTCACAAAATATCCATGTGCAAATCTGCTGTCACTTCATCGGACTGAGCTGACCCTGTGCTTTTTGTTGTGTTCCCGTCCTTTGACAGAAAATGAAAGGCGGTCAAACACAACGACAGAGTCGCAATTGTGTCACAACATGCAGTCAGGGATCCAGCGTTTGAGAAAAGCCACTGTGGGATGCCTTGAAATTGTACAGATAGAATGGTACAAGTTGATTGCTTTACAATCGCCAGACTGAGAGTCGTGTCTGGTCTCGAGTTCAAATTCTGTGTTTATGATTTTGCCTGCAATTCTGAAAGAGCTCTAGAACAATTTGAAAACCTGTGCCAGTGCCAGAGAGAGTGCGGGATAAAAATAACGCCGGGTGTGCTGGACTCTTTTACACACTTTACACACTTATTTTCTTGGCACAATACATTCCGCATCTTTGTTGTTCCAACGGTAAACATTGCTTTCCTTTGTGTTCCAATACCCAAACGCGACTTTACTCTCAAATGCAGATGTTTTTTTAAGTTCCAGAACACTGGTGATGAGATGGACATCAGACGGGTCATTGTCTCTCAAACATTTATCGCAAAAAGCAAACTTCTTTATCTGTCGCCTCCTCTGGCAGTACTTAACCAGTTCTTTTGTTGCCGACATTATTGAAGATGAACTCTGGATGACCTGCCATGTAATTTGCTTCCTAACCAGTGATCACGTCAGAAAGGGATCGTTCTGTTTTGCAGAGTTTGCCTTTGCTACGGTAACTCTGGACTTGAATTCCAAGTGTCTGCAATCTCTGATGCCAGTGATACTTTAGTGGTCATGGATACAACGGAAAGCCCCAGGAATTGGGAAACCAGCAAAAAACCCAAAGAAGCACCAAGAGCACATTTCCACACCTGAAGACAACGATCGGAAAAGAAGAGCGCAAAAAGTGAAAGAGAAATTTCTGAATGCAACAGGAAAGTGAACTCGCAATGGCACTTGTGCAGAATGTGTTTCTCCATGATGTGCACTCTTACAAAGGATGAGAGATTACGGTCATGCAAAAAGCACGAAAAATGAATACAGTGAACACAAGAAGAATTGTGCTCAGCATTTGTCCCATCCAGGTCATGTCTTCAGCTGGTCCCTTGTGAGCATTTCTAAACCCTCGAGGTATGCTACAGCTCAAACAAGCCTCTTTCAGTTGGGTTCTCAACTGTCAAATCTTTTGTGGGAGTTAAAGTAGTGCAAAAAGGTCATAACCTTCAGTTGCGCATTAAGCATGCGTACTCATTCATTTTGCAGCAAATTGCTGTGTGACCTAGACGGGTCACCCTTCATTCTGCCTCTGTGACGTGGCAGCCATGTTGGATTCGCTTTGTCACAAAAGTGGGCGTGACAGCGTCATGGCAAGGCTTCCTCTCTGTGAACGCTGCAACCTTTTTCTTTTTCAAACAATCTGAAATGTGACAAACTGTGAAACAATCACTTGGTAGAGATCTGAAGTTTTACTTTTGGTCTGGGAAAAAAAGTTTTTACAGCTGAAAACAAGTCCAGTTGTGAATGTCTTCCAGGAACGCATTCCAGTTGGGATTTGTATCCTGGCATTGAGATCTCCATCAAGAATGATGTCACAAAATTTTATTCTTGGACCAACATGGATTCCTTCTCTCTATGACACAATCTGATTTCTTTCTTCACAAGCAACCACAAACATCTGCCGTTGAGGCCTCAAAAAGTTCAAGCATATCGTATTCGCTCTGAACGAAGTCACACCACCCCGACAGAGTTCAGACCACTATGTTTGATTTGGTTCAATCATGGATGTTACGAATCGTTGCATAAGAGCCTCATAACACTCAGAAATGGTCTTGGACCAGTTTCAAACTGACACATTTTCAAGCCAGGAAACGAAAATTTATCCGACGCTTTACTGACGGAAATCGTCAACATCAAAATGCATGCGCACTTTCAGGATTATAAATTCAGCGACAAACAGCAGATCAGAAAGAAAATGTTTTCCATGAATTCACTGCTGCACGATTGCAACAAGTTAACACACAAAGTGATGTGAATGGTTTGTTTTGCCTCGTGAATGACACAATGGTCAACGCAGGATTTGTAGTTTCCCCGAAATTTGCTGCATGGTTTCAATGCAAAGGCAAATACACAAATTTTCCCACCATCTTTCCTTGTGCACAAAGAAATTTAACGTTGGGACATCTTTACCTTTTTTCTTGACTTTTGCAGGAGATGCGCTGTCGGTTCTGTCTGATGTGCTGGATGGGTGTCCTCCAGACTGGAAGCTCGAATCCAGCTCATCGTCTGAGTTCATTTCATCTGGATGGAGAATCTGCGGGGTTTGGTAGCCCCCGCTGCTGGAGGAGTCGCCCCCGTGGTTACCCCCGCCATGGGAGGGGTAGCCCGTGGAAGAATCCCTCGACGCCGTGGATGGAGTTGGGCTCTGAGACGGGACACTAACGGGACCTAACGGGCTTTGCTGCGGCTGCGGGTGGGAACCCCAGAACGAGCTCTGTCCGTGGACTCCATCGGATGACTGTAAGGAATGTAGCAGGGACTCTTGCACCCCTCCGGGACGGGTATTTTGCAGTGTTGTAAGTTCACTCGGGGTGTTGGACCCACCGGGATACAAGGGCGGAGATCCCACTTCGTTCGAATTGGCAATTTGCAGGGATGCGAGAGAGCCTTGCACCCCAGTTGAGTTAGGTCTCTGGTACGACATGGGTCCTCCGTTTCCCTGTCCTGGGGAAATCTGAACCTGCAGTGGCCCTTGCAGCTGCATTTGTAGGCTGTTTTCTTGTTCCATTGGTGAGAGTTGTTGTTGCTGCTGCTGCTGTTGCTGTTGTTGTTGCTGTAGAAGCTGTTGCTGAAGAAGGGACGAATGGCCTGCCTGTTGGAAACTGGAATTCCACATCTCTTGGTCCATGGGCTGCAGATTTGGTGGCTGTACTTCTGGTTGCAGTGGACCAGTTCCAACCTTCAAAGCGAGTTGAGTTTGATTGCCGTCGTAATTCATCTCGTCTAATATTCTGCCGAGAAGTCTTTCACTTTCGGTTTCCTGGTTCATGAGGACTTGGAACCCATTGCCATCGGCTCCTCCGGCCACGGGTGCGTTCCCTCCCGGGCTGCCTAGCTCGTGTCCCCGCAGAGCCAACCCTCCGCTTCCCGGACCAAGCGCCGCGTGCCCGAGTCCCTCTCCACTCCCAGCGATGCTTCTCCCAAGCATAGAAACCATGTCCCCTCCGGCGAATGAGCTCCCGGTGTCAGGATTTGCGACCAGCGTTGGTTGGTGACCATTGCTGCTGCCGTTGCGACCTTCAAAGCTGCTGTTTGTTCCCAAGATCTGCATGCGAAGAATTTTTTCTCTCTCGCTCAGCGTTTTCGCTCCCTTGAAGGCCTCTTCCATTGACACAACCTGTTGCCTCGCGTTCTCCCGGAGACTCGCATTTCCGTGAGAGTCGGGACTGCCGGCCACATGATTCATGATTCCAGCATTGCTGCTGCGATTCTGTTGTTGCTGCTGACTGTTCTTTTCTTGGGGTGAACTGTTGCTGTTTTCCACTCTCTGGTCGTACATACCACAACGCTCACAGACTGGGGCATAGATCTGCTTGAACCGTTTCCCTTGGTTTGTTTGTACTTCCCTGTCAGTTGATGTTATGACTTTTGTCTCATTTTTCCATCTCTCCTTCAGATATCTGTAGGTTCTTCAGCGTTGGAGAGCCCTGAGATCTTTGTTTTCAGTTTGTCTAAACAATTGAAGTGCACGGCACTCATCCCGTGTTACTGATTCGAGTGTCTCAGTTCAGGTGTTTTGTCTCTTTGTGTATTGTTCAGCTGCGCTGGTTTTGGAACACCAAAAGTCGAAAAGTGACACATTTCAGTCAACAGCTGCGTGTTCAAAACGAAGTGCCGTTCCTTCTCAGGTCATTTCGGATTCGCATGGTCTGTTTCTCATGTTCAGGCTGTGGTTTCATGAAAAGGAGAGAATTCTGCCTTTATGATTGCATGTGTGTTGGAAGAAAGCTTGTACAAACAAAACCTGTTTTGATCCCAACGGCACAGGAAAATGTCCAAAATTTTTGCAGGTTTTGGAAAAGTCTCACCCAAAAGAGATTTCGTCAAACCGTTCCTTGGAAACCACCAGGCTGCTTTTGCGTTCTTCTGCGTTTTGCATGCAACCGAAAAAGTCAGCCCAGAGACGCCAAGTCAGAATGAACTGTATGACGGCAATGTTCTTTTGTGAATTTGAAAGAATTCCAAACACCCGATGTTTTCTCTTTCTGTGCCTTTTTTGCAGTTATTTTGGGAGCCGAATGAATGAAAACCAAACCTACCCACAAGCTTTTCTACTCTTTCTGTAGCAAACAAGCTATTTTTTCTCATCTGTCCTGGTTTTTGCTCCCTGCCGCTATCATTGCTGAACTCTTAAATCAGAGATAAATTCTAGACACGCAACAACCATAGAAGGTCTTTGTTCACAGACACCGCGAATACTCGCAGAAGTTTAACGAAGAAAACGTAACGAACCGTGGTGGGCCCTACACTGAAAGAAACCGGCAAAGGAAAGGGACAAAATTTTGATCCTGAAGCGAGAGAAGATTGCGCGAGCATTCAGACCGTCACATCTCTACATTTCGCCCCTTTTAGTTCCTTGTACGCTCCTACTTTGACTAAAATTCCTTGATCTTCGAAAAATTACTGCTGCAGAACAAAGGAACACCTAACTTCAAGCCCAACAGACATCGAACTGCAGAAAATAGCACAAACAATGTTCCCAAGCCTTATCCTCCATGACGTATGGCGCACCCTCCATTTTTGCATACTGCGGCTTGGGTTCAACAAATAGGTAAAATGTGTTTTTGCAATGAATTTCCTGAATGTTTCTCTCTTGCTTGTTTCAAAAAGCTAAAAGTCTCAAAAGCAAAAACAATCTATTTTAAGAAACATAAAGGACGCATAAACAGTTTTTTAAAATGTTTCTCACCCAACAATCTGCATTTACCGCAATCTTACTGTTTTTGATGTTTTCACCGCTCCTCGGCCTGATCCCCGTTTTCTTCTGATCACTGTTTTCCCATGTTCTGCGCCTTTTGTACCGTGAGCAAAAATTCCACGCCAAGAATTATCATGTCCTTTTAGGCTGAGGTCAAATAGAGTTTACACGGTGAGTCTTGCTAATCAGTCATTGGGTGGATAGGCGACCGGGTCAGGAATGCTCCCCCGGGGGAATCTTGGCTGCCTGTCGCAGTGCAAAGCAAGTTGGGACATCTCCTTGCCTCTTTCATTGACACCCATGCGTACCATTGCACACTGTTGCAAATGAACAACACCGACTTGAATTAGTTCAACCAAAAATGTTTTGGCATTTAGAATTGAATAAAGCAGGCCACACAGATTCTTTGCCAAACTTTTCTGCGAGACGAATCTGGCCACATGTGCACAAAGATTGTCTCTCCACCTTTGCACAGTGTCCTCAGTGACTCAAAGCTCAGAAAGTACAAACCGGAAGTGCAGGAATCATGTTCATCTCAGGATTCTCTCACACAGACCTGAAACTAACAGGTCGACTATCCACCTCTTCCAGTTATCAATCTTCCTGGTGTACTCCAGCTGACCCTAGCGACGAAGCCAACTCCCCCTTGCAGCTGACAGAACAGAAACCAATTGGACTCATCCACCAGGAAAGAAGTCCAGTTTTTCCTGCACAGAACTTGCCGTCACATTTGTAACTCTTCAGAAGCCTAAATCTCACTTATCTGGAATGTCTCCAGTTGTTTGGTTCAATAATTGTTAGTTTGTTTTGTTGATTTTTGGGCTTTTCTCGGTTTCAGTTTTGGGAAAATGGACTCGCTCTGAGCGTGCAGACAAACTGCATACGTGCACGATTGCCTCGTTTTCAAAATAACCCACATTTTGTGAACCCACCACGTCAGGATAGAAAATGCATTCAGAATACAGAAGCGATCAATGCAACATACATTGATTAATGCGCGTAAAATTTCCACAGGGGAAAAGTAGATCTTCCGTGTACTTTTCCGTCTTTTAGCACCTTCTGGAACTTCTTTTTCTTTGAGCAATTTCAGTGAGTCTCACTTCTATCTGAATGAACTGAGGAGAGGACGGCGCGAGGTCACTCGGATAGTCCATCTCTGTTTACTCTTACGTCACGAAAAATAGCAGGACACAATTCCCACAGACAACAGAAAGTAGGTCACGCGTGAAGCCGGCAGCGACATCCACAACCATGGCAGAATTTATCCCAATCACTTTGCCACAAACCTTCCTTTATCTTGACAAAACTCTTGCCTAGATTCATCATGATGTGCGTGCGAGACAAAATGAATTTTTGGAAACTGTTTTCAAATGTCCCAGGTGTTGCAGCGCACAAGTATACAAACAGGCCAAGGGTTGACACTTTGTACCACTCTTTTACCCCTCTGAGTGAACGAACAAAATGTAGAAACCGTCTTATGAAATTTAAGGGACACGAAGCCCAACAGGCAACACAAAGTCTTGGTTTGGTCAGCCGTCGTTGATTGAGAAAAGGCAAAATTCCATCCTGCTGCTTTCGGGAGAACAAAGAACGCGGACACGCAGGGATATTCAAACATAGATAATTGCAAGATCAAAACACACGCCAGCGCTCACGTTTGCAAGTCCTGGAATTTGTCGTGTCTTGTTTTCAAGTTTATTGTCAATGTCCCAGAAATTGTCTTCTGACTAATGAGTCCTGCTCGTCCTGTTTGACAGGTGACTCCAGGTCAAGTTGTAAACTAATTTTCAGAACTCCTACAAGTAACAGGTGACCAGTTCAGCAAGAACGACAATGGACACAGCGTACCAATAGTCGGCATCAGGGACATTTACGACGAAGAACATCGTTGATCTTGTTCTCCAACAGGTTCTGTTGAAGATCACAACCAAGGACAATATGAACACCACATTGTGTCTTCACGGAACTGAATGGCAAGGATGGCGTCTGCGCCCTCACAGATGTTTTGATAGATTTGTACATTCTGCTTTCAACCTAAAGAAGTTCACACGAACGTGTCTTCTTTTCTCTTGTGCCCAAGTTGAAGCCAAACACGACCATACATGAAACATGCCCGTGCACCTCCAGCAGTGGTTCCCCGACAAACACAAACCATCAGAAATTGGCAATCTGGACAAGTATTTACTCAACTGCAGCAATCTGGTCAATTGCAGCTCTTCCAAATGCCTCTGAGGTAATTAACTGTGGGTCAGGAGGTCACCAGGGCACAACACTTACTGTTTTTGTTGCACCACCAGACTCTCTACTAATAACAGAGGCACCCGTCAGAAAAGGTATCAGGTCATTAGGGTACAGGCTCCATTTGCTGTACTTTTGAAGTGATAATAGAAATTGCAGCAGGCCATCATCTGGCCTGTTCAGTTTATACTGGTCATTTGTGGTCAAGATTTCCCATCAATCATAGTGTGACAGAACCATTTGGCTGGAGCGCGCAAGTACGAGATACTGTCAGTATCTGAACCCTGGCTGAAATGTTGCCCCTACCTGAATGAAACAGCAATCATTTGAAGCATTGCATCCCTTCGTGCCATTCTCCTGTAGCTTGAGTATGGGAAAGGATTCACTTGGAAAACTGTTTTTGTTTCAAAGATTGTACGAAAAAAATTGGTGCAGTGAGAGAAAAAAACCCACAGCGCACGCAACAATTGCTGCAATGACCATCTCTGCAGCAATTTGTGACACCAAAACATAACTGGGATGTGTGTGAGCAGGAAAGTGGATGAATTTCCAAAAACCCAAACAGATCCAGCAATTATTTCTCTGAAAGTGTATCACTCCTGCTGTTTAACATTGAAATGATTTCAGAAAAAACGACTGACCCAACAAAGACACTGGGTGCAAATATATTGACAGGCCTTTTTGACAAAAATAGATTTTCATAAACTGGAATCATCAGTAAGAACTCGTCCATTGATTTTGGTCAATGAGGTGTCAATAATGCACCAAAACAATACTCGCACCAATTCTTAGGGTCCCCTCTTGCGAGGAAAAAAAAGGAAATTTTCCAGTATCCTGTGATCTGATGAGACAAGTTTTCCTTGCTGTAATTTTCGTGACATTCTCATCTCATTTTGTTGTTTAAAAGAGAATTTGGGGGTCTGCGCACAAAGGAACATAAATTATGAAGTGTCTCTCATTGCAGAGTGACCGGACATTATGGGGGGTTCGTTGTGTGGATGAACTTTGAATGAACTGCTACAAAAGTGTCAGGTCTGTTTCAAATGGCTGTTTGTGCCTCGGACCAGAGTGCGGATCCAGCTAAAGCCAGCTGGCATGGGCGTCCTTTTGGAAATGTTGGGATTCAAGCAAACAAATTTGCATTTTTCCAAACAAGTGTAGCTGTACAGTACTGCCATGCGACCAAGCATTCTGCAGCGGAAGATTTCCAGCGAATGAAATTTTGGACTGAAGAAAACGCTTGCTATTGAGCCCTACGTGGCTTGCCAAGTTAGGAAGACGCTCAGCTCAAGTACAAAAAACACTCCCGGGCCCTTTGATTTGAAGTCAAAAACGCTTGCGTCACAGCAACTGCAACTCGTTCGCTGTGAAGCTCCAGCTTTGGTCGACTCTGCGTGAGCAAGGACCAAAACCCCAAGTGAATCCACCTCGAAGCTTAAAAGTCAAAGAGGCCAAAGCTTCATATGCAGAGCGACCAAATTATAGATTTAGTACAGGTGTGCATTAATCTACACCTGGAGAGCTCAAATACTAATCATTGTTGATGATTGACACTTGAACTTGCGCATAGCAATGAGTTTTGTGAGTCCCGAATAGATGCAGCGGCACAATACGCCTGCATACATGTGAAATATTGATGAAAATTCAAGCAT
>JAAUYG010243350.1_pt1 | contig 15397 bp, 8 predicted proteins | sample 7278091 | NCBI WGS metagenome assembly JAAUYG01 (sample SAMN14350201, study PRJNA611818) | marine sediment metagenome | isolation source: surface marine sediment (0.6m) | place: French Polynesia: Moorea | collected 2018-08 | reverse complement strand
TATTATTATTATTATTATTATTATTATTATTATTATTATTATTATCATTATCATTATTATTATTATTATTATTATTATTATTATTATTATTATTATTATTATTATTATTAACGATTATTAACGATTTCTCCATACCTTCAGACTTCTTCAAATTGCTGCTCCCGTATGCATAACGTGAATGATACCCAAGCACAAGGAGCCAAGAAAGGCGTTACCCTGGGCGTTTACCAAGGAACAGGTAAAGTCTATGGCTCACGTTACTAGTATTACATGACCAATTATTGACACCAAACTATCGAAACCCTTATAAGAAGAGAAATTATGATTTTATTTTTGCACCATACACTATCGGGCAAAATGGTGGTTATACACATACATAATTTGTAATTTTATGTCCCTAAAACGCTCTCAATGGAAATTCATCTGAGTAGCACAACATTGAATAGCAATGTTTACGAGTCCTTAATTAGGCGTATTTGACTTGTTTGACTAGACAACTTTCTGAAGTATGACAAACCATTCTATTCCATCTAAAAATGCTGGTGATTACGATTACAATTGTGATTACAGTTTGGCCGATAATGTATTAGTTTTACACAAAACGAAATTACATGTAAATTTGGGACGCTGTAACACTAGGGAAATGGATGGATTAAATGTAAATTTGTAGAGTTCAAGTTCATGCTCAGTTTGGGTCATCCGTTACGCAGTCGTCGATAGTCTAGATATTGGTATGTAACTCGAAAACGGTGGTTTGTATTGCCAAACCGACCGCAAATTGTCACCAGTGGACACCATACACCCACAGAATACCGTTGACATTGTAGGATTAGTACTTAAAGTCATTATGGAATGATTTGGTCCAGTTGTTTCAAAATTGGCCCATAACTTAAGTGGCTGGTCGTAAAGTGAAACGATCTTAAATTTGGGGGCCTAGAGCACCAGTACATCCTATTTGGAGCAGATTTGACCTTGTTATGTTGAGGTCGTTGTGAGATCAATGGTGCGTGCAGTTGGAATATTTCTACTTTTGTTCACATACAAGGAAACCTGTGGAATAGTATTGACAGACAGAAATAACGGTGAGGTAACTGCCATAGCTACATGATAGTTGTTCACATGATACTAGCTGATCTTAGAGCGCCAGTAACCTCTTGTTGGGAGCTTTTATGTCTAAATGTATCAAAAAAAAAATAATACTCTACGGTACATAGCCTTTATACATATACATGTACCTAGCCAAGTGACCAATCATTTCTAAGAACGTGATATGCCATTTTCCCCAATTTTGTCTACAGAACTGAAATATTATTGTAATTATTAGTACAAGTACGAAAGTCGTTGGATCGATACCAACACAACATTGATTATAAACCTGTTGGGTACAATTTTATAAGAAATATGCCAGTAACGTTAAAAAAATACAAAGCCTCCAAAAATACATGCGTGGGCTCCCAAACTTGCAGAAAGGATTTAGTGAGGTGTGCCTCGCCAAAGTTTTCTACTATTCCTTCGTGATTAGATCTGGTCGGGACCTAGTTTCCACGACTATGTGATTTAACCGTGATTTGTGTGTCATTTATTTGGTTTACCGCAGTGAGCGATAATCCAAGGTTCTCTCCGAGGCACGAAGCGCTGATTGGCTGGAGATTGGAGATCACACGAGGTACCATGGAAGGCCAATTTCCCGCCACTGACGGCTTCAGCAATCACCGGCCAAGGGGAAAATGCAATTCCTTGTCTTCAAAGACCTCAGGGGAATTTCCTTAACAAGTTAATTTCGACGGCAAATTGTTGTTTGAGTGTAAACTGGATTTGGTTAAAGCGATGGTCGCTGTTTGTGACGCAGGGCTTCCTGTGAGGCCCTGACCGCCCACAGGGCATGGGCGACAGGAAGCGAGAAACCCTGCCAAATGGAGCTGAAGGGAACCAGTCGGGGAGGGCACGGCAGATTTGGTGGGTGTGGTGCGGAATTGTGAAGCCCTCCAGCTTTCCAGTGTACTCGACTGCGTTGGCTTGCACCATCCCCAGAGGCTGCCGTCGGGTTCCATATTGATAGAGATGGCAATTCAATCAAACGACCCACTGAACCTTGTTACCCTACTTGATCTCATTCTGAAATTACCCGCTATGTCTTCAGAGAATGCCGGCTTCGTCTCTGGCGTGAGATACTTCAGGTAATAATATCCGAGACTGTTCTGCTCTGTTCGATAAAGCAGCCTTTTCATCATGGTTGTACTTATGAGTCATATATACAAAATGTCCTTGGATGCGTAGAAAATTTTTTGTAACTTTTCCTATTCTAGACAAAAAAAATGACCAAATGCGACTGGTGCATTGCCTTGTTGGAGAGAGTTGACTGGAACTTCTAAATACATGTCAGAAAATAATGGCAATTTGATAAAAGAATTACTTGTAAAGTGCGTTACTTTTGCATTAATGTGCATCATCATCCTGTACGACCGAGATGTATGTACATAACAAATTATTTATTGACTTAAACTAGTAACACTGTTATAACTACCTTTCATACCCGCACTGGTTGGGGACGGTGATATATTTATTGATTTTGCTCAAGATCTCTTTACGATAAGAGAAGATAAAATGCTATTTAATGTCGGTACAAGAATAACAAATAGAATTCGGACAATTTAATCCTATTTAGGGCCGATGTGAAATTGAAATGATATTAGACAAGTTTGAAATGAATACAATGACTGTTGAATAAGCAGCTGAGAAACCTATTTCTTCAAATTTCTGCAATACATACCATGTATATCTGTTCTGCTCATATGAAATAAGGGCAATCTGATAAAAATGTGATAGTTTCACCATAAAGCACAAGTCCGACAATTATATGACAGTATATCCCCACTGCAAAACTTGTCTCACTTATTGCATGTAAAGACTTTGCTATTTTAAAAAAGTACTTGCTTAATTGCGCCTTAAATTCCATACGTCCGTCGTTTAGGGTTCTGCTACAGCACATTGCTGATCTACGTCACTGAACATTGCTGATCTACGTCACTGAACATTGCTGATCTACGTTACCGAACATTGCTGATCTACGTTTGGGCAGAATTGCTCATATAGCTGCCCCAGACTTTCCTTTAATGCAAACTATTTCTATTTCTTTACATAAACAGGACTGATATCAGAATGTTATATACATCGCCAATCACCGTTCTTAGTCGAGCCATGTAGCTATGCTTGCACATTAATCTTGTTTTCATAATTTGAATATATTCGTGGCCTTTCAAAGGAAATACAATAAGGCTCAATACGCCTGCAGTCCGCCACTTATTCTTCTGTACATCTCTATTTCATTAGTTTACCAGTAATTTTAGTATTTTAGGATCATTATCATGACTCGTTCAATGCAGACCTGGATTTTGGGGTCGGATGCGGTGTTCCGATCGTAATGTATCAATCTTTTACGCGATCATTTTATTTTAATGTTTTACGCCTTTTACTTTCTTCCCTATGCATGTAATAAATTTCTACGTATTTCTTTAAAAAATAAAGTGTAAAACCAACCCTATACCTGTCGACCAGAAACGTGGGCTGCCTGTCAGAGGCTGGTCTCTGAAATTTATACAGCATCTGATACATGTACATCCACGGACTCACTCGAGTGTGTAATGGGTCGCTTTACCTGTAAGCTGACACACAGACCTACACGCTAGGATTCGGTTCCATTTAAAGTGGCCAAATTATTTCCTTAGCCAAAAGAAAGCAACAGAGAGAAGTTCCCCAAATAACAAGGCGGTCCTTCCTGCCACCAGGATGGGCAATAGATAGGATTTCTTTAATTACATTATCAAAGAAAACCCGGTGAGTAAGCGGCGGCTACATTGTGCGAAAAACTTACTTACCCCGGTGCCCATGTGTAAAAGGGTAGGGTATAAGAACAAGCTGTGGGTTTGTCGGTTGGCCCCGACCCCAGACTTTACGGCGTGTAGGGGTGGGGTGGCGGTGGGACACCCCGGTAAATCTCCCTGGGAGAGACAGACGAACTGTGTGACAAGGACATAGTCCTTATTAAGTTGCGCGCGTCGTGTCCCCTTGCTTTAAGCGTGTGTTGAGAGCCTCGGGTTTACTGTGGCGCTTATTATCAGTGACAGGCTGTCAGGACAAATGGCCCCAACCGACCGTAATGGACCGCGAAATGTCTCTCCTACGACAGCCCTGGGGGGAGGAGGTTTGAAGGGTCATTCACGGCATGCCCAAGTTTCTACTCCAACCGCGTGTCGATTGGCTGACGATGGCGCGAAGTCCCGCCTCCAGGCCGGGATTGCCTGTTGTCGCCGATAATGGCAGCCTCGGGCTGACCAACTGGGGACAAACGCCCCAGATTTCAGAGAAATGACATCCACTCGCAGAGTTCTAGCCAGAATCGGGATGACGTAAGAAGAGACACCGGACACATTACGAGCGAGCTGCATGCGCTAGATTTATCTGATGACTGACGCATTTGTGTTTCCTCAGGCTGGAAATTAACAAGTAACAGGTGTGAGTTAGGGACTCACTGCTTACATATATAGAGAGAGAGAGCTTTATTTTGAACGTATACGTCAGGTCGGAAGCGCTGGGGGAACCATGAGCTCGGGATCTGGGGATCACCATCACCACCCTAGCCACGTGACAGGGTGTCAACCAGACCAGGACACTGGTCACCCCCGTCTGGCCAAAGACTCTCCAGAAAGCAACAATAACATCGACAGCCACAGGATGCTTCCTGGCCCCGCCCACTTCCGGTCTGGACAGTATGACGTCAGTAACATGGCTCCAGGCCGTACCGTGCGTCACACCATCGACGCCATTCTGGGTCACGGCGTGTCTGGACACCTACCAGCGTGTTCTGGATTTCTCCAGACATCCGCCACAGTGACGCCAGTACTGAAGGCCAGAGATAAACCGGATCCAGGTAGCCACGAGGTGTCATCCAGCCACAAGACATGCCCCACAACGCGGGATGCGAGGTTCCCTGTGCGTCGGTACTCTGGAGAGGCCTCATCCAAACCAGGTACTAAATCTGGGATTACTAGCTGTTGAAAGCTACAATATTATAGACAGCACATTTCGTAACACGTGACATGACGTAGGTAGAAAAGATGTTGAATAGATTTGGCTTGAAGTACTGCGCTGAATAGCTTAAAGTAAATCCTTCTACACGTTTTCCGGTTGTCATACGGTAATCATGTATATCACCATAGCTTGTCAGATTATTGATACGCAAAAAAACTATCTAGTACTTTTAAAAGTACTATATTAAGTGTTTAACGTAGGCATCCGAGATACTTACGCATGTACTTGGCTGTGGATATTATTCACGCCTGAAATTACCTGTTATTCCCTTCGTAATACCCACTCGAATTCGTGAATACGCACCATGTCATTCCCGTGTCAATTCGTGGCAAAAGATGGACCTACAAAAACAAAACGATTTTTTTTTCAGTTAACTAAAGCTACACCTCGTCGTTTTATGTTTTCAACACCGTTTACTATTCATAACTTTTGTGTCTATGTGATTAAAAACATCAATTTGTAAAAAAGATTTTACACTTGTTTTATCAGATCATAGTTGAAGAACACAATGCGTTCACAGTACTAAATACCGGTATCTATTACAATTTCTTATAGCAACCAGAGGGGGGGGGGCCATCAATGTTTAATTATCTACATGTGCACACCTGGAACAATGGGTAGCTTTAGGCTCTAGATTATTGAGTTGTCAGACAGCAGTTCTCAATATGTGATGTATCGTTTATGAAACTTCAAATACTGTTTAAAAGGATGTACCACTAGAGGTTCATTGTTTAAATATTACATTCGATAAAGATGCCAATCTCAACTTCAGCAGCTGCTATAGGGTGCGATTATTACAAGTTAAAAGAATGGATGCAGTAGTACCCAATATATGTTAACGTTTTTACTTTTTTAGAACTTGTTATACAAAAATTATGCTATGTCTTACCTTCAAACTATCACTCAGGGATCTTTCAATCATTAATAGGAGTGGCGCTGTGGATAGTTTACCAAGCGTTAGCAACAACACAAAGTGCCGAGATAAAGTGCTTAGGAGGTTTCCATATTAGCCGAAAGTATAGAAGTCAGTAGTGACAACGGAAAAAGAGCAAGGCCTTTGACGTCATTGACAATATAATTCGGCTTACGTACTTAAAATCTTTCTTTAACTAGCCACTGTGCAGCAAGCCGCAGGCGGAAATTACGTATATCTCACAGAACAACCCAACAGCTTTGTCCCACAAAATGGACACTGCAAAGACCAACAATGTTTTCAGGCCTTGCCTTCAAGGCGAGGGCGTTGCTACTTGCTTTCCGACTTTTTAGTCATTGTAAGAGCACGACTAAAGGTAATTGTTTCTGATTAAATTTAGCAGGTCGTTCGATTTGGCGGTGCGTGAAGTGATGGCTGTTTGATCGCAAAGAGCGTGGTAATTTTCAAGCTGCTTGCTGCGACCCCGCCCAATGCCCAGTCAGTGAACGGCTGGCCATACTTGATTCCGTGTGAGCAGAGAGGGATACAATAGGACGGAAGGGGGGTCGGTAATTATCTCGTATTGATCCCGAGGGTGGGTGGCAGGAACGGTAACCGAACACAACAACACCGACCAACCTAGCAGACAATCTGAAGCGAGTCTTGTCTCAACACAGCCTCCGCCAATTGTCTCGCTCCGATGACAATTGTTGGCAAATTGATTCAAAATTATAATGGATACCGACCATTATCAAAGGCCGGGCTGCCCTCGTTAGGCCGACAAATGCCCCCCGGTGGCGCTGCCCGAAAGCGCCTCGGCAAAGATCTCACGTCAAAAATTAATAAAATTATGGCCTCCTGTGAAAGCGTCCGTAATTTTCGGATTAGGCTCTTCTGTCAAACGATTTAATTCACGTACATATTTCATGTTCTATATCCGGAACAGTGTGGCGGGATAATGGGGGTTTGCGTGACAGCCCCACACCGAGGCGGGCCCCATCCTCGGTGGCTCGTCAGTAGCCGTGTGAAGTCACCCCCAGGGCTAGGTAACCAGGCCCACCACACCTCCCCCCATCCCACTTATCTCACACCTAATGAGGAGGGATTTGCTGTAGTTTACCATCGCGTGCTTGGTAAAACCACATCGTTTTATTAATTGCCACACAAAGTAAACACCCTAATGCCATTCCTGATTCTCCCCGTAACTCCACGGGAAACGAAGCAAATCTCCATCTTGCAGATTAACACGCCCGGATAGTACAGAGTGTGTAAGCCTTCAGCTCGAGGCACAAAAACATGCTCGAAACAGAAAATTCAAGAATTCAGTTCTTCTTTGTTTGCTACTCCGATAAAAATTTCAGAAAAGTGATTACAAGACAGTTCTCTTTCTTCGAGCAGCGTGTGTCGCATCTTTCTAATTACTACCATAATTTACACTGTAGTATGTTCACACTCCAAGTTTCGAAAAGTTTCACCGAGCATGTTTCGCTTTCGATTAGGTCGCTTAATCAAAAACGAATAACGCTACAAGCATAGGAAATATGGGATTGTGAAGTAAATATATACCTATACTTGAACTGAAAATGAGAATTGTGACTGAACACAAAAGGTGATTTCATATTTTATTGGATACATTCGAGCATTGACCGTAAAGCTTTCTTGGTTACGGAGCAACTTTGAGACATCACAAAGCCGTGCTGACGCTTACAAAGAAGTCTGACTCCATAGCGGTCTTGGTCACATCCATGGCGTGATTTCTGTGGCCACTCTGATGCAGCAGTCTCCGCGTTGTTCCACAATATACAGTCTCCAATCACATCCAGGTAAAATAGAGTTGGATATGTTATGTCCTACCAGCCCTATCCCTGTAGTTGGATGTGGTCCTCCCCCCACACCCCCTATATCCCGGTATGGTGGCCAGCTGGAGCCTGATCTGCCGCTCCCAGAGGCCACCTCATACATCAGGCAGGCGGCCTAGCGCTCGTAATTACCTGTACGTCACCCCCCAGTCACGCAACCGGCTGGGCCCATCCTATCACCCTTCCTATCAGTCCCTGGGAACTGTTAATTATGATAGTTAACTGACAATGTTCCGCTTAGTATTGTTACACTAGGGACGTTCAATGCCAAAACAATGTCCTGTGTTTGGTGCTTTCACTGACAGGGGGTGATTTTCCATCGTTGGAATTCACCAATATCCCAAGGGCCCAAGGGGTGCTTTACTGAGCGGTCATCCTGCAGTGACCAGTCCATTGCATTCTAGGGACCACAGGGACTCTGCTCTGTCACTCTCTAAGCTGCCTATAGCATCACACGCACGTGCACTGCTAGCATATTAAAGACGCCATCGCAACTCCTTTTCAGACAGCGTACCTGATCAGAAGTTGTGAGGCAGGTGTCTTTTGCTGAGCAAGCGCGCCTGCACCGTAGAACAGTTAACCGTGCTACTTACTGCGGATTTAGACATGTCAAAATGATTCCCATCGGAAGCTACAACATCTGCAGACATAAGTGCATGAGAGGACAGCAATGTTAGATTTATCCTGCCTCCCGTCAGATCGCTGATCGTCGGTGATAGTCTAATTATTAGACAGGCAGGTGCTGCAGGACAGCGGTACATGTAATGTTATTTGTTCTGTAAATCAGTACCGACGTTAAATAAAGTTTTACTTACTTACTTACTTACTTACTTTATGTATTAATATAGCAAATGACACTTATCTGTTTGGTGGTGAAGGCGGTATAAAAGGCTGAAATGTGTTGGAAACGACCAATATCGCCGATCTAAATTCTTTCAGTGACCATTATGATAGTTAAATATGCTGAACGTCAGTTATTTGTGGGTACTAATTTGAAAGTGACCCGGTTTCTTCAACATGTAATTCGTGCGTGTAAGAGAAACCGGAACATGAAAGGTACAGAGATAGAATATCAGGTGAATATGGTTCATTGACTTTTAAATCTGTTCTGGATGACAGTAAAGGCGAGCATAGGCTAGTACTAAGTTTATAGAGAAAGTACGTTAATATTTGCCACAGAAAAAAAAAAACATCGCACAAATTATGATTGTGCAGCAAGCTGCAATACAAATAACACACACGAAGAAGTAAGAGATTTGGTTTATCTGTCGCAAGATTTTTGTCTTCATGTGCCTTTAAGGGTTAGCGAATGAGTTCATAAATTGTTATGGACGCCTCACTATTGTCCAGGTGATGACGCCTTACCCACATTTAAGTCTTCAATCAGCTCGATAAACCTTATTGTTACCGGAGATATATGCTGCTATATTTTGGACTAAACATTGCCGTATGAACATGACGAGAGTCTTTTCGGAAGGGTATTACTATCGACAACGCTGCACTGATTGTGTCTTATGCATAAACACGTAACGCGTCAAGAGCAATCTATTAAACAGGACATGCCTATACCCTGTCAATGAGTGGTTCTTTTGTTGCACTGGGGTAAATATCTCGCAACACTTGTCATTGGATAACACTATACATTCGGTCATCGTGCTGTTACACCGTGCGGTTTGTAGATTTACTTCACAAAATAATGACCCTTAATGGTAAAATATATAGGGAATTATTTTACTCTATACTCTGACTTTATCCGCTTCCCTATTACGAATTAACCCATATACAGCGCTATTTGAAAAGCCGAGGTATAGATATTAAATTCCTGGAATGAAGTGCCTAGCGTTTTCAGCCTCTATCTACATGTCCCTGCGTGGTGGCTCCGAGAAGAAGGACAATGTCCCCAATGCACGGGTTCGAAACTTGTCATCGGCAATTTATGGCAAATTACAATGTGTGAGTTTATATGTGATGATAGAAAGGAAATGATGTGAAACAGACGTGTCTATGCATTGTAAATATGTAAAAGTTTAAGTATTTCGAGTACGAGTTGTCAAACTACTTAAGTCTAAGATTTTATTTAAGTCAAATTCTTAGCCAATCACAATGCTCAGATTGGTGACTTAGGTCAAAACTTATATATTAGACTTAAGTATTTTCGAGAGTTCCGACCCAGGTCACGGTGTCTTAACGATGGCCACAGCAAGGTTGCAGTAGACGCCGATGAGATTTCATGTGTTTGCTTTCAAATACATTGCCCACATTCTCAACTGAGGACAGGTTATTAATGTATGTGTCCGACCTTGAGGCTTATGGGACAATTATAAACGAAACTACCCTAATTCGGCACAGGTTAATGGACTCCGGTCAATTTTTTAATTGGACTTACTAGGCACTATGGAGTCCCGACTTCTATCTCTATAGAAATAAATTATACCGCCACGACATTCACAGAGTGACTGAAAAAAGTATCTCCACAGCGTGAAAGACCATATTTTAAATAACAAACTAATATGTAGTTCTTGCAATAATCCTGTATTGCCTGAATCCTGAACTGTGTCACCTTATAAATAACAATACCTTGTACGCTATGTGCGATCTCTGAAATTAGAACGTTGTAAACTGGTAAACTGGTAATCTGGTATGGAACAACCCTAGCTGTGTGATGCTGCCGTGCCATGACAACAGTGCAATGTTACGTCATCCACAGGTATCAGTCTCAAAATACACAGGTACACACAGGTATTCCCTTGACATGTTAGTTACGGTCAACTGTGTAACAGCTACTTCACACGAGAGATCTTGTCAGGGGCCACGGTGCAAAGACATCCGCGGGAGTGCAACCGTCTTGTCCCAGCAGAGGCCTTGACCAACGTATGGACACCGGACGGCCACTGACCGCGGGAAGGGCTTGCAGCTTCCCTGGCGGTCCTATTCTTCTACACAGGTGTTCCCCCGGGCTGAGACTCCCAGCAGAGGCCCTGGGGGGCGACCAGTGGCCTGTAATTAGCGGGCGGTCAGTGCTGTTGCGTGATAGCAGAGCAGGGCGGTCTAGTAGCAGAGCCAACGCTCTCTTCCTGCCTGTTAATTGGCGGTTATTATTAATTGTCAACCCAACAAAAAGCAGCCATGGCTAACAATACAGCCACGGATACACTGTAATCTCCACACAAGCTACAAAGATGAGAAACCCACAGACGGACCGCCGAGACGTAATTTAGTAGCAACAATAAACTATAGAATTTAGCAGTATGAATTCTTTTTTCTTTTTTTTTTTGTCAAAATAAAAAAAAATCGCGATCGATGATGATATCAGGCTTATTTTAAATTATTCTAAACTGTGGCGTAAAGCACCCACCTTATTTGGCCTGTTAAATTACAATTTCCATAGCGTTTGACGTTGAGCGTGTGATCCGGTGAGCCAATCATATAGGGTCGTATCCTAAAGTCAAAGATGGTTTGTTCACCTGTGGATCCAAGCTGGTTACATTGGCCTAAAGAATGTGAGTATCGGTATGGATTATCTGGCCTATATAAAGGAACGGCTACGCCAGAAAAGCTAACCCAGGGACTTGGAAGACTGGAATATTAGCAAGACAAACTGGTGCATTAATCCATTCATTGAACTTCACAGTTATTGTTTATTCTTACAAATATTATCGGCGTCCGTGTCTACTACATAATAATTGAGGTTTATGGTATGAGTTAATGATTCATTTTTGTATGGACCAACAGTCTGCATTCATTCCGACGCAGTTGTGAGTCGGAACGCGGCTGGTGGTCCATGCAAAAAATAAATCGTGGAACAAGTGAGATAACCAATCTTATTATATACAGGATACTTCATTTTCGCATTATGTTACGCAATATTAAGCCTACTTTACAAAAAAGGCATTTCGACACGGCATTGCTCTCAATGTCTTTTGATTTTCATGCCTGCAGGGCATATAGCAACGGTTCCGGACCTTGGCAACGAAGCCCAAATAAACAATTGAATTATGTAAACAGAGAGCACATGCGCCTTTGCTATTCGCTGAAAAGCTGCGTCGGGGTCAGAGCGAAACGAAAGGTCATCGTTCAAATAAAGAGATTTACTTAACGATCCTTCCAATGTAAAGTATAGGGAGAATTGTCCGGTAAATAATAATAATAATAATAATAATAATAATAATAATAATAATAATAATAATAATAATAATAATAATAATAATAATAATAATAACTTTAGTGTCTGCTCCACCTAACCCCTTCCTGCTATAAATTAATGTTACATGATTTGTGATCTGTGTTCCCGTCGGGGAGGATGAGGGTAGCAAACTGATCATGAGGCAATTGCTGGCCTGCTACAATACGGAGTTCTCCTCTTAGCATTCTCAGTGGGTGATAGTTATACTATCGTGGCGTTAAAGCATATTTTTTTTAGAATTATCAAAATGTTCTTCGCCTCTCTGTTCACAAAGCATGCAATGCTGCGTATCATGCTCGACAAGGTGGTCTACTCGTCATTCCTCATACCCGTCAGAAACCTGCTCCCGTGTGGAAAGAGTTCCCGCCGCTCGTAATAATAGTTTGCCCTAGCCTCCCGTTTTAACTAGCAGCCTAGCCGTAAATGACACCCGTACAGGCAGGCTTTAGCATAGTTTTGGCAAGCCTTCCTGTGCAAAATAAAGACTTGAAGTAGAGGACATGGGCATACCCCCTACTTCCCCCACCCCACCCCTACCACCAGTCCTATATGACGCTTTACTTGTCACTTTACATGAGGCTGTGAGGGCATTATGTGTTGTCGAGAAGTAATACAAGAATGGCTACCTTGAAAATTAGGCCCAATTAGCTAGAGAGCAAGCAAAATGGCCCCGGTGTAAGGGGGTCGGTCCATTTTTCATGGTCTGCCTATCTAATGGGTAAGGTAATCACTTTAACTCGCGCAGAAAGGGACGCCCCCTCCATAGCCCGCCACAGCTTATTATGATATTCACACAATTATTACCTTACACAGAAGTTTTGCCTAGAGACCCCCATAGGAAACTCTAGCCGCGCACCTCTCCCATTCACTAAATTAGGTCTTAAGTTTCGCCTAATGTGCCTAACCTTTTCACAGGGTGAGAGGAGCACAATGCGGCACTACACGGGAGAATTAGTTTCTTAATGTACGGAATTACAGGCCGGGATGCCGGTATGGGGACCGGGTTACCGTATACAGTCCCGGTCCTCCCTCCACTCAGCCTGACTCCTGTAACAGGCTAGCGGTGACATAGGACACCTCACAATTAACTCAACTTCTGGGACAAAGCTGACCCTGGAACCTTTCCCTTCTACGGCGGCCATATACCAGGACATCGTATAGATCCGTCTGCATGCTTAATCCTTAATCCGTCAAAAACCATAGTTGTGCCATAAGAAATCCTGCTTGGGTGACAGTTATTACGTGCGCACGTGAAGTTATCAGCTGCTCACGTGAAAAGATTTCATTTTTTTCCCCACCATGTCCCCTTATAAGGGCTCCCTGGTGCTCCACTTGAGCTCGGAAACGTGGCATTTGAATGTGTGTGGATGAAATACACAGCAGTTGGATTATTATTCTCTATCAGGTCATCTAGAAATCTCCAAATCTTTCCTGTATGACGGTGCAATAATTCCTTAAGCATACAGTTAACTTTCTTTTAGCTTCAGTTGCTCGACGTAACTGATAAGTGAGTGGGATATTTAGGTAAAGACAGAACTTTGTATTTTCTGTGATTTTTAAATGGCTTTAGATAAAGTACAACCACCATCTTCTAAGAAACCACAATCATGTTGTTTTCTCATCCAAGTATTGAGCTAAAGACTGAAAAATTATCTTTTCATATAAAATAGAGCAATGTTGATGTTATTTAGTTACACCTGCAGCTCCCCCTGGAGCGTAATATATTACAAAGTCGGAGGCCACGAAACCCATTTAAATTATTAGGTTTATAACTACTAATATTAAGGAGATCGATGTAGCATCCCCCCAAAGTACATAAATCTATTAACTGTATTTTTGTCTTGGCAACCAAAGACCTGTATCCACTTTTTAATAAATAACCATCATTGTACTGAAACTCAATAAGATGCGTTCACAGCGACTAGATTGCCCCATTCAATCCAGATCAGTGATTATAGCTTCAGCTACAGAGCAACACAAGCTTATAGTGTATAAATACAGTCGGGTATCAAGGCGTGGTCGTCTTTATATCTTGTGTGATAGTTGACAACAAACACAAACCCAGAAGATAAATAAAACATAGTAAATAATGGCTAAAGACAAAAAATACATGAATTAATGTTCAATATGTTGTACACATTTCGTGTAAGACAAAATGTTTGGTTGTGTCAACACAACGTACATGTAATCCTTAAACTTAGAGCCTTACAATTTGTAAGCCTATTGCCACTTGCCTAGATTGTAATTTTATTTTTAAGCGTACATAAAATACACATCAGCGCAATAATTATTGTCTAAACAATACATTAAATTAGAGTGAAAAGAACAACACTTTAAAGTTAAAACCTAAGTACTTTGGTAGACTCGATTTAAACGCGAACCAGATTCTATTTGTTTCTGTATGTATGGACTGATAGGGTGATTGGGTGAATCCATACAAAGTGAAGTCTGGAGTACTTATTCTACAGAAATGTCATCGAACTCATTCTGCAGATATTGTGACCCAGATACATGTGTATTTCGGTATATCTTGCTTCCAGGACAGGTCCCGGTCACTTTGAGAATGTTGTAACAATCATTTTTCTTTTTGTCTTTCCAGATAGCTATATAGACACGCCATTAGACACGGCCAAGTCCCCCAACCGCTACCTGCAACCTGTCCATACCGACCCTGAGTGTGAGCCGGGGACGGACCGAGGGAGCCCGGGGACCGGCCTGCCTCCCAGCCAGCTGCAGGAGGTCAGCGAGGGGCCCGGGGAGGGAGCAGACAGCGGCGGGGACCTCGACTGCTCCCTGGAGGAGCGGGAGGATGAGGACGGGCAGAAGAAAAAGCATCGTCGTAACCGTACCACGTTCACCACGTACCAGCTGCACGAACTGGAAAGGGCGTTTGAGAAGTCCCACTACCCGGATGTGTACAGTCGGGAGGAACTGGCTCTCAAAATCAACCTGCCGGAAGTCCGGGTTCAGGTCAGTTTAATATCTTTCTTGTACTACGGTCTGTGACTGTGATTTATAAAAAAGCTGTTTCAGCAATTTCAGAAATATATATGTAGTGGGTGAACAACTTTCAGCAGAATACATGCATTTGTTCTGTTTGGAAAAAAGCAAGGGGACGTTTATATCTTCTATCATTAGGCCTCAAAATATAAAAGAGGTTGAAGCCTCGCGATAGGTCATTTCAATTGTCACGTTCGATTTGCATGAGCCAATTTTGTAATGCCACAATGAAATGTGAAAAGGATATTTTGGCGGCCAGCTCTGCAGCCGATGTAATTATTATAATGAGTCGTCTGTCAGTCTAATCAGATCACTGGCATTGATACCGCAGGTCTGACAGGTGAGGGCTGGCAT
>JAAUYG010061299.1_pt1 | contig 15397 bp, 14 predicted proteins | sample 7278091 | NCBI WGS metagenome assembly JAAUYG01 (sample SAMN14350201, study PRJNA611818) | marine sediment metagenome | isolation source: surface marine sediment (0.6m) | place: French Polynesia: Moorea | collected 2018-08 | reverse complement strand
TCGCCTAAGTTCTCTTGTTTACATAGAGAACTAATACCCTATTTTTTCAAGCAGGAGAATTGCTGGCTTCTTAGCATATTATGGCTCTTTTTTTCTTGCGCTTACCCTGCTGTATACCCCAGTTGAATAATATTTAATGATTACAATACTGACTCTGAGCAGAAAATATTGGATATCTATCACACTGTTTATCCTTACAGTTATTACCATCCTGTCTCTTTGGCCACTAGAAGAATTACCTCCTGTACCTGGTAGCGATAAAACTCATCACTTTATTGCTTATGCTATGTTGATGTTGCCGACAGCCATAAGAAAACCAGATTACTTGCCAGCGATTGTTATATTCTTTATTTGCTGGAGTGGAGTTATTGAATTACTACAACCCTTTGTTAATCGTCACGGAGAGTTTCAAGATCTGGCAGCTAACATCACAGGTTTAGTCTGTGGCTTCGGGGCAGTAAAGCTTATCAAATGGCTTTTACCTGTTAATTCAGATTTGAAATAGATCGTATCTTATCTATAGCTTTACCTTAAATCTTGTCAAATGGCTGAGCATACTGGTTCTAATTCTCCTGATTAAATGTTCGGTATTGTCAACTTTCTTATCTAAAAGGGACGAGCGCGTAATCTCAATTTTCCCAAATCTTCAAGATATAAAAAAATGTAATTACAGTAATTTTGAAGGAGGAAATTTTTCTGGAAAAATTTCCTCCCCATCATTATGAATTGACTTGACTGTAAATTTACATAGTTTTATTCATAATTTATAATTAATTAATGAAATTTATTGTGAATTTTAGATACTATTTACAGTTAAGCAATATTCTTGTGTATTTTTACATACTTCAAGTATAAATAAAAATAAAATTTTAGTATTTTTCAGGATTTACTATAGACATATTTTGAGGCTAAATTAATAGATAATTCAGTAATATACACAGAATTACAATTTTTTTAGAAAAGAATGATAAAAAATATCTATAAAATATTCAGAACCTAGTCATGCTAAATCATAGTGGATTGTAAATTAACTGTGTATATATTATGAGATTTAGCTCTACATAATTACCAAATCAAAAACATGATAATAAATTGTAAAAGCTAAGTGAATTGTTAACTAATATTGATTTTCACTCTGCACAAATTCAAATATTTTTATTTTTGTAAACCTCAATTTTTCCCGACTATGCAATACGGAGACATACCATTGTTTATTTTGTTATTGGCAGCTATATATCTAACCGCTATCTATGGCATACTAAAAGTAGCCGAAAGACTTTCTCAAAAAGAGAATTCATCTAAGCTCGCTAACAGTAACAGAACAGAAAACAAAGTCGCATATATAAACTACAATAATCAAACATTTTCCGCCCAACTGAGTGAGGCTTCACGCTGCGAAGCTTTCATAAAGTTTAGACTAAAGTTTGATTGACAAATCAATCAAAGAGCTTAACTTAATATTTGGCGGGATAAAGTTTTTAGTCGAAATAAGCCAGATAAAATATAGGTGTAACTTCATAATTAGTAGCTAAAGGAGGTGCCAGTTATGAAAACCTTAAGCGACTTTCGTACCAAAAGTTCTCAACCACAGTCAGCAAGCTCCAAGTATCGAAGAGAAGAGATAGAAAAGGTGAAGAGGGCTATACAGGACTGTAAAGCCAAGGAAACAAGCACATATATAACCGTCAACGGAAAAATTTATCTTGTTACTCCTCATGACGTAATGTTATATGAAGGGACTACAACAGTCGTTTATTCACAGTCCAAACAATATAGGGAAATGTCAGAGGTCGACAAAATTTGAATAAGTCCTGGCTGAATCCCATCTTCGTCCCATCAAGTGGGATAATATGGAACAATGTAAATTCAGGACTGGATTGTTGAGTCTTAAAAATAATGAATAGACGTCTTGCATGAATACGAAGTTTAGAGCTTTCAGAGATTACTTTTAATTCTCTAAATTGCATATTCTAAAAATCATTTGAGCGTTTACAAAATTTTCGTGCAAGAAGTCTAATGATTTAGTAGCCGTAGCCCTAAGGAAGGTATTGAACGTTGCTTTGAATCTCTTAGCCGTCGGACGGACGGTTCTGCAGTGTAACCCTGCTGCTGTACAGAGTCTTTGGCTCAAGTCGCGTTTATCGACGCTTAGAGGCTTGGCTTCCTTGCAGCCAAGGAATATGCACCACGACAAGCCTATGGAGATTCATCTGTTAGGGACACGGCAATAGCTTTGTCTAGTCAAGTATCTGTGAATTAGAAAGCTCAATCTTTCTATGGCTGAGAGCGTCGCGATTGTTCCATTCTTCTGCTGCATCCTTAACTGCTTGTTCTACGGTTTTTTCTTCTAGCATTGCTGCTTGTAAATTTTCATAAATTGCCTTTTGCAATCTCTGAATATCTTTCCTGACAGGAATCAAAATTTCTGCGTCTTGGAGTTGCATGGCGCTAACTTTTTTTGCCTGTTCAATTAAAGTCGTTTGATCTTGCTGTTCAATATTTTTGATGTATTGCTCTACTGCTTCAACCGTAGAAGGGAGAACATTAGATTCTTGAGCAAAAGCAAGCTGATTTTTGGTATTGGTCACAAATAAAGCATACTCTAATGCCCGATCTGATTTATCACTATCGCGAGGAATAACTAAATTCATTACCGCCACGTTTTTCTTTCCCGTCTTACCAGTAATTTGTGGTGCAGCAGCCGAAACTTTAGCAATAGTTGGTGCATTATTAGTAATGCTACCGATAAACTCTGCACCAGAAGCTAATAAAGCTGTTTCTCCAGCTTGATATAGTTCAATTCCACGACGATGTCCTTGAGTCAAGACTTCAGGAGGTAGTAATTCTTGTTGATATAAATCTACCCAATATTGGAAGGCGGCTTTTCCTTCGGGAGTATCAAAGGCAGCTTTACCCGACTGATCAACTAGATTTACACCCATTTGTACCAAAGACTCTAAAACATCTCCTGAATCATTAGGCACAAAAGTAATAAAGAAAGCATATTTACCTGTTTTTTCTTTGATTTGTTTAGCAACTGTTGCCAATTCTTGATAGGTTTGAGGTGGTTGCTTGATATTTGCTGCTGCTAAAAGTTTTTGATTATAAATAGTAATTGTAGTGGTTAGATACCATGGAAGACCAAAAGTATTATTGCTACAGTTATTTTCTTGGCAGACTTCTATAGTACTTGCCTGCCAAATCTTTGGTAGATAGGTTGCTTTGACTTCAGGAGTGACTACTTGATTTAAATTTAACCAAGCATTACGGGTTGCCAATTGCGAAGCAAACTTAGGATTTAAATTAACTACATCGGGTGCTGTTTGAGCAGAGATAGAAGTAAGAATTTTGTTTTCCATTGCTTCCCAAGGAATATCTACCCAACGTAACTGTATTGCTTCATTCTGGGCTTCAAAAGTAGTATTTAAATCGACAAAATACTGAGTAAATTGAGGTTTCAGCTGCATTGTCCAAAACTCAAGCTGATGAGAATTTGGTTCGACATTGGGATTGCAGCTAGATAATCCACTTAATATTACTCCTATTAATAACCACAAGCTAAATTTTTTAGTAGTAGACAATCTTTTCATTAGTTGGCGAGAGATGGATAACAAAACAAACAATATTACTTATAAGTAAAAATGGCAATATTTATGCGTAATTTTAACTATTTTTCTAGATAATGATCGTGTTTTTTTCGGTACAACTACTTATCTGAAAATCTATTTATAGCGGCTACAATGTCCAATGAGACCAGTCTACAATCGAATTAAATCGAATATTCTTAACGTATTATTGGCTATTTGACCAGCCATTAATAATTAAAATTTAAGATATCAATTCGATTTTATTTATCAAGGATCAACACTTAATATGTTTTTGCTCGATAGGACAAAGAAATATACCGTCATATCTAAGGTTGAGGTACAACTTTTGAAATACTACTTAGGACAGGGATATGCTAAAAAACTTAACTAATATCTTTGCCAAGAAAGGGGAAAATATTGGAATTGAAATTAACCCACAAAAAATTAATATTGCTCAAATAGCTAAACAGGGTCAGCAATATAAGCTACTTAAAAATGTCTCAGCTAATGTTCCTGAAGGAGTATATGAAGATGGGCAAATTGTTGACGTTTTAACCCTATCAGAATTAATTAAAGATACTCTCAAAGCCAATAAAATAAGTGCTAAAAAAGTATCAACTGCTGTACCAATGAGAGAGGCTATTATTCGTGTTATTCCTGTTCCTGCTGAACTAGATGAACAAGAATTAAAAGATATGGTTTTGGTACATGAAGCAGGAATGTATCTTCCTTATCCACGAGAAGAAGTAGACCTAGATTATGCCAAGCTAGGCTACTTTATGGATGAAGATGGAATCGAAAAAGTTAATGTTTTATTGGTAGCAACCAAGAAAGAAGTAACAGATCTTTATACTGAAATTTTTGAGCAAGCAGAACTACAAATGGGAGTTCTAGAAATTAATAGTTTTGCTCTCATTAGAACTATCAGGGAACAGCTACGGCAGTTTGGTTCAAAAGAAGCGGTTGTCTTGGTAGATGTAGAATTTGACAATACAGAAATTGCGATCATAGTTGAAGGAGTACCTCAATTTTCTAGAACTGTACCTATTGGTACTTATCAAATGCGTGCAGCATTTTCTCAAGCAATGGGTTTGCCTGCTACTGGTGCAACAGAATTACTCCACGACATAGATATACTTGATGGAATTCAAGATAGTGGAGATATAGACTCATCACAAATTGATTCAGGGAAAGCAGCGTTACTCAAAGTTTTAGGAGAATTAACCGAAGAATTGAGTCGTTCAATTAACTTTTATATTAATCAAAGTGAAGATTTGGAAATAGCCCAATTATTATTAGCGGGGCCAGGAGCAGGTATTAGCGAAGTAGATGAGTTTTTCACCCAAAAATTAAATTTACCTACTATGAAAATTGATCCTATTACAACTTTAGGTCTAGACATTAGCCAAGATATTGTACCCGAACGCCGTCCTGGTTTAGGAATTGTTTTAGGGCTAGGAATGCGGGATGTGTAATTAAGTTGTGATTAGAATTATTTAGTAGTAACAAAATCAAAATAATGCTTGGGCAATGTATTAGTTCATTCTTGAAATTGGTATGACTTTATGTATAACTTAGATATTAATTTTCTTAGAGATAGAGGTCTCGATCGATCTGCCGAAGTTCTTGGTAGTATCAAGCAAAAAAAAGAACCGACCATTGCCGATAAAATTCCGATCGCAGCGGGAGTTATTGTGGCATTAGTAGCACCGGCAATTACCTTTGGTTACTTGCAAGGTGTTAATGCTCAAACAGCAAGTATTGAAGCAGAAATCAAACAAATTGAAAGTGAAATTGCTGATTTGGGGAATCAAAATAAAAAGATTGAAGAAGTAACCCAAGAAATTCAACAAGTAGAGCAAGAAACAGCCGCCCTAGTAGGAGTGTTTGAAAACATTAAACCTTGGGCAGCTATTATGCAAGAAGTTAGCGATCGCACTCCCCCTGGAGTTCAGGTTGATTCTATTCAGCAGAGTGGTTCAGGTGATGGTACAGGAATTAATTTAGCAGGGGTAGCTCGTTCTTATAACGATGTTAACGACTTTGTTTTGTTTCTCCAGCGATCGCCATTTTTTGCTGAGAAACAAGTCAAGTTAAATGGTGCTAGCATTGCTGATTTTTCTGTGGAGGTGGAAAACGAAGAAGATTTACCAGACAACGCTTCTTTAGAAATTCCTGAAGGAATTAAATATACAATTTCAGCCCAACTAAATAATGTACCTTCTTCTAAATTAATTGAAGAAATTAATAAAAAAGGTTCAATTGGTTTAGTAACTAGATTAAAAACATTAGAACGTAAAGGAGCGGTTTTAAAATGACCTTTGCTGACGATTTTGCCTCAGAAGAACAAGGTTTTGCTGAAGATTATCCCTCTGCCTTTGGGATTACTTTTACCCCGGTGGTTATGGGGATTACCATAGCAGTTGCAGGTATTGCTTTGGCGGTATATGGGTTTATTAATTATGTTAAACCTGCTCAAGAAAAATATCAACAGGCATCAACTAAAAAGCAAGAACTTCAAGGACAACTAAACCAAATAAAATCAGGAGATTTACAGCTGAAGCTGGCTCAATTACAAGCTGATTTGGCTCAAGAGAAAATACTAAAATCTCGTGTTTTATCGATGTTTACTAGTGAAAATGATCTAGAAACATTGCTCCTAGACTTAAATAGCTTTATTGCTTCCAATGAGGGTGCTTTAACTCAATATCAACCTGATAGTAATATTAGTACCGTTGATGATGCTTCCTTGGGTACAGGAGTAGAAGGAAAACTAAAGCGCAAGGGAATTTCTCTAACTATTGAAGGTACTTTCAATGAAACCAAACAAATTTTGCAAGATATAGAACGGTTGCAACCTTTATTAATGGTTCAAAGTATTAGTTCTACTGTAACTGAAGCACCAACAGCAATTTTAACCAGTAGCAGAAGCGAAATTGTGCCTCAACAACAAGCAGAGTTAAAAACTCAAATCAAGCTAGATGCTATTTTGCCCTTGAGTCAGGCAGAACTTGAAAGAGCAAAAGAAACTGATGCTCAAGCCGAAGAAGAAGAACGAAAAAATAGTAGACGTAAAAATAGAAAAAATAGTAGTCGCCAAACTAATAGCAGTAATTAAATAATATTGCTAGCAAAAATATATTTACTAATAGTATAGGTTGAGGATTAAACAGTGAAAAACTATTGCGATCGCTTGGGATTTTTGACTACATTAACAGTTATGCTTGTGGCAGCACAATCAACTCTAGCTGCTGAACGAAATATTACAGAAATTGAACTAGAAAAAAATAATAACCAACTGGAATTAAAACTATCAGCATCAAATAAAGCTGATACTAATGCTTCTTTTTTCACTCTACGTAATGGTAATACTATTGAGGCTAATCTAATCAACACCAATTTAGACTTACCTCAAGGAAATTCTTTTAAACAAGAAAACCCTATTCCTGGAATTAAAGCAGTAGAAGTTAATCAAGTCGATCGAGAACATACTCAAATTCTGATTTCTACTGAACCAGATATCCCTATTGAACACTTACTAGAACAACAGGGAGATAATTTAGTTCTCAGTCTAAATCGCATCACTAAAACTCAGTCTTTTCAGAGAGAATTAAAACAGTTTGGTCATAAGACTGTTAAAAACATAAAGCAAACCTATAAATCTGCACTAGGTCAGAAAAAAACCAAAGGAGATGAAAAATCAACTGTAGTTTCTAGTAAAAATAACTCGGGAAATTCTGATGTCTTAATTCCTAATCCAGAAATTGTTATTAGTAATAAAGATGCTAATAATAACCAAGAGATGTTATTCCAAGCTCAAGATTCTGCTTCTTCTCCAGCCAACCTGCCACGGGCTGTTGCACCTCCTGTTGGAGATATGGCTGTTTCCAACATTAATACAATGCCCGACATGGTAGATTTAGGTTCAGGAGCATTAGTTCCCCGCTTGGTCTTGCGTGATGCCCCAGTCAGAGAAGTTTTGTCTCTTCTGGCACGTTCTGCGGGCTTAAACATAGTATTTTCTGCTAATAATCAACAAGATAGTCAAGAAGAGGCAACAGAACCCAAAATTTCTCTGGATCTACAAAATCAACCTGTACAAGAAGTATTTAACTCTGTTCTTTTGGTTTCTGGTTTAAATGCTAATCGCCGAGGTAATATTATTTATGTAGGCGAAAAATTACCTGCTCAAGCCCGTAACTTAATTAGTCGCACCATTCGTTTAAATCAAGTCGCTGCTGAAAACGCAGCTTTGTATCTAGCCAGCCAGGGAGCAAAAGGCAAAAGACTAACTAATGAAGTAGAAGAAATCATCGATCCCGAAACTGGTAGGGTTACACAAAGAAAAGAAACTAATCCTAAGTTAGAGAATTTAGATGGCGGAAGTGAAGACGAAACTGGAACTGAGGCATTGTTACTCAGAGGATTACAAGTATCTACAGATTCCAGGCTAAATGCTCTTACCTTGGTGGGTGAACCTCGCAAAGTTGAAGTTGCTACAGCTTTAATCACTCAGTTAGATGCTCGTCGTCGCCAAGTGGCCGTCAATGTCAAAGTAATCGATGTTAATCTGCAAAATCAAGATCTTTTCAATAGTAGTTTTTCTTTTGGAGTCGGTGATAGCTTTTTCGTCCAAGATCAAGGTTCAGCGGCCTTGAATTTGGGTGGAGTTAATCCTCCAGAAGCAGAAACCGTAACTACCAGGGCAGGTTTCCCCAGGGTAACACCTTTGCCTTTGCCAGCAGGTGCATCAACTGACAATGCTGGTTTTATTGATGATATTCAAGGTCAAGCACCTTTTAGTGATTCAGTAAGATCTACTAATTTTCCTGATTTCTTAGGCAGAGGTCCTTTTGGTACTAATCAAAATGCATTTCAACCAGGGGTAACAGAAGTACAAGACGGCAGAATTACATTTGAGCTTCCTTCTTTGTATGAAGTTCCTGATAAATTCTTGGCTTTACTAGAAGCGCAGATCGTCAGTAACAACGCTAAGATTCTGACAGATCCAACTTTGATGGTACAAGAAGGACAACAAGCAACGGTCAAGTTAGTACAAAATATTGTTGAAAGAGTTAGAACCGACATTGATGGGGAAACTGGTGTTAGAACAATTACACCAGTAATTGAAGAAGCGGGGGTTGTTTTAACTGTAAATGTCGAAAGAATTGATGATAATGGCTTTGTTTCTTTGTCTGTTAGTCCGACAGTTAGTTCCATTGGTTTGACCCAAAACTTTGATAGTGGCGGTGGTGCTGTTAACTTACTCAACTTGTTGAGTAAACGAGAATTGAATTCAGGATTATTAAGACTGCGCGATGGTCAAACTCTAATTTTATCGGGGATTATTCAAGACCAAGAAAGAACTACCATTACTAAAGTACCTATTTTGGGCGATATTCCTTTACTTGGTTCTCTGTTCAGAAGTAACAGCAAGACCAATGAACGAGCAGAAGTAATAGTTTTGTTAACTCCTGAGATTGTTGAAGAGGATGCAGGGTTGGCAAGCAACTTTTCTCCAAGTAAGGAAAGCCGTGAAGTCCTTAACAGGGAAGGGGTTGGAGTACTTGGGAACTAAGGCGATTAGCCTATTTTGTGGCTTGATTTGAGTGGTTGAAATCGGAACAATTGTTGAAATCTATATAAATTAACGCTTTCAAAGATCCATATTAGCCAACTAGAGCTTAGAATAAGGCAGTGAAAAACCTAGTCTATAAAATGTTGTGGGTTTTTAGGACTCAGATGCTATAAATTAGGCTGGTTAATCCATTTTCCAATTCTAAGTTCTCAATGAGTGAGAGCAAAATACACACAAGCCACAAATCAAAACAAGAAGGAGACCATCACAATGAATAAAGGTGAATTAGTCGATCGCATTTCTCAAAAAGCCACTGTAACTAAAAAACAAGCTGATGCTGTGCTTTCGGCGGCAATCGAAACTATCATGGAAGCTGTATCCGAAGGAGATAAAGTAACCCTAGTTGGTTTCGGTTCTTTTGAAAGACGCGATCGCAAGGAAAGAGAAGGACGTAATCCTAAAACTGGGGAAAAAATGTCTATCCCTGCTACTAAAGTCCCCGCTTTTTCAGCTGGTAAGCTGTTTAAAGAGAAAGTAGCACCTAAGTAGTCTTCGAGATAATTAGCGAAGCTTGAACAGACCACAACATGGTGGAAATTTGAATTGGGCGGCCACAATTGCTGGTTGCCCAGTTTCTCTGCTGACTGATTTTTCTGCCAGCATTAACCCCTTAGGACCCCCTAAAAGTGTACTCACCGCTATTGTTAATAATACTTCACAATTAACTGCTTACCCCGATCCTACATATACTGAGCTGCGATCGCATTTAGCTAAATGTCATCACGTTGACCCTGATTCGATCTTGCCTGGTAATGGTTCAGCAGAGTTGTTAACTTGGGCTGGCAGAGAATTAGCGCAACAAAAATTTACATATTTAGTTACTCCTGCTTTTAGTGACTATCAAAGGGCTTTAAATGCTTTTGATGGCAAGATAATTCCTTGTCCGTTATCTCTCGATCCCAGTAAGGGCGAACGGGCCTTCGCCTCTACGATACCTATTCTTTCATCGCCTTATCCCCAATCGGGATTACTTCTTAATAATCCTCATAACCCAACAGGCAAATTATGGACAAAAGAGGAGATATTGCCATATTTGAAGCAATTTGACCTAGTGGTGATTGATGAGGCTTTTATGGACTTTTTAACCCCGTCTCAGGAGCAAAGTTTAATTCCCCTGGTAGCGGAGTATCCTAATTTGGTTATTTTGCGTTCTCTAACCAAGTTTTACAGTCTGCCTGGGTTAAGGATTGGTTATGCGATCGCCCATTCTGAAAGATTACAAAGATGGCAAAAATGGCGTGATCCTTGGTCAGTCAATACTTTGGCAGCAGCAGCAACGGCAGCAGCAATTCAAGACAAGGAATTTCAACAACAAACTTGGGATTGGTTAACTCCAGCGCGATCGCAATTATTTGAGCAGTTAGCAGCAATCCCAGGGTTACAACCTTTGGCAAGTGCGGTAAATTACCTTTTGGTATATACAGAGATGTCTGCTACACAATTACAAGAGAAATTACTCAAAAATTATCAAATTGTAATTCGAGATTGTATCAGCTTCCCTGAATTAGGCGATCGCTATTTTCGGCTTGCAGTACGTTTATTAGCAGAGAATGATCGCTTAGTAGAAGCTCTAGCTGCTATTGTTTAAAGCTAAGAGGTAATAGCAAAGAGCTAATAGCTTGGAAAAATTTGGGTCGTAACTTTTGACTTGTGATTTGGCAACATGGCAATAGACTATGATTTAGTTGTAATTGGTAGTAGTTGGGCAGGTATTTATGCCGCGAAGAATGCCGCTCAACTTCAAGCTCGCGTTGCTTTAGTAACTCACTGCAATACTAAATATCTAGCTAATGATACCAGAGTTAATCATAGTATTAGCGAAATTGGACGTTTAAATTATCAACTAGCAAGTAATCCTTTTGCTACAGCATCGGAAACAACATCTCCCTATATTTCTTTCTTAGAAGCTAAGGAATGGGCAATGGGAATAAATATACTCATGCAAACTGCTGATTCTTTATCTAGTTTGGCAGCTTTAGGGGTAGATGTAATTGTAGGGAAGGGTGAGTTTTGCCGTTTACCAAACTTATTACTTAATGTAAGTAACAGAAAATTGCGAGCGTGTAATTTTCTGCTGGCTACGGGTTCTACTTTTGTCCCCAGACTTCTGGATCTTAACTCTTTTGATAGGTATTTAACTCTACGGGATTTATGGAATATAGAATTATCTAATTTGCCTCAAAATATAATTATTGTAGGTAGCGATCCAATTACTTTAGAGTTAGCTCAAAGTTTAGCTAGGTTTAACAAGAAAATTACTTTAATTGTCAGTCATCCCAGAATTTTGCCTCAAGAAGATTTAGATATTGCAACATTAATTCAGGCTCAATTAGAAGCCGAAGGAATAAAAATATTTACTGATTCAAAAGTCAGTCAAATAAAAGTAATTAATAATCAAAAATGGTTACAAGCTGGCGATCGCGCTTTATCAGCTGATGAAGTTATTTTTACTGATTATCGTCAACCTAATATTGAAAAGTTAAATCTGGCAACTGTGGATGTTAAATATAACTCTAAACGGGTTTGTGTTAATCAAAAATTACAAACTAATAACCCCAATATTTATGCTTGTGGTGATTTAATTGGTGGTTATTGTTTGCCTAATATTACTCAATATGAAGTTGATTTAATACTGAAAAATACTTTGCTTTTTCCTTGGTATAAAGTGAATTATAATTCTCTTCCTTGGGCAGTTTTAACCCAGCCAAATTTAGCCAGAGTAGGCTTAAATGAAAAGCAAGCGAAAAAACAATATGGTGAAAATATTTATGTTGTCAAACAATATTTTAATAACGTAGCGCAAGCACAAATATTAGATCAAACTACAGGTTTATGTAAACTAATAGTTAGTAAAAATGGAGAAATACTTGGTTGCAGCTTAGTAAGCGATCGCGCTGCGGAATTAATTACTACTGTGGCATTAATGCTCAAACATAAGATTAGACTAGATAATAATCCGATGAGGGGCTTAACTTCTCTATCTATTCCTGCCATTTATCCTAGTTTTACTGAAATATTACAACAAGCGAGTAGCAATTTTTATCAACAAAAGCTACAACGTAATCCCAAGCTATTGAATCGCCTCAAAACTTGGTTTTCTATTAAGAAAAATTGGTATAAATAATGAACAATTAACTATGAATAAAAAGCTATTTGTCGTTTTTGAAGGGATTGATAGTTCAGGTAAATCTACTCAAGCTGAGTTCTTAAAAAATTACTGGTTAGATAAAGGAGAACAAGCTGTAATTAGTTCTGAACCTTCTAGTGGCATTATTGGTAATTTAATTCGCCAAGCTTTAAAACAAAGAATTATTTTCAGTCGAGATCGTGATTTATTTGATGAACAAATGGCTTATCTTTTTGCTGCCGATCGCCACGATCATTTATATAATGATATCGACGGTGTATTTAAATTAATCCAAGATAATTACCATGTTATTAGTACTAGATACTACTTTTCTTCTTTAGCATATAATTGTGATACTGTAGAACAGTTTGAATTTATTAAGAAGCTAAATGATCGCTTTCCTAATCCAGATCTTACAGTTTATATAGATATTCCGATTGAAATTTCTCTAGCAAGATTACAAGAACGCTCTCTACAAGAAATATATGAAACCAAGACTAAATTAACTAAAGTCCAAGAGCAGTATCAACAGATATTTGCTGAATATGAGGGAAAAGCGATCGCCATTGACGGCACACAAGATAAACATCAAATTCATCAGCAGATTATTCAATTTGTCCAAACTAGGTTTGCTTAGTCAGTAAATATAAAATACTACTCGACAATCAATAGGTAAAATTAACTTCAAGCATTACAACCAACAACCAATAATTGTCCAGCAACGAGCTAAAATAGTTCATTTTATTGATACTGAGTTACTGAATTTCAATTAGCTTATTATTACTAGAAAAACCAGATTTAATCACAACTTGAGACTTCGTGACTTGATATCTTTTAGCTAAAAGTTGAATTAACTCGCTTATTAGCCTTACCTTTAATCGGCAAAGATTTAAGACGAATTATAAAACTCCCATCTTCTAACTCTTCTACTTTTTGTTCTTTAGAGTTTGGCTTTACCTTAACCCGAATTTTCATTTTAATAAGATTTACTGAATAATAAGATCCACGACAAAATTCTGTGGGTCAAAAAAAACGATAAGGTTAAAGATTGGTTATACTTGTTCTTATTTAAAAAAATTAATATTGAGCAACTAATTGACAAACTTCATCTTCTATATTTATAGATTTTAAAAAACATAGTAAGGTAGGCAACAATTCTATTTCTTATTATTGGCATCTTCAGCCACAGACTCTAACTCTAAGATGAATCAAGATTCTGATTATAATTCAGATAAACAAGTTAATTCTGGCGATCGCCCAGAGAGCAGTAGTTTATCCTCGTATGGGGGCAAAGCCAATCACACAGAGAGTGTGAAAGCTACTAATAGGTGGCGTAAAATAGTCATTATCATCGCTATTTTACTTTTGGGGGGTGTAGGTAGCGGCTTACTTTATGGCTGGTATTTAGTACAGCGCAAATTGATACCTCTAGTAGAAAAGGAGGCAGGTAATTATCTTCATCGTCCTCTAAAACTGGGAAACCTCAAAGCAATTTCACCACTAGGAGCGCGTTTTGGTAAGAGCGAACTTCCTGCTACAAACGACAATCCTGATTTTGTCAAAGTCAAAGCGGTAAAAATCAATCTGGCACCCGTCTATTTTTTACGTAAACGCAAACTCAAGTTAGACATTATTTTAATTAAACCCGATGTCTATATTGAACAAGACGAATCTAAGCAGTGGACTCCCACCGATTTTGGTTCAGAAGGGGAATCAGGTGGGATCAAAGTTGAGGTACAAACAATTCAACTTCGCGGAGGTAAGCTTTCCTTAGTTGCTTATAATGCCGAAAAAGCCGCCCTAAATCCTGCTGTCAATGCTCAAATAGACAAGATTATTGTTCGTCCTGTTGATGATACCATCAAGTTTGATGCTGCCGCAGAATTAATCGAAGGGGGAAAGTTTTCTGTCGATGGTCAAGGCTATAACGAGACTGGGGTAATTGATTTAACTGTAACAGCACGAGATCTAGAAGCGTCAGAGGTTAGTAATCTACTAGTACTACCAATTGAATTCGATCGGGGAAATATTGACGGTAAAATTGGTGTCACCCTAACTGATGCTCCTATTCCCGAATTAGAGGGTACGCTGGATTTAGATGATGTTAGTCTCCAAATTCCTGAACTAGTAAAACCCTTTAGTAAGAGTAGGGGCAAAGTACATTTTGAGGGGTCAAAAATTGAGTTAGACAAAGTAGCGACTAATTTTGGTGAAGTATCGGGGATAGCCTCTGGGTTTCTAGATTTAGCAGAGGAAGGAGATTATCAAATTAATACCAAGGTAAAACCCGTAGCAGCTACTAAAGTGATAGATGCTTTAGAATTAGATGCTCCTGTGCCAATTAAAGGCAAAATAGAAGGAGATGTAGAAGTTCGAGGCACATTGGACGCTCCTGTAGTTCAGTTGGACATTGCTACTAATGGTTCTAGTCGCATTGATCGAGTAGATTTTAAGCAAATTGATGCCGATCTAGAACTAGTTGGTACAAATTTATTAGTCAAACAATTTACTAGCTTGCCCAAAAGTGGAGGCGAAATTGAGGGTAATGGTCAGCTACAGCTAGACGGCTCACAAAATATGGCTTTTAATGTTTGGGCAAAAAATATCTCGGCCAAAGCGATCGCCAAGAGCTATAATAATCAGCTACCCGTAGATATGGGTTTAATTTCAGGTCAAACTACAATATCTGCCCAAGCTGGAGATCTCTCTACTCTCCGTTTTCAGGATGGAGAAGCAAGTTTTGCTTTAGGTAATGGCACTGTTAAGGTAAATAACCTTGATTATGATAATGGTATTTGGTCATCTCAGCTAAAAGCTTCGGCGGTAGAATTTGGCAGTTTACCCATTGGTAAAGGTAGTGCGCCCACTATTGCTAGGGGGTTGGTTGATGGTGTATTTAAGGTTTCAGGTACAAACGATCTGGGCAATTTAAGCCAAGTTGATGCCACTGGTAAAGCAGATTTAAATACCGTGGGAGGTAAGATAGCTGTTCCCAAAATTAAACTAGCAGATGGCAAATGGAAAGCAGACGCTAAAACTAAGGAT
>JAAUYG010199260.1_pt1 | contig 15401 bp, 13 predicted proteins | sample 7278091 | NCBI WGS metagenome assembly JAAUYG01 (sample SAMN14350201, study PRJNA611818) | marine sediment metagenome | isolation source: surface marine sediment (0.6m) | place: French Polynesia: Moorea | collected 2018-08 | reverse complement strand
GTGTAGCTGACCTACCAGGAAAATGAAAATGTTTGATCATTGTTGTTTGAATTCGCACATTAACTTATCTTGTTCACACGTTGAATGTTCAGACAAATCTCTCCCACATAATCCGCAGATTTGTGGGATGAACCCACAGGGCATATACACACCTTTGTTGTGGCTTCTGTAAGGGTTGTGAGGGCCAATAGGATTTAAAAAAAGACTGTCCCTTGTCCAGACTCACAATGCAACAAAAACCAGAGTTGGTTGGGCTTCCTGTTGAACCGTTCTGCAGAGATGGCCCCTCTCCTCAATCTGGGTGAGAAGGACAAAAATACACCAACATAACACAATCTGCACCGGGCAAAGAAACGATGTCTGCGTGGTTTTTTTTGTTCTGTATAGGCTAATGTTTGGAAAAGGCAGCATGTTACTGGCTGCTATATTTTTTTCTATCCACAAACATAGGCACGCGACTGTGAGATTGGATACTTATGTGAAGCAATTACTTGGATTCCCAACTTGCCGCAATCGCGGAGACGAAAGCATCAGCCAGAGATCAAAACGAACGTAATCCTCTGTTGGTGGGACTGATTGCTGACAGTTGACAGGAATTCTCCAGTGTCTTACTCCATGCAATTTGTATCCATAAATGTTGTTGTGGAGCAGACCCCCTGCACATTGAAAAATAGTCGCATCCTTGACAAGGTACAGGTTTGTCTATTGCTGAAAACCCATGACGGGAACAGCTTGTTTGCTTCGTAAGCAAACTCGCACGGTGAATCTGTCCCTCACCACCCACAACCGTGAGCCTGTCTCCTAACGAATCCCTGAGCCAACGAGCCACTTTGTTTGAGTTCTGTGTGTGAGCACAAATGTGCTCTGGGTTAAAAATTACAGCTGTATAAGATAACCAAACTGCAAATCAAATGTCATGAATTTCACCTGTCTCACAGTGAACATTCCCATGGTGTCGCAACAGCTCTTTTAACACAAGCAATTGAAAGATGATGGTTCATCAAAAAAGGAAAGCTGATTTCTCATCCAACAATTTGTGGGGAAAAATAACACTTGAACGCAGGCTGTCATTGCAGACAGTGCCAGCCGAAAACAGTGTGACTCCGCCGTTGTCACAGCAGTGCACTTCCGTAACGGTGCATGGGAATGTGTGTGGAAACATGGTGAAGATCTTTCTTGGCAGCCTTTGATAAAAACTCGAAGTGGTAGGAGCTCCTGGTGGTTCAGGCTCAACGAGACCTTTGGTCTGTTACCCCCCCCCCCATCCATCAGCAGAAGTGTTTGCCCCCCCCCCATATTACTCCCCCCACGCATGGATGTTCCCCCCCCCCGAAGTTGGCCCCAGTTTTCCCCCCAATGGATGTTATCCCCTCCCAGGAAGCTAAGGACTGCGAAGCAATTGGACTTTGTGTCCAAACATCGATATCGTTAAACATCATTCGGCTGTTACTCTCCTCAGTCGACTGCATACCGAAATCACCGCGATTTTCACCTTTGGTAGGAACTGAAAGTCCAGAAAGGTTGTTTTTTCACTTAAGCAAATTTGTGCGAGAAACAGTTCCTTGTCGTCCCAAGGGTCCAGCCAAGGCTTTTATTTTCAATTTGCTTTTGCACTGCTTTTTTGCAAGGAATTCAAGGCCCGTTTAGACATTCACAACAGGCCAGTTTGCATGGCCAACCCAGTAACCAGAATCTGCATCTTGAAGACTGGAATTGCCATCAGGAGAATTTGTTTGGGGTCACTTCGTAACGACAAAATCCGCACAAAGAAGCACACAATGTTGAAAGGAGAAAAGAAGTTCTGACTTCCACATGTCCAAGAAGTGAATTTCACAAACCAAGCCGTTTCCTAGGCATCAACAGAAAAAAAAACACCATTGCTTTTCATTTCCATCGACACAAATAGTTTGTCTTTCTGCTGGTTTAGGCCGGAAGCAATCTGGTCGGAACATGAACATTTGCATTCTGTCCGCTGAATGACAGCGATGCATGACGGAGGCCTGTGCAGGGAGATTTGCGGCAGGGATTACGGGACCTAGGATATCCACTTCTCAGGGTTTTTCTTTGTGACCGTTATTTATTCAAAGGTCTTGTGTAAACTTTTCCCAGGAGAACTATCCTCCAGTAGTACCTTGGACATCAGTAGAAATCCATTTTGAAAGAAGTGAAAGGACCGAAGCTGTGGGAAATATCACCTTCTGGCAATACATTAATAAGTCACAAGTAAACTCGGCCTGATGCCGTAATTTGTCAGAAGGAGAATGCCTTTGGTTGTTACAGACTAATAATTCAGAAGCAACAAATTCCCGCTGGGCTATTCTCGGTCAATAACTACCTTATGGATATAAATTAGGCGAATACATCTTCCTTTCCATTGAGTCCACATCCTTTTTATGTTACAATAACTTCACTTTATTGTTCACATGCAAGAAAGGAGATCCAGGCAGAAACATGTCAAAAAGGAAGAAAATTACAGGCTTTCCCTTGAAGAAAAACATGTTTCCTTCTGTTACCCTGTCGACGTGCGTACATGTCAACCCCAAAACCCCAAGTTTTTTAACAGCAGCAAGTTGGTGGAAAAGGTGATGGCTCCATTTGGGCATCTTCGTCACGTCAACTTTGAAACTATCATTAAATGTTCACACTGAGAAAAGACCGAACAGTGCTCAGTGTCAGAAGGGCGAAAGTTTTCATGATTTTCACCTAACTTTGCACAGCGTCATGAAAAGGCACAAGGCATGCAGCTTCAAAAGTCTCCAGCTTCTAAATGTCATAAGAAGGTAGGAAGTCATTATTCAAGCTGCGTGATCCACCAACCGGTGGTTGTGTCAAGATTACTTCCTTCGGGTCCTGTTAAGCTTTCGAAGCAACAAGTCTTCATCATTTTCTCCCGAACAGAACCGTTCACATTCAGCAGCTCTAGGGAGCCAGGCACCGTTTCTTTGTTCTTCTGTGATCTTGTGTGTGCGATTCATGCAGCGTCTCCTTTTCCGGCGTCATTGGTTCTCAGGAGGGTTCGGGATGCCGTGGGATATTGCAGGAAGGACTTTTCTATTTTTTTTTCTGAAATATCAGTTACAAACAAAAGTCAGAAAATGCCCAACCTTACCAACACCTGAAGACATCAAACAGCTAAAACAAATTGAAGAATCTGAAAAAAACCTGACAACAAAAGCCATGTGACCAAAAGATGATGCATCCTGGGCAACAAAAAGTGCGATTTGATTTGAGGACTGCTAAAACAGATTTGTCCCACCATTAACCATGGACATTTCCATCGGGGTACCTCTTCTGACGGAAGCAAGTGACACAACTGTCTCCCCTGCATAGAAACTGGGCCAACAGGGCCAACACAGGGAGGCACAGCTTTCTCCGTTCGAGCATCCAAAACACAAAAAGAATCAGCAAAACCAGAAGTGGACAATTCTGGAACGAAAGAAGAGTCGTGACGATGGTTAAGTTCGGTTTTGAGGTCACCATTAAATAAGGAAACTACGACAGCCAAAGTGGGAAAATTTTGCCAAAAGATTGTTTTTGCGCAACACTGAGCTCGTTATGAAGCGCGATCATTTTAACTCTGTGCCATTTTGGGACTGAGAGTCATGACAAGTCGGAGAGGGTGTCAGCGGATCACGAATTCACTGTTGTCTGTTTCAGAGCTCGTTTGCTATTGTCTTAGGCGTGACACCAGATGGTTGAATTATATATTGGAGAAATGTGTGCTTCCTTCCAACATGATTCCATCTGGACTGTGAATGTTTCCTTTTTGTGTGACTTGTTGTTGCTTTTCAGACCACACCAGAGGCCTTCTGGAAGGCAAAAGCAGCGTGTGACAAAAGCAACAAACTTTGCATTTTCTCCCCTTCAGTTGCTCACTTAAACCATTGACCACCACTCGAGACACATTAGGGTACATCCAGAATTCAATTTCGAGGAAGTAAAGGTGAAAGCTGAATGTTGGCCTGAAGGCATGAAAGTTAATGACATTTTGAAGCTAGGACCCAATTTCAGATCTGACAGGAATGTTGTCGTTGAGCGGATAGGGGATTACCTCTCAAAGCTCAGACATGCAGGGTGGAATGCATGCACTTTTGCACACAAGTGCATAAGTAACTCCCTGCTGCACGCAAATTAACAGAGACAGACAGACAGAGAGAGAGAGAGAGAGCTGTATCTGCATCATGTGCACAAGTGGGAGGTCTCACAAAAGCAAACTGAAGATTGTGACTCTGGATACAGACGCGTTTTCTTGTCGGGTTTGCTTCTCCAGATGACAGTGTTCCTTGATCTGACAGCGACTGTCCTCATGTGAGACCTACACACAGACAATATCAACTGTAACAAGGGCGGGTCTGGGAGTTTCAAAGTTTGATCAACAGTGGGGAAGATGGTAAACTCCTTTGACACTGACTTGGTCATTCTCCCATGCAGGTTTACGGCATTCATTTGGCTTTTCCTTTCCTGACTGAACGATTCAAACTTGTCTTGCGGACTGGTGTCACAAACTGCACATGGTCCGAGACACCAAAAAATAGATATCTACTCCCAACCATGCACTTGGTCAGAATTATTCCAGTGCAATTGGAAGATTACAACTTTCTGGCGCATCTTACCTGCAAGATTCCCAATTCTGAAAGAGCCTGGGGTGAAAGTAATCATGAGGTCCACATTGCGATGTATCCGCTTCCGCACCTGCCCTCTTCCTCTCTGAATACCTTTTGGAAGAACTTCATTTGTAGGGAAATTGCATTTCTTTCGTGTCGAGGTTTCTGTGGCGAAATGATGAGCAGAAATATGTCTGTGGCTTCAGAAAGATCCATTGCCAACGGCCCAGCAGAAACTATTTCTTTTTATGGCCATTATCATGGGAGACAGCTCTCCAAATAGATCGTGTTCGGCAAGGTGCATGACTTGACACCGTTATGGAATGGGCAAGTAAGTGATCAGTCAGATAGCCACAAGGTTAAACGTAATTCAGGCACTCCGGTCATTTTCCGTAGATATCTACATCTGTTTCGTTGAGTATAACTTTTCCAAGAGCTTGAAGTATACATCTTTTGAACCTGAGAAGCAAGTCGAACAATCTGAGGAGGAAAGATACAAATGCTGCATTTGAGATTGAAATGAATCCCCCAACCATCACCAGTTCTTGTTATATACATAAGTTGGTTGGTCTTGATTTCTTTGGAAAGCAGTGACATGCAGGCAACATGTGAGATGGTTGTTGGACAAAGCAACATGGGGGTCACAGTGGTTCTCATGGCTGAAGTTTTTCATGTTGGCCAAGTGCGTGTGAAAGCCATGAAGCCACCACTAATGAAAGTAAAAACGACAACAGCATCATCAGGCAACATTTGAAATGACAAGAAGTTTTTCAAGTGTGATTCTTGCTTGGAAGCCCTAAACAATCTTCACAAAAGCCACAAGAAAATGCCACACACGCACCCACTCTGCCCTTTCTAATCATTGTCTTCTGAACGCAAAAGAACACAGGAATTCGTGGATTCTCACAAAATTGGGTCCTCAGACAGGACAACAGCACTTTACCTCAGGTACTTCCCTCAATTGGCTGTGCCTGTGTGCTCTTACTGGAATGAAATTGAGAGAAAAAGGCTGGAATTGAGATCTTTTATCGCACTAATGGATCCGACGTTTCAATAGACAAATGCAAAATTGCCAAGCAGCTGCATATCAGATCGATTTCTGTTTCAGCAACAGATTTTGCAAGCGAAACAAGGCCCGAGATGGCATTAGGGGGCAATGTCACCAGAATACGCATTAGGCGTCTTCATGTGGACAGGAAGCAGCAGCCTTTGTTTTTGCTGTCTTCAGGTCCACACGTTTTGATTTGTGTCTGTCTGTGAAACTGGGAAACAAAAAAAATCCCAACTCATAGAGACTTTTTGCTGAAGGGGAAAGGGTTGTTTAATTTTTCCTCAAAGCAACAAAGACTCGTTTCTCAAATCTGATTTCGTTCACTGTTGGTACTTTGGAAGACTACACGAGATCTTCATGGCTTTTGCGAATCTGACACAGATCTGCTCAGTTTCCTCACGGCTTGTGATATCTGCTTCGTTTATCAAGGATTGTGATACAATCCAGTTAGTGGGCGCTCTTTGGAACATGATATCTGTTCTCTTCGAAGAAATATTGGTCTTCCACAAGAAGATAGGTAAACTAACTAATGGCTCAAATTGCTCAGAACCATAGTCCATGAATCGCAGACAAACTGCCCTGTTCATTTGCTGCCCGGAGGGCATGTTACAGCTGGGGATTTGCGGAATGCATCATCATTTGGTCATGTCTAATATGGTTGGGTGTTTTCCAGATTTGTTTCTGTGTGGCTTCACGTATTGGTGTGGTTGGGTATTTTCTGACTCTTCATTGTGACTTTCATGTTTTGGACAAATCCTGCCCACAGCATCCTGCAGATTTGCAGGTGGGCCCGCAGGCCATCAACTCCTTTGGTGTGGCTTCTGGTTCAGCAATCAATCTGAGAATGTGAGAACCAAACAACATTCTGCGCCACGTAGTCGCGAATAGCCCTGACTCTCTTCTCCGTCGAGAATGCCCTGCATCCATTGGCAACACACAAAACATGCAGGGTAGTTGCGTCCCCCAAAGAAAATGTCTGTTTTTTATGCCTTTTCTTCTGAAAAGACCAGTCGTCTCAAAACAAGTGGTTCGCATACTTCCCAAGGTGCACATGTGTTTGGGGCGATTCAGGAGATCCACGCCGTGGGAACATATTCCCTTGAAGGAAGGTAAACCTTGCACAGCTGTGTGTTCGAGGTCTGCTTTGGTCCTTCCGGTGTCACGACCTAATTGAAGCAGAGAATACTTCCATCTGAAAAAGTTTATTGAAGGGTGAAAGTCTTTGGTGGATATCATTGGCCTGAAATTTGCGTCCCAGTTGCAGATTTGCTATTTTTTCCTGCCAACAAGGAGAAAGGTAATGATGTTTGTCAGCTGGGAAAGGCTCCTGGCAAACTATCTGTTAAATCCACGCAGGATTGGTTGCTTTGGTTGGCAGACAACCACTCTGCTTTCTGCTGGCAATCACATAGCTGGCCCCAACCTCAATCCCAGTGGAACAATTTGCCACTTTCTCAATCCGAGGACTTGAATTGTGTCCTTTTTTGTCTGATTCAGGATGCGATCTTTGTGGACACAATAATGTGGCATCTGACAGGACATTTCCTCTTGTTCGAGAATCTTGACGAATTATCCCCACTGGCAAGCCAGTTGTGTCGATTGTTTGAAGTTAATTTCCCAATGGCAAAAACAAACAAGAAAGAAGCTTTACTGTTGTGAAAGGTGAAAAATGAATGCTGTTTTTGTTTCACTCTTGTGGCTGCAGCATCGAGTAGGTGGCATGGACAAAGCAGAAACGCCTTTTTTGCAATTGAAAGAAAATGGTCCAAGTTTTTTAAAAATGCCCTCGCATACATGTACTTTTTATGATGTCCACCCCATCTGAATATAGAAAAACAATTTTGCCTGCAGAGGGGGGTCGATGAAAACCACAGTATTCTGTGATGTGTTTTGCTGAAGAGACTGTGGACCACCTCAAACAGTCAGAGTAGTATCCTGTACCTTTAGGTACCTCTCAGATGCTCTATTTTTCAAGACAATGTTTCCCATGAGTGCGTCTTCTTTCCTCATTCCAAAAATCAGTTGCATTTCTTTCTAGAAACTGTTGCAAAGAAAGAAACATTTGGGACACTGGATGCAAACACGTTGCGTGATGAATGATTTATTTGCAGACTCTTTGTGGCATAATGGGACGTAGTTGCTGCTTTTGGCCTTGAATGGTTACGCTGGAGCAAATAGCCATCAATCAGCACGTCTCTTTCGCACAAAGAATGCAACTAATTGATGACAAACAAACTTTTTTTTGGAAGGAAGAGAAAGCCAACTGGTTTCCACGGACCCGATGTTTACAACATCATCAGTGGTTCTTTAGAAAGGAACCTATATCGAATCCATTTAAACGCAACGCCAGTCCTGGCCTGACATTGAAAAGGAATGTTCTTCCTTTGTGTTGGCATCGCCATAAAAGGAACTTGTAACTGCTGCAAATTGCTTTATGATTTAAGACATTTGAATGCCGATAACATAACGACAGCTGTGGACGCTGAAGTGTAGCCAAATGTTTTTTTTATCAATCTTCTCTTTTGCTCGCTGATACACACCTGCGCCTTTTCTCATGAAGAGATCTTAAATGTTGGATACCCTGCAGATAAGCAGCTTCCTTTGTGTTCATCAAAACAAAATTTCCCCAGGTTACACTTTTGTTGACTAAGAAAAGTTTTGCAATTCAAAAACACATTTCAACACATGAAGAGTAGATTTCCATCTTCCTATTCTTGATTCATGTGCATGGTTTCATGCCTTTCTTTGGGTTCTGACACAGACACCAGGCAGCAAGCAACAGAACATGGTGGGTTGAAATGAAATGGAGCACGACAAGAGATTCATCCCCATTGCAGGAAAAGTACTTGGCGAAACGCTCACTAACATTAGCTCCTTCATCTCACATCGGCTCCTGTTTTGTGAATGAATGCGCCTTTTCTCTGAGGGATTGGACTTCATGTAAAGTTAAAAAATCGGTGGAACAAACCACAATTCAAACAACGAAGGGATCATTCAGCTGTGACCTAATTCACAAGACTGTCAGAACATGCATGGTCAGTGGCGGCCAGCACCGGATCTGACGTCCTGGTTCGCGACGCGTGAGGGACACGAACACGAACAGAATCGACGAGAACCTCGTATTGTCATTTCAAATCTCCTTGTTTATATATCCCAAAGCAACACGTCCATTTGCGTGACTGGTACAGCTTTATACATTTCAAGGAACATTTGCGCTGAAGGAAGAAAGAACAGCAACGTGCCACAAACTCTTGAAAAACTTCACACCAAATGAGATATTGGTCAAGCAAATACTTCTGCTTTCCGCAGGAGTCACAAGCACGCGAAGCACGATTAGACGCAAAAGTCAACCAGCTTCTGTACTTCTTGGAGTCTTCTGTGCCTTTGGTTGAGAGCCGTTACGCCAAAGCTAGATTGGATTGTATGATGAAGTTTTTCACTGGAAGCTTAATCGCTTTGAAAGCGTGAAAGTTCACGCAAAAATCTGTTGAACTAAGCTCGTTAAAGTGATAAGTGTCAGTCTTGCTTCTTTGAAAGATTTTGCAGCAGCACACTGACTGATCTGACTGAACCTTCTTGAGTCTTCTTTTCGGGTTTTGTGGGGTGCCCTCTTCGTACCATCAACTGAATTTCTTCTTGATAAGTTCTGTGGGTGAACTTGTGTTTCATGTTGCCTGGGCAGAGAGAAATTGAGAAAGTGTTGAATGGAAACTTCGAAATTTATATAGTTTAAAGATGTGAAACGCATCCCAGATCTCAATGTTTCCCAATTGTAAACCTGCACCGGTGACGAAAGCAACACTTCAAGAGCAATTCACACGTACACACAAAGATGTACGATTTGGGAAGGCTCTCAAATATATAACAGTGATTTTTTGGGGGGAGGAGGGGCTGTGATGGATATCCTGCCCTGCTTTTTCCTGAAACCTGGAGAGTCCTTCTGTTTCGCATGTATCCGCATGCATTCCAAAAGGATCATCCGTGAATCAAAATTCATCAAGAGTTGCTGTTGTCGCACTATATGGTTCACTGGGAATGCTTCGGAAACGTAGATGTGCCATTTAGTACTGAAGTGCACTTGCAACCCATATCAACAAGGATGACTTATGACGGATTTGGATGATATTCCATGCTCTTAAAGGTCCTTATTATCTATCTGCTTCAGTCTGGTTATGATAAATATAAATCTCAAATAATGTGACACTCATGTGATATGAATGCTGTTTTCTGCTGGATGTTCAGTTACGTTTTCCATTCATTGCTCCTCCAGTACTCTCCGGTCATACGACAGACACCTGGAAATTAGCTTGTCAATGGCAAAGCCTTATTCCACTTCAATGCTCTTTTTCATCAATGAATCCTCTTTCTGCTATTTTCCAACCTTGGTCTTTTTGCTCAGTAACTACGTTTTTCTCTCCAGAGTCGAGAGAAAAATTTATTTTTCTGAAAGTTTGTTCTGCGTTTTCAATCCGCTTTCCTAAAGGAGCGAGCACAGGCTGATATTTGGAGTGAACGGCAGTTTGCCTGAAGTTCAACAAAACACTTGGCAACCCACCCTGACCTGCGTAGTCATTCCTCTTACCACTGACTTTCTCACAATTGACAGACCGAACCGTTCACGCAGCTGGTTCAAGACGCCCACATCCAACATTGCTGTCTGGGTTTGTGTTGTGGTAATTTCATTTTTCCTTTGATATGATATCAAATTTAGTGGCAGTTGTTCAAATAGATATTCAAAGATCACAAAGGCGGAGAACCTTCAGGGCTCTGGATTGATCTGTCAACACCTTGAGCCCAGTTCACACAGGATGCAAAAGCAAATTTACATATTTGCTTGCAAATCCTTTGATCTTGCTTGCGTGCTGCGTGAATTTCTAACAACAGGTTGCATTGTTGGTGGTGCCTCCTACAAGGTGCGTCCTTTGCCTAACATCAGCATCCTGGAGGCTGGGATAATTCAATATTCCACATTTGCGTAATCTGTTCCGTTTTGAACTTCACGAAGGGGAAAAATGAAACACATTTTCAATGAAAAGATGAACAAAAACACGAACGCAAAAGAGGAAAAGTGAACTGTTGTCCCACAATGGCATCCTCCAGGTTTGGCGTGGTCACAAGTGCAGCACAAAGGAAGATGACCTTGCACCAACGGAGAACATTACACGTCTAACACGTCTGTCTGCGAAAAAAAAAAGAAATCGAAACGTCTCAAAGAAAGCCAGGAGTATCCAGATTAGTTTCCAACCACGTGCAAGAAGACGCTGAGAAATGAGCGCCTTCCGCTAAGCCACTGCACATCTTGGATTGAAATATCTGAAGGGGACAGGTTGGCCTTCCACTCTGCAACTGCGCCATATTAGGCAGACCAGCTTTAAGTGCAGGAAATAGCCTCAGAAATGATTTTGGCTGCAACAGACGAAAAAATCCAATCAAATTCCTGTCAATTTTGCTTGCCAAAAAGCATGCTTCTATTGCGTGCAATTGCAAGAGTAGGTCATGAAAGAGAAATCAAGACATCAGGGAAAGAAACAGTGTCGCAACGCTTGTCATGCTTCAAAAATTGACATTTTGCAGAGGTGCTAATTGTCTTTGAATAATAAAGTCTGGTCAAACTGATACACTATGAACAACTGTTTTGGCCAGGCGTTTCTTTTTCGGTTTGCATGCATTGTTGGCCAGGAAGAGAGCTGCTGGTGGACACATTCTGGTGTCATTGATTTTGGATAGAATTCTCAGAGCGCTCCGATGGCTTGTTTCTGAAGGTTTCCTCATTCCGCGGTCACACAAGAACACGGTTTTCCACTTCCGAGGAAGACACATTTTTGACAGAAATCAGGAAATCTACACTTCAAAACAAACAAAGAACAAACCACGATCTTAAAGGGCACTAAACCACGAGCGCAAGCAAATTTGCATCTGTCTTGTTCGTCCACAAGCCTATTTCCATCAATCCTTTCAGACACAGGTGTAGCAAGCCAGAAAAAGACGCATGAACACATTTTCGTCCTTGTTTTCCACGTCCCCAAGATTTAGCTTGCACTGATACATGAGCTCACAGCAGAATGAATGTCATTTTCGCTCCTGTCCATGTGCCTGGCAACAATGACAAACAAACAGCATCCTTATCAACTATGATTTCAAAAATCATCGATCAAAGACGAAGTAATTGCCTGGGAAATTACTGAGATCAAAGTGACAAGATCAGCTCTGCTAAGAAACCCCGATAGTTTGGTACAGTGATCGAGAGAGATTGAAATGCGGGATCAGGATACGCAAACATTAATCGTTCACGTTGCTGTGATGAGTTAAGAGGGAAATACTACACTGCGCTGAACGTCAGGCAGGACTGCGTTCACTTTTACATGCTTCAATGTTGGAAAAAACCAGTGTAGATATTTGTTTCTGAAGAACAATTCAGATTCAGCGACCGAAAAAGACAAAACAAAAAGTGCATGGAGGAAAATTAACCTCCCCTGGGGTCTTTTGTGCTGAATTCACGCCCAACTTGTCAAGCTTTCGCATCATGTTTCCACAATTGAATTGGTCGAATTTGGTCCAGGTACACACAGTCCAGAAGGCTTGGAGAACGGATCCATGCAGTCTGCATTCGCCAGTTGCTGTGTACCAAAGTGGTGCAGAGATTCGCCTGGCTCAATCACTCGTAAATATGAAATCAACTGCAAAGTTGTTTTCGTGTTTCAGCTTCAATTCTACAAATGTTGCTTGTCAGAAGTTTCTTCAATTTTGGCTTCACGCTGACGAAGCCATGTTACTCAACAGCTATTTTTGTTTTGCTGAGTGGGAAGCAAATGGATTTGAATTTTTCGCACGGAACCCCATTAAAGATGATCTGGAAAGGATGACCATCGTGGGAAGTGTGATGAAGTTTTATGTTTCAACACATTACGAGCCACACCGATAAGGGTCCCATGGTCCCAGTTATGACGCAGTAAAATTTTGTTAATAATCCTGAACATCAGAACTCGTGTTTGTGACTCGTGTCTTTGGCAACGTGATCTTTTTGCTTTGTGGTTCACAAAGGTTGATGTCATTATCAGTTTCTTCCTGTTTTCGTATCATCCCCGTTTTTTCCCTGCATGTGCAGCAAATCAACGTCATTCCGCACAAAGGTGTAGAGGACTGATCTCGAATCAGGTTAGATTCTTTCAGGCTTGTTTGCTTACTTCCTGTCTTTATCCCATTTTTGTCAACCTGTAACACACAAAACTCCAAAGTTATTTTGTTTGTTTAATTCTGCGAACAAAGAGAACAAGATAGCAAAGTTTTACCTCCACCGTCATATTTTAACATCAGACAAAAAGGTTCACGTGTGCGTATGTCCCGCTTGATCCGAAGACGGATAAATCGAAATCACAGTACATTAGAAGTCTTCTAGAAAAAATCAATTATATTTCATGCGTTAAAACCTGCATGGGTTTTTACTTGGTGTTGTTTGTTCGGCTTAAGCGGGACCCACTTGTTTATGTGTCGTCTGCAGTTAAGCAAAACCAAACCACAGCAATTTTTGTTTCACCAAAAAAGCCCAGACAATTGTCACGACACAAAATCGTCTCACATTCACAAAAGTAGAAAATAGAAAATCACATGTGTGCAGCAAAGTGCCCACTGCAACAGATAATGACAGCAGGAATCATGTTTCCTGCTTGAAAAATTCATGATGTGACAATTTGATTAAAACAAGTTTGGCCATATAGGCTATCCCATTCGTTGCCTGATGTTGTGTTCTCATTGGGATGTCACAGGTGGTGGCACTCGTGTCGACGAAGGTGAGGTGGTGCACAGGGGAGAAAATAAAAGGCATTGTTGAAACCAAGTGTTCGCGCTCCAAACACATTTGCACAACATTTGAACACAGAATAGACAAGTGTAATCATCTTTGTTCTTTCTGAAGAGGGAGAAGAGTCTCTGTTTCATGCAACAACTGAAGTTAAAGGATGTAATCATCCGAGTGAAGTGAATTTGCTGATGAGGAATATACTCTGGGAGCGGGGGCTTCTCCAAGATCCCACAAAACTTCGGCAAATCTCGTTTTGTGGGAGGGCAACAAAGATTCGCTTCTCTGTCTGCCAGATTGTCAACATCACTTTAATGACACAAACAAGAATGGTCATTTCGCATCCATCACAGGCAACTTTACACTGTTCACAAATCTCCCGCCAAAGCGGCAATCATGCAGGACAACAAATGTACGTCTACAGTTGAAAGGCTCAAAGAAAGCAGCTTCGTTTTTTTGTGGCGAGTACGCACATGCAACTGCCTAACTGTGTAATTCCCACTCAGAACTGTCCATCATTCAAGTAAACCGCGGTAATGGGTCTTCAGCCGCAATTTGTGTGGATTCTGGAGTTTAATTAACGTCAGACTTGGGTGGCACTTGTTGCATCTTGTTCTGATTTAGTCGTGATGTATTTTTCTCCATTAGAGTTGACCTCCATTCTCTGCATTTCCTCAATGGATGGCGTGTTGGATCCTTTCCAGTACCGCAGTACCGCCTTGAGTTCCTTTCTCATTTGCGGCACCAGAGCAAAGTTTAGTCCGAAGGACACGGCACAGTTCAGGCAGCCAATGGTCGTACAAATGGATCTGGCCAGAAGCAGCTTGGCGAATTCTCTGTACGTCAAGCTGCTAGAGTTGTTCTTGGCGTACTCTACGATATTCACTATGATGGTTGGGAGATTAAGAATTAAATGCAGCAAGGCAACAGCGATGGTCAACCTCGTGAGCTGGTCCTGAGTGATCGGATTCATGTTGGTGACGGACACAGCTTCAGACCTTGGGTGCACCAGCCCCAGGACGAGCAGGACAATAAAGATGGAGATGAGTACCAGCGGGATGTAGGAGCACAGCGTGGCGGAGATCCAGGGCCAGGCGATCGTCTGGAAGTCCTGCTGCATCGGGTCAATGAAGCAGCCCTGAGTGGTCAGCTCATAGGTCCACATGGCGTGGATACTCACCACCACCAGGCCAGTAAAAATGATAATAATCACCAGCTTAGACATGAACACCGAGCACATGTAAGGAGCTTTCCTGGGATGCCAGACAATAATGAACCTGTCTATGACCATAGCCACTGCAATCCAGCCAGCCGCATACATGACCACGTTAAGGATGAACTGCCACACTCGGCACAGCCAGTCGGCGAAGTTGCTGATGTAAGTCGTGTGAGACACTTGCGAAAACCAGTCCAAGCCGCAAACAAGAAGCAACACCATGATGTTCGCTCCAGCATAGAACTACAACGGAATAGAAAAAAATCACAGGTGATTTGAAATATCATAGCAACTACCTGGAAGGCAATCTGCAATTAAAAGGCCTTGATGCCTTCACGTAATTGCAGGAAAATCATTCGTTTGAGGCTTTCTCTTCACTTTCCTTCTCTTTGAGGCTCAAAAGCCGAAGAGGTGTTTTGCTGGTTACAGCTCAATTAGTGAGACTGGGGATTTTGGCTCAAAAGTGTATTTAAAAAGAATTTCAGAATTTGTTTCGTGGAAAAAATCTCGCAGTGTTTTGCAAAACTTTAGCGCAGGACACAGGCAGCCACGTTGGACAAAGCACGCATGAGCTTTCACCAGTTTGCAGAATATCGTTGGAAATGGATCAAAGTTCCCAATCGAAGCTAGCTCAAAACCTTTCAAAAAACAGTGGAACCGTTTCTTGATCTGAACCCTCTTTTATTTTGGTCTTCCTTTAAAAAGACTACACTTTTTGCCTGACCTATTGGCGCT
>JAAUYG010161689.1_pt1 | contig 15402 bp, 12 predicted proteins | sample 7278091 | NCBI WGS metagenome assembly JAAUYG01 (sample SAMN14350201, study PRJNA611818) | marine sediment metagenome | isolation source: surface marine sediment (0.6m) | place: French Polynesia: Moorea | collected 2018-08 | reverse complement strand
TTGGTGAGAGGGAGCATTACGTACATTCACAGTACTTGCTGCCAGAAATTTGTGTCCTTTATAGAGGGGTGTCCTCTCTAGAGAGTGTCCTTTAAGAGAGGGACCACTGTAGTCAACCTCTACATCAGAGCCAAGAGAAATTGTCTACCAAAACTGGGGTTGATTGGTTGGTTTGTGTCCATTTGTGTACATGTACATGTACATGTATATATGTGCATGTTTTGGTTTCTAGCTAAAGAGTTTCTTTAAAATTTTAGGAATCTTTTGTGGACGAGTGACATTGGCCTCACAGTGTACTGCTAAGCAGCACACTTAATCTCTGTCAGTATTTGATGGAACATATATGCTGGGCATCATGACAAACAGAGACATATTCCCAAATATGCCAGATGAGCGGGGGCGCTTTCATCTCGCAATGTCACGCCGTGTGGAACTGTCCCTGAAACAGGAACTGGATGATGTGGCTAGGAAATCAGTGATGGAGATTGAAGTCAACCGGGATATTCAAAATAACACTGACACACAAGATGACACCATAGGGTTAGTATACATGTAGATGTACCTGTTTTGCAATGATGTATGTCAATTCTTGCCATATTTGTGCGGTGTGTGAGAGAGAAGTTTTCCAAAAAAATCAATGAACTGCTCTCAGTAATTCTGCTAATTTGTGTGTACATGAAAACGTGCACAGGATTAGATAATTTGTTTATTATTTGCTCTGCTTGAAGGTAACCTGAGACAGAGCTATTGCCGTGGCATGGGCATTCGTTGTCAGTCGTTATATTGCAAATAGTGCAAAATCCATTCCCGGAGGCCTAACAGAATTAAGAAAACCTTACATTGCCGTGGTGTTTTATGACAACCTTCTTATAGATAGTCTGCAGAACAAGTTTAAATTTTTTTTCTGATGTGGCCATTTTCTCCCGAGTTATGTCTTTTTTTTTTTTGAGTAAAAGTAGCTCAAAAATGCTTGCTGGAGTGTTACAATGATAATAGGTACTTTTTGGCTAACCAGGATACCCCATTGCATTGCACAGCAACCGACTGTCTAGTTTGATCTTATAGCATTTATTGTGATTTAGGGTCCATTCATTGCTCTGGCCTGTAACTCAAAAAAGTTTGTTGTAATGTGAAATGTATTTGGGACTCGGGGACACAAATAACACACACATATATATAGGGTATCTTTGGCCTCTTAGTATTCAAGGTCATTTTGGGATCATATGGTGCACTATCTCAAATTACCAGTAATATGGTGCAACATTCACATTATGCTTTCATTTGTCATAATGACAATGTACCTACTGGTGTTGTCAAGTAGAACATCAAGGCCCATGTGACTATTGTGTCATGTTTAAAACAGTGTACATGTATATAGCACAAAGTAGGCAGAAATATAGATTGAATGAAACACAATAGCTTAACTACTAGTGTAATGAAGTTTAAAATATGCACACCTTTGTGTTTCAGAAAGTTGGCACCACATTTTGTCCCTCAGAAGAAGGTCGAGAAGAGGAAATCACAACCAGTCTTTCATGATACAGAACCAAAATCTGCGAGAGGAAAGGTGCATATCTGATTGTGGCAAATTTATACATTTAAAATAGTATGTAATTTTTTTTGTCTTAATTTTTAGCATGGAAGTTCAAGTTTGCAACGATAGGTCAATTTACATACATGACCATATATGTAGTCCAATGTTTATTACTTTTTACAAAAAATCCTTGTAAATGTACCGGTAGTTTTATTATAAGAACATAGGCAAGCAAGTGAAGCAAGTAACACAGCATTGCATGACATGATCATGTAAGTAAATTATGTCTCTTGAATCATGTTTGTGTGATTGAGTTTTAAGCTGTTAGTTCTATTTCTAGGAAGCTGAATCGAGAAATGTTCCCCAGTACAATGCACTGGACAGGGAAGATACAGAAATTAAACTCCACATGCCTGAAAAAACACGCAAGTTTCCTTTCAACAGAGAAGATACTACAACTGCCACAGGTAGACCTCTGGCAAAATGTTAGCAGCCTTCCTTAAAATGATACGCATAGACCCAATTTGCTTGCGATGATGGGCTTTACTTTTTATAGCTTTATAGTTAACTGTAAAAATATCAACAACCAGTGCATAAACAATAGCATGCAGCATAGATGAGTAGAACTGTTATACACTGCATAATGTGTTTCGCCACCTGATAATGTGACTAAATTACATATGTACATGTATCCCCAGTTGGCCTCTGTACATAAAATATACTTAATATAATTTGATGTTATAGTACACTTCCTCAATATATTTATTCATTTAATCCACACAGCTGATATAATGGCATATAATATATCACAGTTTATGGTAACTAAATTGTAGTTAGATATAAATGCCATACTGAGTGTAATTAATTTCCCCAGTGTTCATGGTGTTGTTTGCACACTAATGTGCATGCATGTACACATATATTCCTAGTGAATGTACTGGTATTTCCGATACTGGTATAAATTCTTAATATCATAATAGTACTTCCCTCCCCTAAAAGAAAAGAAATGATGATCTTTTTCTTCCAGACATGCAAAAACCAAGAATCACTTCACTCGGTGTAGTTCCACCTATCCGCACAGCGTAAGTGCCTGGAAATTAAGTCAACCGAAATGTTTCAGGATCTATAAATTGAAATTCTTCCGAATTCATTTCTTGAGCATCCTATAAACTAGACATGCTGGTACATACAATTGGTGTCCCTTCAGTTTAGATATGTAACGATTAATCAGTGGATCAGTAAATCATCAATTTGCATAAATTTCATCTATGCATCAATGCTCAGTATTATGTCCATCAATGCATCAGTATACCCATCCATTTAGGGCCCCACACCTGGCAGCCATTTACTGCCGCTGAGTTTGCTCTGAATTTTTTTTATGAGCTGCAGCATGATGGGCATTACATGGTATTGGCAAGAGTATCCTAGGTATCTTTTGATGTCAAAAATCAGTAAGCATCATACAAAAATATTTTTCAAGAGTTGAAATTGAGGAATACTGCCATTTGCCGATGATCGAGGATATGGAAACTGGGTGTTCTTTCTGCAAATTCTTTCTAGCGATACATTGACAGTGTGCCTGTCTGTTTCAAACTGCAATTTGTGTTCTGGTTACACCTCTACTTCAGGCACATAAGGATGATTTAAATACATCTGCTTGGTAAGCGTAACAATGGCATATGGTTTTGTTTGGTATTACTTCTCCACCACTGATATTTTCTTGGGTGCCTTACTTAAATGAAGCTTTTATTATATCTACTTTTCTAGTGGTACCTACTTTAGATTTTAAATTAATATTTCCCGTATTACAGAGAGGATGAGAATCCTACACTGAATGTGCTTCTGCAGGGTCAGGCTGCCACGCAACAGAAAGAAGACCCTGTTATTGGACCTGTTGAGAGGGTAAAGGATTATATACCTGAGCTAGTGCCACCTATTAGCTACAGAGCCAAATGCTAAAAGAATTCTCATGTGGATAAAAGAATTGGTTTGCTTTTAGGTTAAAAACCTTAACTTTTACCTCATATATTTTATTTAGTTTACAGGAATTAATACCGATACCAGTATATACAAGTATGATAGTGGTCATTTAGCTTATTTTGGATATACTTACAGAAAATTAGCCAAATAGAAAAATGCATGTTGTTTAGAAATTTTTCTATCCAAATTTAATGCTGTTGACGCCTTTTACAAACATATTTGGTGATTCAGCAAATTTTTTGTGGCTAAAAGAAAGGATGTCCTTCAGCCACAGTGGCTAAACCAGGAAAATTTCCTAGCACAAGCTGAGTTATGATACTATACATGTAGGCATGCTGAGTCTTGCTGACACATATTTACTCAATCATGTTTTCAAATATTATGCATACTTGAACCAAAATATTCATTGTGTCATGCTTCTAGGCTAATACAACGAGACAAGCTCGAGACTCCATTCAGCTGCCTATTGGTCTGCGATATGTGCCCCCTACCCCTACAGATACTGGCCCTCAGCCGGCTATCCTGGGGGTAACCGGTACCACCCAGCCAGTTAGCTGGAGTCAGAGACCTGCTCCAGCCCCGAAACCCATGTCATTCCTGAAACAACCCCGTATAAACAGTGCAAGTAGGTACAGATAGACACTTGTTTACAGTGGTCCCTTTATTTTAAGACCACCCATGGGACCAATTAGATGCAGTCTTACATTTGCAGGTGGTCTTTAAAATAAAGGTTATTTAACATGTGAGTTGGAAGTTTGGGACCAATTCAAGTGGTCTTATAATCAAAGGAGGTCTTAAAATAATGGGTTGTAAAATATAGGGAGCACTGTATTGCAGATGAGATGATTTAAATATACTGTGGAAAACAGAATTGTTACTGATTTATGCTGAGTTTGAACTTGTTGTTTATATCATGTTACAGTTGTTGCAATTGTAGAAGACAGTCTGTGTAAGCACACTTTTCCGTTGCTTTAGTGACGTTTCTTGTAGAATAAACCTGCTATTCATTCAAATTTAGGCAAAAATTAATTTTTCTCTGTTAAAAATGTCTCTTGTGCTCTAGCTGCCACTTCTAAGCTATGCCTCGGTTATCTTTCACCCAGGGTCAGATACCTCTTCCTTTGACAGTGTGGAGGTCCGTTTGCCTGATGAGCAGATTTACAGTCGCTATGATGACGCCATAGCAAGAGCTGATGGTGCCGAGTCACCTGACACCAGTGTCACTGAACAAGCCAGGAGTCAGGCTTCTAGTACCCAAACTGTGAGCACATTATATTATTACAATGCATTCATTACATGCTTACGATATAGTACTAGGATGTGCTTTAACTCCCTCCCCCCCTCCCCCCCCCCACCACACACACACCTGCATATAATTGTATAATACAAGAATTTCATACCGCCATGATAGCCATAGTAAGTAATAGCAGGTGCATCATGTGTAAAGCTATTTCTTCATTAGTATAGCTTTTGACCAAATCAAACAATGAAAGTAACATACTTGTCACTGTGTAAGGAAACAGCGGCTTGTTTTCAGATGAAATCCGTGAAAGAACTGGTGGAAGAAGCCAAGAGAGTCGTGGCATCTTCTGACACAAGTAGAAAGGCCTCAACAAGGAGAGGCGAGAGGAAGGCAGTTGGGAAGGCAGCGGTCCCAAGTAAAGCTGGCAGTACTAGAGGGGCAGGTGCTCAAAAGGTGGCAAAAGGAGGTGAACACAATATATATATATTGTATGTGGGTTCAAAAGTTAGTATTAACATGTATGCTTGCTGTGATTTGATTAAATAATCAAGCCTAGCCCTGAGGGCTATGTTGAATTTGTTGCCTGTTGTGGAGTCCTGGACCACCTGGATGCCGAAGGCATCTTCAGTACTTTGTCAAGTTTGTTGTATTTCTGTGTTTAGCTAGAATGAGACACTGAGCCAGTGGTTACATCTATACAATGCATTGATACACATTCATAATAAATTACAATGTACAGGTCATGCTGAAAAACGTTGTCCAACCAATAGGCAGCATCTGCTGTCTTGTCCAATTAGTGCTTCTTACTGTGTTGTGAAAAAGGAGCACTAGCACTCTAAGTTGCCCACTGGTCTATGTTTGCTACCCAGAAGACCAAAGGAAGTCTGTGGCAGCAGGCACAGGAAAATCTGTGAAAAAAGGCAAGGCTGCCCCACCCACCACCCAGGAGAGAAGTGAACGCACAGTGGACGAGATCATTGCTTCTCTCAAGCATCAGTCCAAGGACCAAGGGTGAGTAAGATTTGCCATGCTGTTCATCAACGGTAAGAAAGTGCTATTTGAGACATTTTTTATGCTTGTTGTATTTTGAATATATATTTGAATAATAATTTTTCATGTGGCATTGAGGAAGTTTTCTTCATTATATGTGAATTTACATAAATGCATAACACAAGAATTGCCTGCTATCAGGAAGTTCTTTCAAGGCGCTGTTAGTATGGTACTAGTTGCACTTATTATGATATGAGAACCTTTGTAATACAGATTTTATCAGTGCTTGTTATCTGAATCATAAATACTGGTATATGACATACTGACCTGTGTGTCTCTGCAGCATCATGTCACCATGCTGACTTTCAATGTAAGGGCTATATTAAACAGAAAGAAAATGTTGCATGTACATGATGTATTAAAGATTTACTATTAAATGTATTATATACCTGCAAAATATACTTGTTCTTTACAACTGGAATGATAGTATGATATATAGATTAGCTGTATATTGACATATCATGACCCAGCTTTTAATTTAGTCAACAGCAGAAGTGCAGGCCATCTGTGTTTACTTGATTCTATTGTTTATTTGTTTTGGCCATGTTGCCAAGGCCATTTAGGTCCTGGGGCATTGCCATGCCCTAAAGGCAGGAAAATCAAAAACATTCGCAGCAATGCCATATCGAAATGATCCTTTCTTTTCTAAAACATGACTTAAAATCACGTAATATATGCTTAAAATAAAAGTAGCTAGTAAATAATAGTGTTATCGCACTTGTTTAAAAATTTATTTTTGTATGGACACCACTGTCATGCCAACTGGCAAGCTCGTTTGTTGTGTAGTGGTGATTGAATACAAAAATAAATCATTGAACTCGTGCTATACCCCTTAAATATATATTCAATCATTCAGTCGATATTTCCACTGCAGAGCAACTGAAGCTGATCGGAAAATTCAGGAGATAATGAACCGGGTGCTGGACAGATCCAAAGCTGTTTTGGGGGATCTCGGTAAAGGAACTACAATATTGCTATCACTTGATTCTTCAAAGTATTGCGCACTTGCATGTTTGATAGGATTTGTAGGACCGATGAATTGTGTTTTGTCATATTCTTGTGTATCTGCATGCACATGTAGTTTCGGTTTCTCTGGCATGTGCTTGTATAGCTATGTATACAAATGATGTGACATACATTCACTATTGATGTACTACATGTATTATTTTTGCACAATGTTGGCCTAATTTGCTATCTGATATCATCGGTTTTTGATTTTCACGTATTATATTTATTTGAACTTAAACATGTGTGCATACAGTTCCCAGTTCTCCACAATTCATCATGTTGCATGCTCAGATGGATGGATGTATCATATGTGGTTCTTTCGGGGAATTTTTTGTATTAGTATTGGTTTAATTTATTTCCTGTGAGCTTTTTTCACCTGGCATTTTAAAAATGTGTTTTCCATATTACCATTGATTTCTATCAGGATGTGCCTTTATTTTTATATTTTAATTGCCTTATATCAAACCTCTAGTCTATATGGTCTAGTCTATCATCTATGTGGTTGTATTAGTTGTATTTCTGTCATAGCCCCTCAGGAAACCGTTGACTTCCCTGAGACTGCAGAGCAGCAAGAAATCTGCGGTAATTTACTCTCATTTATACTCTACTTTACATACTGCATAGACTTTCTGTTGTGTATTTTTGACAGAACAAGCAAAATTTAAATATTCAAAATATAGGTATGTAACTTGCTTGCAGTTTGAGACTTGTTACTGTGACAATAACCAACTACATTTTGAGCACATGATTGTTTGTTTTGTCATGCTTGTTTTGGGTGGAGTTTGGACTGTGTCAGGTACATAATTTATAGCCTATGCAAATTAGTAATAATACATGTACCCGTTATGTGCCTTTCAAGTTACATGTGTCTACATGTACATGTTGTATGTCTTTTTTGTTGTTTGCCATTGGCCATTTCTCGTCAATTTGCCAATTGGAGAATCAGTTCTTGCAATTCTTAAGGTAGCATTTTTTTCCATAGATCATCTGATACTTTGCCTCTTAAACCCCTTTGCATGTCCCTTTGTTTGGTGCCAATGTTTCTTCTAAATGAGGCCAAACATGGTCCCAGTGATAAAACATGGAAGAAGTTTTTTTTACTAATTATATAAAAATTACATCAATACAGGGTAGCATATTTTCTCTAAGTAATTATTTCCAGCCTGATTTAAGGCTATTTATTACACTATGTCAAAGCACTTTCCAAAATCTACAGCTTGTCTGCATTCTGAATTGGATTAATCCATAGATATCATTGTAATAGCTGGTTGTAAGCTTTGTATTATACCTGCGTATCAAACTGTCACATTCACATGATTCAAATGATAATTTTGATCTTAGAAAAAATGTCACTCTACTCACTGAGTCTATTTGGTGACACTTATACAGTTCCCAAGTTTTTGGCAAGCATATAGCTCACTCCTATCTTCAGAGGAATAATGGCAGCAAGATGCTTGCTGAAAATTTAGGAACAGTACATGCAAGTAAGTTAAAAAAAGTAGACTCAGTGAATAGAATGACAAGTTTTCTATTATGCATCCTGATCCAGTATGTCATAATTTTGATCTTGGTATTTTTTTTTGTATTTAGCATGATAGTACGTACATTACATGATGTTTGCTTTTGATTGCTGTGATTGTGAGTGTGATTTGCGTGCTTTGTCTTTTTGGCAATAATTACAGTTAGTACAGGTTCTAGGCCTGCCTCTGCAAAGTCTTTGGGTAGCAAAGATGGTCAGGAAAAATCCATCGATGTAGAAGGTATGAATTAGCTTATAGAGCTTATATGACTGTTTCAAATGTAATAATTGCTTGACAAACATTCAACCTTAGTGTGTTAGCCGTTAGGCATTTACATGTATAGTGCCCGCCTTTTAAATTTTGATGATTTAATTCAATTATTCTGATTGCTTTCATACAAACAACTCTGAAGTGAAACCTGAAGTCTTATTTGAATTCAGTGCGTGATATTTTTTTTCTAAACCAGTATTTGCTATATATAACTAATCAATTTATTTTGTTTGCGATATAACATTTTATGACTGTACATTAAATTCAAAATGCAGCACAGAATAAAGAAATATAATATTGTACCAGTAGTGATTCGTGTGTTTAATTATTCGGTTAAATTTTGGTATTGCATTAAATTTGTGAACCAGATTGCCATCTCTGTGATATAACCCACTCCTGATATGTTTTCTGTACAGATGATATGTTGGCCAGAGAGACTGTGGCAGAGCCAGAAGCAGAAGTAGCAGCAGAGACTGCTACAGTTACTGACCAGGCTACTGCTGACCTGGACGAGTTGGGTAAGAATAAACGCCAGTAGTGTTTGAGAACCATGCCGTTCTTCATTCTACATAATGTATACCATGTAACAGCAAAAAAATGTTAAAATACAGTGAAAGCTGTGCTGATATACCACTGCCAGGAGAGACCAACTGTCTTGAAGAACGAATATTCCTGGCAAAAGGTCTTATATCTAAAGTGTAATTGAAAACTGTCATCAAAGATCTCCTATCTTGACAGACCACATTTTTGTGGAAAATAATGTCATTCACACACACAGAGTCTTTGTTGGACTTACTGATTAATTTCCCAAATTTTTGGCGAGCATCTCACTGCCATCTTCAGGGGGATGTGCATGGGCTGACGTCACTCATCGTATCACCCCCATGAGAGGAGCTTCAGGGTGATGGCTGGGATCTCTATCATCCCTGGTCTCTGTCTAGGGTGGGCTGCTCTTTGTGGCTGTGGATGGCGTCTTTTATTTTCCTCCTCTGTGTATTGTCCTCTTTTTGCAGTATCCTCCCGTTGTCCATTTCAATCCCATGGCTGGAATCCCATTGGCCATAAATCACATTTTCCTGGCCAGTGGGATGGTCTATCAAGACAGTTTCCACTGTATTCTATTGCAATGCTGCACTCTAAGCCTAGGAAACTGAGCTTGGTGTACCCGTAATTACTGGCATCTTCTGAAAGAATGTACAATTTCATGTCTAAATTTTCTTTTCTGATGTTCCAGTTCAGGAAGCTGATGCGGCAGGAAGAGCAGCCTCAGTGTCTGACCCAGGGTGTACAGTGATGGAGGACGGTGTAGGAGAACCACAGACAATGTCAGAGCAGCAGCCCACAGTAACCGTTTCTTCGTTATGATATATGCACATATTATAGTTATGGGAAAAAGTGCCAGTACATGTATCTTATTCTGGATTTGGCCGGTTTTAAATGAACAATGCAACGGTGCAGGTTTGTGATTCACATGTTTTATTTTGGTTACCTCCTGTAATGAAGTATGACCCAGTATTTCATATAGAAATGTTATTTTTTATTACCCCATATGTAAAGATCTTCAGCAAACAACCTAGTAAGTGCATGAGCAATACCTGTATTAACCATTGTCCCAGAAAAAGTTGTGATCCTACATGCAGTTACAATGACATTACAATGAAACTGCATAAAGGTAAACATATTAGTTCAGTTCAGCATTTGTTTTTAGCAAAATAAGTATTTAATTAATGTATTTCCAGGAAGTTACCGCCAGTCCAGTGAGTGAGACAAGGAGCCAGGCAGCTAACAGTGTCCCTGATCTCACACAGGTGACTGCTGTACTACTGTAGTTTAAAGAGCACTAATTTGAGATCTTATTTACACCAACCACACAAAATTTCAACTTCATAGGTGTACTGCTGATACTTCATCCACTAAAACATGATTACCGGTGTATGTTGACACTCAGTTTTTGACCTTTCGCTTAGAATTTTCACATTGTGTAGTTGCAGCTGTTAATCTCTCTCTGTCATCAAGTTTATATATATTTATTAAAATACAATGTACCTTTATACTGGATTGGCCAATTACATTGCTGTATTCTTCCTTGGCATCCAGTTAAAAAAAATGACATTAAAGAATACGTTTGCTAATGTTTGCTAATAACATTGTACATTAGGCTCTGAACCTCTACACCATTATCGTGTGTTGTAGGCCTGTTTGTACATTCTTTTAAAACATGCCGATATGAGACATACAATTTTTCTTAACACAGGGATGTGTCTGATAACCTTTATTATAGCAGCCATGCACAAATATTCTTTTTCTTCAGGCCTGGAATGATCTGGAAGCCTCAGCATCAGTGACCCACGAAGACTTGGTCAGCATCCAGGCCAAGCCATCCACACTGCATATCAAACCCAGTCAGAGCAGCCAACTGGTATCTACTCCATCTCTCATGGGTTCCTGGACACAGCAGCAGGAAGGGGTCGCACAGTCAGAGGACATGTCACATAGCGGTGATGCGGGAGGTCCTCGGAAAAACATCCATCATTTCTGTACCATGACGGAGAAGTTTCAGCTGCCGGACCCACAGCGGGGTACATGGCGTAGATATCATGTTCCCAGCAAATACGACGCCGTCTTACGTGCCACAGCTGAGGTTGGTCTCAACAGTGCATTGGATTACAGCTCTCCTTGTTACCTCGACTAATCTCAAATGGACTATACATTTAATTTACTGCTGTCTGTTGTGTAACGTGCACACTTTGTGACATTTTGGTATAAAATGGCTTTACCAAAGTCTTTGCCAGAGTCTTTAATGTGGCCAAAATGCTTATGATTAATGCTTCTTCCCACCAAACACCATGGCACATGTACCTGTATAGAGCCTATAGACATTACTAATTTCAGGAATGGATTCAAATAACTATATGAAATTATTCTTACATTATGTGGGAATGTTCTCTTGCTTAACTAATTCCATACCTGGTTACACAGTTATCACCTAGTGCTGTGCATACAGTGGTCTTTACATTTTAAGACCACACATGCAGCCAGACAAAATATGGTCTTAAATTGAAGGTGGTCTTCAATGGAGGGATATTTATATTGAAACTGTCAGAGTAGTGTCATTGGGTCGTAAAATAGTGGGAATTCTTTAATTTATATGGAGGAGTCCTAATGGCATGGACCACTGTGCATGTACTTAATTCTCATAACCCATGGAACTGTTTAGTGTTACAAAACAAAACTGCTTTTGAAGTGTGAGATGATCATATTTTTGAGACAACAAAACATTGAATATTCAGTTTGGCTACTAATAGGAAGTGGTCTTTATTTGGATGTGGTCTTACTTCTGAATTGGTCACAAAGCAAATCTCCACAATACAGAGAGTTACTATTACCAGTATAAATATACATTGTATACAATATGTCGTAGTTTGTGGAAATTCTGTTCCTGTATGCCACATTTCCCTGTTACAGGGTCCTGGTCTGATGACAGCAGCCACGACTACCATGTCAATGACATCCAAAGATCCACCTCCTGAAGAGAAATCCAGACTGGAGAATGGCAATCTGGAGCAACAGCAAGCCCTGGCAGCTGAGCGTATTTTAAAGACAGCAGAGGGTCTGGATTCTAGCTTAGAAGAGTGGGAGCGTAAAGCCCACATAGTTGTGAGTCTATTGTAATAATTAAAGATAAATATTAGCATTACAAGTACATGTGCTTTATTCTAGTATTTGAACATATGGATTTTTTCAACTTAATTGTCATGGAAACAATATAGATGTACATAGTATGTGGCTCTAATGGTGCAATTTGTAACTTATGTACATGTAAATAGTATGTTGATCATATTCCAAGTTTTGAAATTTTATAATTTATCCATTGACATAAGAAGACATCTCCTCTGGTTTCAGTTTGATGAGCCACAACTCGCAATCAAAGGCAACAAGGTGGACCTGAAAACTGATGAGTCGTTCATGTTTTGGACCCCAGCGCCTCCTAAGTGGGATGTGTCCTCACAATATGTCAAAGATGCTTTGTTTCCTAACTACAAGACTGGACTAGCGGAGACAGTCTGGGAGAAAGGTCAGACAGATCACCAGTCCAGTGACAGTGAAGAGGAGTCAGATGGGGAACCTGAAAAAGAAAACCCACAGGATAAGGCTGCTAGGGAAAGGTAATTAGGTAATTAAGTTCATACAAAACAAATTGACTTGGGAAATTTGAAGCAGGAAAGAAGGATTTAATAAGGATGGACATTTTTATGCCGTGAACTTTGCATTTTAAAAACTTCAAGATTAATCATTTGTCTTGTAAACAGGAAATGAGTGTCCCCTGTAAACAGGTGTTCTCTGTAAACAGGTGTCCCGTGTAAACAAATGTTCCCTGCAAACAGGTGTCCCCAGTTGAAGCTAACCTGCCTAAACTTTTATTTTTTGGTAAAAAGGAGAAATTATAATTTATAATAGAAACTTCATCACAATTTTGCCCTTCGTTATAGTGTAGGATCATTTTACAGTTGTAATAACTTTACACAGTGTGAGCTTCTAATGCTTTTTAGTAAAGAATTGTCAATGGCTTTGTCTCATCATTCATCATATGTGACTGTGTATGGTGGATACTCTGCCTTGGTGGGTAGAGTTCATCACTTGCACCTCATTGCAACTCATGGTGAGCGATATCCTTTAGGAGAAAAGTCAATTTCTGTTTGCATGCGTGCTTTACTTTAGCTAGGCATGCCATCATAACATGTATGTATATAACCTCACACCAGCGTTGTTTTAACGGGTATCACTCTTCTTTTTCTGAGCAGAATTTTAAGCCGGTCGTATGGCTCCGAGCGGGACCTTTCCTCACTGAAAGCCTCCCGCGATAGAGAGAGGACAAAGGAGGGTAAACCCCAGACACAGGAGTTCAGAGGTCAGCTGAAGCTACAGAACGAAACCTTCTCTGAGGCCTTGCTAGACACACACAGCCCCGAATATCAACAGAAGTGTCAGACAGTGCAAGATACTGTAAGTCTGTCAGGACACATCAAGAACCCATTGTCTTATGTGTACAGTAGAACCTCATTTTGTGAACATCGGAATTCAGGCCACCTCAGAATTAAGACCACTTCACAGCACTACCAAAAGAGCAGTTTCAGTGTTTTAGTAGGTTCAGAAATAAGACCACCTCAGACTTGAGACCAGTATAGGACAGTCCAATGAATGGTCTTATCTATGCGTAAACACTATACAGTATATTCACAAATTAATTACTTCTGGTAGCAAAGATTTGCATTGTCTTATTTATCTGAACTGTCTACAATGTACCTTATGCATATACCAAGCACATGTTTAATCCACATGGTAATCTCACTCTACTAAGCTATATCATTTGAAAGGAGCTGTACATTATGACGTATACCATATATATGGGTATCTGTGATGATTTCAGATATCTCCCGTTCTTCGTGATATTCTTGGTGAATACTTCCTCGGATTGGGAAATGTGTCTTTTGGGTCAGTATAAAGTTGAAGCATTTTCCACTTTTCTGGCTTCACTTCCCATGCTTGATTCCCATGGTTTCTGAGTAAAATAATAGTGTGAGAATGATTTATGTTACATTGTCATAAGAATGCCTGACATACTCATAAGAATGCCTTACATATTCATAAGATAATACATAATCCTTGTGCTATCTTCAGTGTCATGATATATTTCTCAGTAATGTACATATACAGTGAATAATCAGAACATTGCAGTAAGCTATAATAATGTGAGAAATTATACTCACAAAATAATGGTTTTGCTCAGGTACATGTACCGGGTAGTATCATTTGTGGGATATTATAATTTGTAATGGTGAAGCATAATTGGGAACTGGGCTATATACTATAACCTTTAGTCACACCATACATGAACTGACAACTTTACTGTCCTTTGTGTTGTCTCTCCCTAGACGTGGCAGTGTAGTTGTCAACTACACTGTCCAGGTCCCTGGTGACTGTCCCCCAGAGATGATAGAGGAGGTGACAGCTGCCCTGACACAGGCAGTCAGCCAAGGCAAGCTGGGGCCACGGCTTCAGGTTGACCCAGGCTCAGTGGTATTGTCAGGTTAGTCATACTCTCACCAAACTAAAAAAAAAAAAATGACCAAAATTGGATAAAAAAATAAAGGAACTCCTTAATGGTAAATGTGTTACCGACATAAGTGGCTCGAAAAGGGGTCTTATATACGCGTATACATTTAGTTGTACTTTACCAGTGACATTTAGGACTATACCTGTATAAAGCAAAATTTCTAGCATTTCTAAAAAAGAATAATATCTGACTGGCTCCAGTTATATGTCAACATGCATATGCACACAAATGTGTAGTGATACATATCTGACAGTACAGAGATATTAATGATTTTTCAATATTACTGTAGATGACAATAATTTCGCGGCGCGAAAATTTCGCGAATCGGCGCCCATGTACATATTCGCGACACAAATTTTTTGTGAATGCGCTGTCACTTCTACGAACAAACCCCCCCACTAATTATGCCGAAAGAAGCAGCCATTATAATGCGCGATCTGCTTTGGAAGCGCTTTCGCTAAAGCAACCGGAGGTGTCCCGCTAGAACTTTTTAGTATCTGTGGACCAGCGGCGGTGAAGTTAACCTGTGAAAACACTGAGGCGGCAAATCTCTTTGTTGTGGTCACATAGACGCCAGCAAGTCTGCAGTGCGTTCGGCCAGCAGGCCAGCGGCACATGTGTGGCAATTGGCCTTTGAAAACATTGAAAGTTACGTAAAGCGTCTTGTCGTCCCGGCCGGTGG
>JAAUYG010000033.1_pt1 | contig 15403 bp, 4 predicted proteins | sample 7278091 | NCBI WGS metagenome assembly JAAUYG01 (sample SAMN14350201, study PRJNA611818) | marine sediment metagenome | isolation source: surface marine sediment (0.6m) | place: French Polynesia: Moorea | collected 2018-08 | reverse complement strand
TGCTGAGAGTGTGCCTTGATAACGGACGAACGGGAAGAAGTAGGTGCGCGCGCGCAGACGAGCCAAACCCCCTAGACAACCGCGCCGCGCGTACCACACAGAGACGCCACAATATACACTACACAAAAAAGTTAAAGGATATTTAATATCCTTAACCTTTTTAGTGTAGTGTAGGTAAATGTGCCCCCGTCACGTTTGCTTCGATCGTCCTGTAAGTAACTTGCAATAGTTAAAATGTAAAGCGCAATCTAATATAAAGCGAAGTTCAAGTTCATGGAAACGTTTTGGGTTCAATAGGCTATGAAATAGCTTAATGGGTTATAAAGTAGCTTAGTGGGTTATGAAGTAGTTATGTGTTTATTGCTTGCCATACCATATCACTCTGGCCTTCAAAAGTCATATTTAAGTGGGTCACTTCAACCCATTAAACAACCTCGTAGGTCACTTGGTCTAACTAGAGTTACAAGTGGCGAAGCTGAGAGCTATAATGTCTCTTGTCCTCATTACTCGAACCAATTTGAAAACTTTACGTATTTGCACTTATTATTTACATACGTGGTTATTCTGTGCATGTTGTGGGGTATAGACATACAAGATGGCTGCCAAAATGGACGAAAACAGTGCACATAAAAAGCGATGTCACGAATTTTATGCAGATTTTTTTCAAAAAAAAATTACAAAGACGCAATGTATACTGCCACCAAAAATGACGTGCAACAGTCGACATGCGTTCAGTGTATTTAGAGACGTGTCACTGCCATTGCATTGTTTAGCATTCATATGATCTAATTATCACAAACCTCAAACTCGGCCTCAAACACAATGCTGTTCTCAAATTTGTATTATTTTATATATACAGGGGTCCTTAGGAGGCGTCCCGGGCTGCCCCCGACCTTTACTGGGTAATATCCACGCACCCGCCTTGACATGCACTAGATGCTGCATCCAGACTGTAATTTTTTGTGATATACGATCTCTATAAATATCGGGCCTATGTTTACATATATCTAACCGTATAACTACATATATCATAACGAGTTTTATGGAAACGTAAAATATACGTATAACTGGTACATGTACTTGTAGTCTATACATGTCCCAGGGGTTGGGAGGGATGGGGTATAAGTTACTGAGATAGCTTAGTGCAAACCTAGATGTTTAGTATGTAGAAGAATGTACTCATGTACATCCTATATGTCCAATTTGGAAATACGGAGTGAATAAAGCTGCTTTTGACTTTGACTTTGACTCCCGGGCTTTGACTATCCATTCATCGTGTGCGCCTCAGCATGCTCAACGTGCTATTTGCCGCATTCTACAAATATTGAACTAAGGTCTGACCCGGGATAGGCTCAGCCACCTTTGAACTGACCTCGGGGCAAACTGAAAATACCCGTGACCTATATTCATATATCTCCGCAGTATGCATGCTGCAAATGTATGAGCATTGACAGTTCGGTCGTGCACTGGGAAGGATTTAAAGGGAAGCTCAACTTCTTTATAGCAAAAGTCCATCATAATGAGCGGTGGTACAAAGAAAACGTGGCCGGGTCACAGTGATGAAGCCTATCCTGAGGTGTTCACTGTCCCCCCTTCCCCTCTCACTCTGGGGAAACCAGGGCAGTTCACACAGGACCAGGTCAATGCGTTCTTCCAAAATGTAAGTATCGCTTTCAAACAGGACCGTTATTGTTATCACTAACGTTATTATTTTCAACTGGACGTTGATATTCAAACCATGGTAAAACTGTCTAGTTAAATTGCTCCGGCACCAGATCACAGTTCTTCATGCTGTTTGTGGAATAATAAACAGCGTTGGGACTCTTTGAGGAGCTAAGGTCTACAAATGTGGGGTTGTGATAGCGTGGGGTCAGACAAACGGCATCCCCTGACGGCATCGCATAAGCAGTTGGTCTAAAAAGAACTGCTCTTGATATGGACCAACGGTGTGGTACGGCAAACCAACTTTATTTGCATTGTATAAGGAGTTGGTCTAAAAGAACTGCTGTTAATATGGACCAACGGTGTGGTACGGCAAACCAACTTTATTTGCAACCGTCAGGTTGGATTGTACAATACACCTTAAACACCCGGAGTTAAAACACAAGTACACAATACAAAACATGGCGCGTTTGCACAGGCGCTTGGCGCGTGTCGGTATTCGTGCGGCTTCCCGCTCGCATGCTCGATCTCGATCGATCAAGCCACTTCACCACCGCATGACTAAATGAAAAGACGCAGACCATATACGTATTAGTTATTAAATTCATGTGATGGTCGCGGCGAGGACATGTAGAGATGACTCAGACATCCAGGGCTTGTGTACACCATGCATGTGCACGCATACTCGTTTTCGTATGCAACACATGTATACATTATTTATTGAACAGCTGTACTATAAGTACTACACCAAATAACACCAACATGTACGTGCTTATATTTCGTTGCCTCCTGGGAAGTTTAATGGGACCGATGAGACCGTTATGACATCTACCATGATTACCGCTTCCATCATGACCATGTGACCACTTGAGCTAGCCAGGTTTGACAGTCTGCTCTTCCTTGAGTTGAACTGTTCAAGCTTGAAATGAAATCATCTTAATTCCAATTAAAGAGGTTCGGCTGTGACTGATACGAAATTATTGCTCTGGTTCACAAGTTTTTAAAAAATAGGCTGATTTAATATTGATTATTAGGTCTGGTTGTCCAACTGCCACGCAACTATTCGTCGTCGTTCCCCCGTCGTCCGTCTCCCAGCATCCATTAGATACGCCGTAAGTTGAAACCTTCGCAGAGGTTACAGGCTAAAGTTGCAAGACATAACAAATACGCTGTATCAGTTGGTGCTTCTTCTTTCTTCTTTTTGTTCAAACGTTTCAGGGCAGCTTGAATTTTCATCACTCATATTAAAGTTATATTTTAGCATAGGCATATGTGGACAGAAAAGTTTCTAACAACGCCTGAAACCACTAAGCATAATTATGCCGGCTCACAAAGGTGAGAACACAACCTACAATGACTCTGCAAAGATGCTTTCAATTTAATTTTTATCTATAATTGTTCGCAAATTTGGTCGGTTTTCTTTAACACGGGAGTATATCATAAGCAACAGAGTTGCAAACTATTATCTAAACAATGTAAACTACCAGGTAAATGTACTCACAAAAATGAAAATGAAAATTACCATGAATTTAAAATGTAGTCACAAATTTTCGGACACCCCTAATGATAGTATGTACAGATTGTCAACAATTTTGATCTTTCAGGAATTTTTATGATTAGACTATTTTTCTTTAAAAGATCATATGGGCTGAACTGCGTACCACAATTTGGTGGATACTCCTCTGGGCGGGTATCAATATCATAACATACCTGCATACGTAAAATATGTGGAGTTCACCAACACCAGTTGATCTGCTCATGAATGGCCTTTAAAAGATCAAGGTCACACATATTAGAGCCTCTATATCTCAAAAAATAAGTACTACACAGTCAATAGGCACTGAATTGTTATGTAACCCAAATAGAGAGCAACTGCAGCATATCTGACACTGAGGGACAATGATTGAAGAACCGGGATTTTTTTCGTAAGTCGTCAGATACACATACCTAAGCGACCAATACTCATGCAAAAGTATTTACAAACTGAAACGTGTAAAGCGAAGAAAGTTCAACGTGTACTCTAGACAAAGTGCAGGATGTTTAGCACGTACTCCAAAACCAGTACGTCTGAAATCCAGAAATAAACTCGGTGTAGAGTCATGTATATTTGTGCGTATGGTTAACGGAATTTATTTTACATTCAGGGTTTTCTCATAATCGAAGACTTGTTTGACCAGCAACTTGACCTGGAGCCAGTCAAAGCCGATATTGAGGAGTTAGTGGACGGTTTGGCTCAGAAGCTGTACGCAGCCGGGAAGATCACCAGTGGGTATCCTTTAAAACAAATTATAAAAAACTAGAATGGGACGTGAGTGATAAAGTATTATAAAAAATGGAAAAAAATTGAATGAGGCTATATACATTTAGGTAGAAAACAAGACGGTGAGTCTCAACGGAAAAGAAAAAGGACGTACGTGAAATCTACGAATTAAGTATTGGACTGTACAACATTAAAATTGGGTCATTGAGTACGACTATGGGATATCGACACACAAAATGCTTTAATCAATACATGTACATTATCTACCACTTCTCTTGTGTATATCAAGTCAGCTGGTAGTGCGCCCTTAAGTTTATAAAAAAGTATTAAGTAGATCATTAAATACTTCTATTGGTTATTATACCCCAGGTCTGCATAATGACGCTGGGCTGTTTAAACGTCTCACGCTGCTGGACACAGAATTTCCCGGTGCCGGGGTCCTCTTGCACACGGGGAATGCTATGCCCGAGGTAGGGGTTCCAGTGTGACATACACTGTATGCACCACTGAACCTACATGTGTAGCTCTCCTACTAGACTGGATTAGCTCTCCTACTAGACTGGATTAGCTCTCCTACTAGACTGGATTAGCTCTCCTACTAGACTGGATTAGCTCTCGTACTAAACTGGATTGTGTTTACCTGTAAGGTAAACATTTAATTGGGCTTTCATGTCTCATATATATGTTTTATGTAATACGATACAGAAGTAATTATATAACTTCAACAATACACCCAAAATTTGTTACAATTTTACAAATATAACTAAAATACAGTCACACGACTACAATTACAGTTACGCAAATTACCAAACGCAATAGTATAAATTTTATCTACTGCATTTTCTCAAAAAGTTTTTAGACAAAGGAGATGCACTTGTCCAACACGATTGTCATTATTTTTGGTACATAGATATATTCTCCTTCACTGATACTTACAGTAACGTTAGGTATACATTTAATTATTGATATGATAAAAATTACTTCCATTGTACTTTCCCACCTTTAACTGGTCAGACATTTTCTGTAGTCGATCATGGTCAATGGTAAAGCTCCCTAGGTATAGGTCCATTTCCTTTTATCGCCCAGTCGTTCAGCAACCTCTGGTCTCACGAGAAGCTGTTGAACATCGCAGAGCAACTTCTGGGCACCGCGGATATCGTCGGACATCCTGTGTGGAACCTCCGCACCAAACTGCCCCGGAATGAAGTCTCCACTGTACCCTGGCATCAAGGTAAGTCAGGGAAGGGCTTGGTCTCAGACTGAATCCTGGAACCTGAGAATTATGGACACCATAGAGACTGTGAGAAACTGTCCTGAATTCAGAGGTGGTCTTATTTCCCAGATCCATTTTCATGTCCTGAACAGGCATAGGGACTGGAGTAACTGTCCTTAATTCCCAGGTTGTCCCTATTTTCCAGGTGATCTTAAAGACAGGTTTCACTGTACAATGAAACTTGTATATAAAGACCACTCTAGGGACCAACAAGCTGTGGTCCTTATACACAGGTGGTCTTTATACGCAGGCACAATAACATGGAAAGTATATCTCAGGGAACCTGTAAAATGTGTCTTTATAAGCAGGTGGTCTTTATATATAGGTGTTTTGGAGCAGGGTCGACTGCGTATCTATTTTCTCTTCAACAAGGGTAAGTACAAATATAGAAAAAACTAACGAATGTTCAACTGAGGGACGCACATTTAGTTTATAACTTCACAAAACATTGCCTAACATTAGGATAACATATCATACAACAACATAATAACAACAGTTAGGTCCATAATAAAACTTTGCACAACTGCGGTAGTTGTTGATGTTGAGCTAGCTAATTGGTATTATTTCAACTCAAACTAATACAAAGCTGTCTTTTTATTCCAGGCTAGCCATACATATGTATACGCCATGTTACGATATACATGTACCTGCTGTCAAAAATTAAATTATCTTGTATGGAGAACTGTGCCTACATGTACACTTTTCCACGTGCTACAATACATATATACTTCATGCCTGCAAATGGAGTGTGCATGTAGATATTTATCACTGGTTCCAGACAGTGCCTACCTGGACAAAGATTCGTATAACGCACTGCATCTCACCGCATGGATACCACTGCTGGACGCGAACGAAACCAACGGATGCATGCAGGTGATTATACCCTCACGGGATTATTTTTGTCAATTACATTAGACAGGTGTTTTGAAGCTTAAGCATCACCCATCCATATCGGATTGCAATATAACCAGTAAGTTCCTGCTGTACATACACCGCAGTTGTAGTGACGTCAACAAGCCTTTTAAAAGACTATTTGGTGACATTGGAGGGACCCAATCACACACCAGGAAGGCTGCAGTTCGTCCTGGTTCTACAATTTATATGTAACTGAAATTTGGGATGCGGTCCGAGTTTTGAGATTGGCATAACCACATTTCATCTTTGACTAAATATGAAACTACTGCTGCTGCTGCTATTACTACTACTACTACTACTACTACTACTACTACTACTACTACTACTACTACTACTACTACTGCTACTGCTGCTGCTGCTGCAGGTTCGACACACTTTCGTTGTAATGCTTATGCAGTTTACCCAATGAACAGTAATATTACATCATTACGGAAATACTACATGTATTTTTGATACCTGGCGTTCTGATGGTGTCTTGCAGTTCGCAAATATTGATTTTTTTTCATGAAATTCCCATTTTTTTTTTTTACTAATTTTAGTTTATAGCCACAAAATAAGAACCATGACCTTTAGATTTGTTTTACTTTATATTGACATGCCGACTTCATGCCTCAACATATATAAACATTAGAAAAGTGACATTTTTGAATCCGTGTCGGGCGTAGATCGTTCGGCCCAAACAAGACACGTCCACATTAAATCACCACGCATACACCTGCATACACCACCGAATCCAACTTGCAGTCGGTGATATGACCATGAGTGGTTGAAAGCCTGATTCACTCCTGAAAGCCTGATTCACTCCCACCCCCCCACCCCCATTAGGTGCTCTATTGTCTAGAAGCTCCTGAAAGTGTCCCATATTTCTGTGATTATTTTCAAACCAACACAGAATTTCTTTTACAGAAGTCTTTATTTCGGAAATTTCTCATTTATTTCGAAAAGTGTGTCGAACCTCTTTAAGTTGAAAAAAAATAAACATCTATTTTATTCCTTCGTAATTGTTGATGGATTTGTAGCCCGTATTTAAGTTATAAAAATAGGAATTAGCATGTTAATAAATAAGTAACTGTCAGTGAGTGATTCTATATGTAACTTTGCGGGTTAGAACAACTTGTGACTTTCGTCGCTGGCTGCATTTTCTCCCATGGGCTTTCCTGGCTGTTAGTTACATAAAAGGTGGGTTTGGAAAGAACTGGCGCAAGCTGTGACATTCTGTAAGCCATGTGATGTGTAATACGCAATATTAACGACGATATATTGTGATAATATCGCCATGAGAGCCCGTAATATCGCTCGTCTGTTCTCTCCTGTCACAGCTTGCCGGCCGCGGATTGGCGGGAAGCGCGCGCTGCCAGCAGCAGACGACCGTGCCACGCGGCTCCCGCTCCCTGCGTCACTTGGCCGGGGATAAAAGCTGACGTTCCCCCGTTACCTGTCACACACTAAGCCAGCCTGGCAGGACACGGGACAGAGGACACACTACACAGGGCGTGAGTGAACGGACTAAACTTCTGGCAGGCCACTGGAGCTGCTGCCGGCGAGCGGGAATCGATGGCAGAGCTGGGAGATCGTAGGCGGTGTCCCGGGAGTGAGGATACGCGGCCGAGTCAGCCAGCCAGTCAGCCGGCTCAATATTAAGGGATAGCGGGGGACGGACGCTTACCTGACGGCTACCAGGGCAGAGGACAGATAGACACCTGTTGAATTGGTAGCCTACACCGCCACACCGCGACACACAGCCCCCAGCGCCAGCAGAGTCCAAGCGCTCTATCTGCATCCCTCGGCGAGACAGTATGGGCGGCGGGAGTCGAACCCATAACGCCTCGACGTGTGGAGCCTATCATCGCTGGCCCTGGGGGAACGAGGTAACGAGACGGACGCTTCAGACGAATTAGGAACAAATTTCCTCATGTTCAATCGTCCACAAATTGCGTCTCCTAGGCTTTTGATTGTTGCTCAGAAAGCCGTTAATGTTATAACCGGGCTTTCGAGATGCAATCAAATACCGACGGAGATTACTCACTCCTTGGGCGGGCTGCAGCGGGGATTCGAACCCCCTACCAAAACAGGTAAGTGAAATTAACGTGAGATAAAATACCGTCACTTGATGATTGAAGGTAAGTGGCGTTTAAATTTTCGGGCAGACAGAGTATGATTCTTTACTGTTTTGTACGTTTTATTTTTTCGCCTCCCCATCCGAATTAAGTTACCGTGGCGGTGGATTATAAAAGAACCACTAAATTATCCGTAGTGCAGATTGGCTTGTCAAGACCTACGCATTGAAAAAAATCTTCGGGGAAAAGTTACTAGGTACTGCTTATTTTCGTAACGACGCTGCAGGGACAACAGTCCAGATATAATGACGCCTCTGTACCAGCTCAGTGCCAGGCAGTCTCAGGTGTGTGAGTGAACTTCCAACGACAGTATTATCCCCTTGCGTTCGAGTGACTTATCATCAACGTATCGCCAAAATAAAAGGTTTGGTTTGTCAGGAACCTATTTAATTATAAATTTTCTAAATTTAAAACACCTCGTGTGGATTTCTCCTTGACTGGGACTTACAGGTATTTCTCTCTCACTGCACTGCATGTTTTATCGAGATCAGAGCTTATATTGCAGGGTGGTGGTGGGGGGGGGGGGGAACGAAGGGGGGGGGGGGGAAGGAGTCGGCCCCCCGGGCACAAGGTGTTTCGCCGTATTGATCCGTCCTCCTCTACCCCTCCCGCCTTACAATGCACAGCCCCACAATGATTGATCATCGCTCGGCTGCCGTTAATTCCCCGGTAACGTAAGTCGCCAAAGCCAGGGCCAGCCGGAATATATAGATCGTTTGACAATGAAATCATTTGCGGGGAAAAAGCGATGCCGCATTATATAGAGTTAGGGGAATGCCCGTATTTATAGAAAGCTGGTACCACCCATGAAGACGAAAGCCCATGTAGGCGTAAAATTCTTTTTCTGTCAGTTTTTTTTTTCGACCTGGTGCTTTCCTGCTCATTTGAAAAAGCAAAGTGGTAGTAGTAGTACTAGTAGTACTAGTAGTAGTAGTAGTAGTAGTAGTAGTAGTAGTAGTAGTAGTAGTACCAGAAACAGCAACAGCAGAAGCAGCAGCAGCAGTAGTAGTAGTAGTAGTAGTAGTAGTAGTAGCAGCAGCAGCAGCAGCAGCAGTAGCAGTAGTAGTAGTAGTAGTAGTAGTAGTAGTAGTAGCAGCAGCAGCAGTAGCAGTAGTTTACATGAAAGTATTAACGACAAATTTTACCTGTTTCACACGATAATTCTGATCGAAACCTTTCGCAAATTACTCAAACCTTCATTTGGGCAAATAATGAGGTATATATGGTCGACAGTTATCATACATTCTACCCGGAACAAATCCAGACAAGGATATAAGATGTTTTCGTTCCTACAGTCTAGCCAACACAGTATCACTGTCTGTGTGAATGCATGGCGATATCAGTTTCCAGGCCCCTCTGTTCCGGTGTCGTTGATAGCAGGCTGTCACCTTTATATTCTCAACTAAGGTGACAATTACTAAGGAAGAGAATAGTAATATAACGGGCCGAGGTGGAGGGGCAGCATCCAACCCTTAAACAGCTGCCACCAAACTATTACCCCCCCTTCCCCCCGCCCCCCGAACCTTAACACATTCTCCCCAATATGTGAAACGTTCAAGCTTTAATCAAGGTGGCAAATTTGAATTTATAATGACTGGCAAACAACGCGATCTGGGTGTCACGGCCCACATCTGAATGGTAAGGTAAGATAGGCCTCTGTCATGTTCCTTTATAGCAGGAAAACTTGGTTTACATTTACATCAGTGCAGTTTCAGTAATTGTTGCAAACTAAAGGATTTGATATCTAAGCCTGCCTTTTATTTCATAATTTTAATATTAAAGAAGTCTTTTTTTTTACTCTCAGTTATACTGAATCACCTGTCGTATTTGAGCAATATAGGGACAGGCCTGTCTGCCCCACAGTGCAGCGGTCGCTCAATGCCAGCGGAATAAATCCCAGTCAATATACGGCAGCTGGTTCTCTCTCCCCGCAGACTACAGTTATCTTCACACTCATCTTCCTCGGCTCCGCAGGCAGCTGGTCAAGCCGTCAGCAACACCGTGACCGAGTCTTCCTTGCTACGCTTCAGTGACACATCAAGACTCACCGGCCGTGGCCCCAGATAATGAGGTCGCCACCGATATCGTCTCTCTCTCTCTCTCTCTCTCTCTCTCTCTCGCTTCTCTCTCTCTGTCTCTTTCTCTCTGTCACTCTCTTTCTCTTTCCCTCGCTACTCTTTCTGTCTCTCTCTTTCTTCCTCTCTCTCTCTCTCTCTCTCTCTCTCGCTTCTCTCCCTCTCTCTCTCTTTCCCTCGCTTCTCTCCCTCGGTGTCTCTCTTTCTCTCACTCTCTTTCTCTTTCTCTCGCTACTCTCTCCCTCACTGTCTCTCTCTCTCTTTCTCTCTCTCTTTCCATCTCTCTCTCTCTCTCTCTCTCTCTCTCTCTCTCTCTCTCTCTCTCTCTCTCTCTCTCTCTATATATATATGTAGAGAGAGAAAGAGAGAGATACAGAGAGAGAGAGAGAGATACAGAGAGAGAGAGAGAGATACAGAGAGAGAGAGAGAGAGATAAGGAGAGAATATAATAGACTACAATAAAATATCTGTATATCCATATAGATATTTGTACATACCGGTACATGTACAGTAGATCTTTAAAAGCTGGAATATTTAAAAAGTCCATCTTGCATGGTTTTCTTCTTTCTTTGTTTTTATTGCAGATATGTTCTTTCAGATTTACCGCTAATATATATATTACAAGTATTATCTGTCATGAGTATATATAGGGTATTACCCGGTAACATGTTTTTATCTGTTTTCATCAAATAATATTTGTATCTAAGTAACATATTGACCAGCATTACAATCATACTGATATTATTTCTCACAAATTATGTGAACTACAAAGCAATACTATTTTATTAGATGAACAAGCAATACAGCTGGGACTTCCCCAAAACCCTGCCTACCACAAAACTATCTGATGTGATATCCAATTAGTATTATACGACTTCCTATTAGTATCTACCAGTGACATCTTGGCCTAACTCCGCTATTTTAGGCCTAAATGGCATAACCCCTCAAATCTGACTGACCTTGACTCTGCCTTATCAAGGCACCCAGGTTCAAACCTAAATATGCAGATGGCCTCCCAATAGGGCTTCCCATGAATGTTTTATGCTAACGTACATGCCCTAACTCTTCCCCTTTATGAGATATGAGGTATCACAATGTGTGACCTTGAATTTGACCTCTTAAGGCCACTCAAGGTCAAATTAACAGCACATTTGGAGTTCCAATATATATGTTTAATAGTAACACTGGCCTAACTTACCTGCCAATAGATAATTAATCCCATAAAATTTGAATGACCTTGACTTTGACCTTCAAGGTTACCCAATGTCAAACTTAATGGTGCATGCATGAATGACTTTTTAGCAACAGTAATATACATACCCAAACTCAGCTCCGTTACAAGATACAAGTCTTCAAAAGTTGAATGACCTTGAATATAATCATTCAAGGTCATTCAAAGTTAAATCTAACAGTGCTCTTGGACTCCCCATATCTGACTTCCTATTAGTTTCCAATACTAATGACATCTCTATCTCTTAGACTCTTACTGTTGAAATTGCTTGATTTTTTTTTCTAGCCTCTTATCATTGGACCAAAATTTTGGACCACCAAACATCCATCCTCACCCGAAGTGATTTTATGCAAAATTGCATGTTTTTATCAGTGCATCAGAGGGAATGCTTACAGCAAAAAAAGAAGTTGATTCGTTCAATGGTTTTAGACATTAGCAACGAATAGACACACATAAACACAAAGTAAGAAACCCCGAGAAGAAGGCCAGTGATGGCTGATAGCTCAGGAAGAGCTACTACATATAACATATACATATACAGTCTCAGCAACAGTAAAAGTTCATGTTAGCCATCCAACAAAGCTGTGTTTATTTAATAAGCTGAAAAAAACAACCGAAAGCAGATCTATGCAGATACTGAACTATGCTTCACTGGTAGTACATGTATATGATGATAACAAAAAATACATTTCATAAAAAGACATACCCTGCTGGTTTAAAGGTATTTTGCAGTTTGTTTTTGTTCACCAAAATTATTTTTTAGTAAAGCAAAATATAAAGTCACATTTCTGATATGTGTAAAAGCAACATACCTTTAGTTCAAGACTAAAGTGACCAAGAATGCCAACACATATTTGCAGATAGAAGTGATAGGAGCCTCCCCCCCCCCCTCCAGGGAAGTACATATCCATGCACACCTGGTTTCCATGACAATCATTACTAACAGCTGGAAGCTGCTACCTGACCTTGCAAAAGGTCAGAGGCCTGTAATTCTCCTAATGAGGATATCCCCGCCCAATCCAAGCACACTTGGCAAAGTAAATGATCCTTATAACTGGAGGGAAAGTGTAAGCCAGGTCTTCATTGGTCAAGGGCACAAGACATGCCTGAGGGTACACTTGGAAGGAGGGCTTCTTATATTCCAATATTAGAGCTACTCCAACCATTGTTGTTTTATCAAAGATCTGCGAATCACATTTCAGAAAACTTGCAAACCACAGGCAATCCACATTTTGATCAACGAGCACGAAGCAACATCAAATAAATAATGTCATGACCTTCTATATAAATTATCATTAATTTTTGTAATATTATTTTATTAACAAATATTTACAATTTTCACATTACCGGGTATTATCTGTTAGCAGTATAGTGGTATGTACCTAGAAGCAACAAGGTAACACTTAGAAATTCTTTCACTCAAAAATGTACTTGAGATTTCAGCACATACTTGAAAGCAAAAGCACGCCTTTTTCTCTAAAATGTCCTATTCTGAATAGTCGTATTGTTCAAAGGCACTTGGTTTAAGTTCAATTCAATTGATGGATGCCTCAAAAAGTAGTTTTATTTTTTTTAGTTTTCCGCATTTCGGTTACTTTGACTTGCACTACCAGAGGCTAACCATTGAATCCTGTCACTACAGAAGTGTGGACTGCCAAAGAGCTTGAAAAGCTTCGAGTTGTAGTGTTGGGGATATTACCTGGAGCACCGCTGCCGAATTTGTGGCCAATTCTCTAATTCGATCTTCTCCTATAGTACCGTACTAGAATGCCATTTACCGCAACTTGAGGCCCTTAAAACAGAAAGCCCAAACTCCCAAACCACGCGTGATAGCTCTCCCTTCAAGCCCTTGTTGCAAGAAAAAAATACTCGGGCTAAAAATATCACACATCAAAGTTCTTTCAACGTTGTTGCTACGCATTCGCTACCCCTCAAAAAACTAGATCTATTACAGTGGGTCCTAGTCTGGCTACCGTTGGTGCTGCTGCCAGCCCCTGTTTTCCTCTGGAAAAGGGTTCTACTGCCTCTGCTGCCACCGCAGACAATAATGCTACGAGACCTTGAAGATGAATTGCCCCGAACCCTGGATATCTGGGCTTTGGTACACAAAAAACACTCCAGGACGCGCTTTTTTCCCTTTCGTCCCCGGTCCCGGATTATAATCTGGCCCCCAAAATGAAGGGTCATCAATGAAGAACGGCATGCTGACAGCGGTGTTGTCTCATGTCCACAGCCCGCGACACTGACCCGCGCCGAGACTTCCTCTGAGGGTGACTTCCCAGCATACATTGCATAAATCCCCGGGTTCCTACCCGGTGGCCATTTATAACCTGGGTAACCCTTTTATAGACTGTGGCCATGGGGCAGGATCGGTAGTAGTACTACGATAACTCAATATGGATTAGAATAAGGGCCTCATGCACTTCTGACTCAATCCTCAATTACCTCTCTGAAGTACGTGCCTGTTCGGAAATTTGGAGATGTGAGATACGATGAGTTTGACTTCCTGCAGACCAGTCGAACCCAACTGCCTGCGGCGCCCGTTTCTATTGTCTCATCCCCCTGGACAGCCCTGACCATCCATCATAATGACGGAAAATTCCAGTCTCATTAACACAATATGGCGGCCAGCCTATAGAGAGAACCTCAGTGGCCTGACAGGGCAAACAGACACGTCCCGTTGAATCTGACTGCATGACCCTCCAGATCAAACATACTGAGAGAAATTTCCCAATACGTTTGGCACCATTCTTGTCTTGCTATGCTAGTCTGGCTACACAAAGACAGCAGCCTGTACAATACGTATCAAACCAGCCAACATAAGTCCACTCAACTAATTAAGGGTAAGCTCCCACCCACACAAAAATGTCTCCGCAATATGAAAGGAAGCAGAAAACAAAGTGACTCATTGTGAACATTGGGCTTCAAACTACAGAGACCCCTGACCCTTCTGCAAAAACTGCTGGTCTCAACATAAAGTGAGGTCTTGCAAAATTTAAAGAAAGGTTAAGATAAAAGGTAACAGTTGAAATAAGTTTCCTTTGACAGAATATGCGGTCTTCTGTGACCAGTGGTCTTTCCTGGTGGTAGTAGTACACAACAGTGGAAGCCCAGAATAAGACCACCTCAAAAATAAGACCACCCTGGAAATAAGACCACCCTGGAAATAAGACCACCCTGGAAATAAGGCCATCCCAGAAATAAGACCACCCCGGGAATTTGTTTTAAGACCACCCCAAAATAGGACCACCCCAAAATAAGACCACCCCAAACTAAGACCACCCCAAACTAAGACCACCCCAAACTAAGACCACCCCAAACTAAGACCACCCCAAAATAGGACCACCCCAGAAATAAGACCACCCTGGAAATAAGACCACCTCGGGATCAGTATCACCTTATTGGATGACTAGAAGCTACACGCCAGTGACCGCAGTACTATGGTTATATTAATTGCTTCCTAAAGCCTACCTCAGGTACCTTTTTAGCCTCTACCATGGCTGATCTTACTAATTGTCCGGATTCCACTGGAGTATTGACAAGGATGGATTTGACTGGAGCCAGGAAGCCCAGTCCTACCTTGTACTGTGTAACTCCTCACACAGCCATGGGAAGGCAATGTCCCAGTACTGTGTAACTCCTCACACAGCTGTGGGAAGGCAATGTCCCAGTACTGTGTAACTCCTCATACAGCCGTGGGAAGGCAATGTCCCAGTACTGTGTAACTCCTCATACAGCCATGGGAAGGCAATGTCCCAGTACTGTGTAAGTCCTCACACAGCTGTGGGAAGGCAATGTCCCAGTACTGTGTAACTCCTCACACAGCCGTGGGAAGGCAATGTCCCAGTACTGTGTAACTCCTCACACAGC
>JAAUYG010281991.1_pt1 | contig 15422 bp, 14 predicted proteins | sample 7278091 | NCBI WGS metagenome assembly JAAUYG01 (sample SAMN14350201, study PRJNA611818) | marine sediment metagenome | isolation source: surface marine sediment (0.6m) | place: French Polynesia: Moorea | collected 2018-08 | reverse complement strand
GTAGCTTCAGAGATAATCGATGCCACAGACGGACGACGGACGACGGTACGACGGACGACGGACGAATTTCGATTTCATGAGCTCTGCTGACATAGTCAAGCAGAGCTAAAATGTTTGGGGGAGGGCTTAACTTTGGATAATTATAATGTAATGAATCATAATAATAAATTCACAAAATGTTAAATAGTCTTCAGGCTTTGCCTCATATATACATGTAGTTCATTTGACATTATTCATTTTTGTGTGGTTACCCAAAGTAACTCAGATTCTGAGACTCGTCATTTGATCGGTGGTTAATATAACTACCATTTGCATCTCATCAAGTTATAGTTTTAGTTATTAGGAGTATACACTGTTACGTTAGGGCAGCAGAGGATAGGAAGTGACAAAATACGAAATATTGTCATATTGACTGTCGTGAAAGTGACAATATCGACTGTCGTCAGACCTAATCAAAGCTACATATACAATATTTTCAACACCAGCAAACCCGAAAGTTACATCAGTACTTGTTGCCATTAGATCCTAGATGGTATTAGTACATATATTCATTGTTTTACTGACTGTAACCCTCTGACCGACTTTCCTTCTTGGCAGGCACATGGAAACAAATAATCGTGTTCGTGTTTCATACTCTTGACGCTTTACCTGTCGCTAGTTGATTACAGGTAAGAGGTCAAGGCGGAAGCATTCATTTGTCTGCTGAATTCCAAAGGCACCAGGTGTTTCTCTGCGATAATAATATAGGGAATGCTTTAATAATGACGCCGCTGCATGCAATACCCCCATAAGCGTTCAGCGCATGACAAATTCTCATCAATATAACATAGAGCATTGACACAAGAAATATTGATTATACAAAGATATCTCGATTCCCGTGAGAGCTTTTTCATTACCGAGTGTTTTTTTTTTATTTTATTTTTATCTTCCAGCTTCCTAATTGCATTTCTTCCTTCTAACGACTTGCTAAAACCTTGAATTTTATCCTTATATATAAATCGTTAAAACATGGCCATTCACTGATTTGGGATTGGAGACCTACTATAATTAATCCTTAATGCTACATGGATCGTTCCGCAAGTTCTGGTAGTCGGGTGCATTCTGCACGTAAGACTGGGAAAGGTTAATTATAACATACTTTACTTTTATTACCACCGTACACTCGCTAATAAAACACTAATAATACAGATATATGTGCATATGGGAAAACGTATAGCAGAAAAATAATATCAAATGAGAAATACAAAATCCACTGCATGATTTCACGTATCGGGGTGTACAAGAAAATTCGCCAGTCTTGTGAATGCAAGAAGTTAATAAGGATATGGGGTTTTTAAAAATGATCTGGTCAGAAGATATTGCATTTGAACATGCTGAGAGAATGTATAAATTTCAGAATTCTATCCATATATCTGTAACAATTATTGACATCCATAAGATGACCACAAGAAATCGGCAGTATTTTTTTATCGTAATTTTTTTCCTGTTTTTTCTTTTACTCTTTGAAAAACTATATACTAAAAAGACTTGTACAATTTTGTACGTCGGTTGGGACCGTTGGCCTTAGCGTGTGCATCCGTGACAAAATGGGGGTGCATTAGTTCAGGGGTCTCCCAAATGTTTCCATTACAGGTAATTCACAATTTTCCTCGGATTACCCGAGACTCGGGGGAAATGCGATCAGCGTTCGCGGCATCCAAGTCGCCGTGATTGGTCTCAATTAAGGTGTCGGCTTCCACGAGCCACGGAACCAAATCGCAGCACTTTACCCGGTGCCAAAGGCGACTTCTGAATTCACCGCCGAGCCACGCTCAGTAATTTGAGTTAAAGCTGGAGTTAGAAGGCGAGGACCGGAGTTGATGTCAGGAATAGCGGCCCATGGGGATTTTGGGGGGGAAAGGAATGCGTAGAAGCCTTAGTTTTTAACCGAGGGAAAGACGGAATCATTACACATGTTAAATGCATACCGACATGGAGAAATGCTTTTGCCAGTGACTTAAACAACATGAGATAAAATTATAATAGCCCCCCATGGCTCTCTTAACGCAATAGAATCAATCGTTGTTACATTTTGATTCCAACATTGTCAGATTCCGATATTAATATAGACATTCTATGTAATAGTATCCTTTACCCTAGTAGGTGAATCAAATACTAAAATAGACGCCATTTGTAACGATTTTCTTTACTTCCGTGGACGGACCTAATAGGCATTTGTGGCAACCAGATGTCCTCTCTGATTATTTTCTTTGTTTCAGTAGGCGAACCAAAGGTTGATATAGACATCTAAGGTAACATTCTTCTTTGCCTCAGTGAAATTTTCATATGGACCACTGGGGGAACCAATTGAAATGAAATTTCCTAGATCAACAGCAAAGTTGTTTGGTAGTCAGTGTGGGATTTATACTGACCGTTAAAATCTAAATTCTATCGGATTCGCAATGACATGACTGGCTATCGAATATGATATCTTCATACATGATGTGATATTCGTCTGTTTAATGAAATAAATGACTTTTTTTTCGAAATATGATATATAGTCAAGAGGCGTTGCGGCAATTTCAGTTATCTATCTGCATTCTGCACACGAGAAAGCATAAATTAGCCATGGCATGCATAACATAATATGGATAATTATTTTTTAAATATTTTACATCTTTACACATTTCATGTCCACCGTAGCACAGCAATATTTTAAAAGGTTTCGTTTGAAAAAAAATCATTTCTCTAGGAGCAAGGTGGTGCTAGAATGCACTGGGCTGATAATTCAACTTAACAGGTACGCTTATAGCTTTTCTCCTCCGACAGGAAGCGCTTCTGATTGGGCGAGACAATTTTTCTAAATACAAGTCTATGTTATCTGAACCACAGCCATTCTCAAGCTCAGTAAATGATGTTCTTTACGACCATTGACCTTTTCGAATGGGATTTACAATGCTATACGCATGCCAGCTGGCGTTTATGGGTCCTGGCGATTTTTCATAGATGAAATTTTGGAAGTAAATTCTTGGACCAGCTTCTACTTTCGTCAACTAAAGTGACATGTGCTAAGTTCTACATGGAAGGTTCTGTTTTATTTACGAGAACCATCTTTTTTATTTACGCAGCTGATGGCTCAGTTCACAGAATACTTACTTTGGCAACTTCGCAATGATGAAGTTGCTAGTGTTTGAACCAAACTTACACAGTACGCGACATGCAGGTCTGATGCGGGCAGTAATTGTTTAGAGATCAACATAAAGGCACTTAAAGCCCTTCTACTCACTGAAGCCCACTTGTGTGTGCTAAGTTGAAGTCCAAAAAGGACAGGAATGACTGAAAATGTCAGAGACCATGCCAATTGCCGTGTCCTTCCGTGAGCACAACGTCTAGGAGGAATTCCTGTCCCAATAGCCAGTACATGTATATGCCCGATCTGTGTAAAGTGTACTGGTATATCTTAGCTCTATCCTGTTGGATATACGACACAGCGGATAGAGCATGCTCTAAAGAATACGTGTATCAAATACGTGACACTTCACAGCATTAACATGATGAAAACCAACTTCGTTGTCCATTACGTTCTAATGCGTTTCGTTATGATGGATCATCGATCTTGATGTTAAGTGAACAGTACATTGTGCTAAGGTTTTGGTTGACATTTACAATCGACGTTAAATAAATTTTAATTTTAACTCGTAATCCTTGTCATTTTTTTTCTATCTTTTTTTTTTTGGGGGGGGGGGACAGAACGCGTCCAATGGCGCTACACTTAGTGTCATCAGACACTTTTTGGCACTAACAAGTATCGCAGTTATTAAAATCATCGAGTTCGGTTACGCCCTCCAACCCACAATACATGTAACAATCGTGCAGTCTTGTCAACGTACCGCATTCCTCTATTAGAATCTACCGCTTTCTCCTAGGATGATGGCGTCAATTACAACCATTAAAGAAGATGCAATGTACGTTTAGTTCTGCTAATGAGACATTTACGCAGAAACTATATTTGCTAATAAAATAATATACTTGCTGCTGGGGCTGTATTTCCTTGTCAGGAACTGACGCGTGACATGACAAATTTTGCAGTCACGTGTTCAGAAATTTCAGAAACAATAATGCTGTTGAGGTTTTGCACTACTGCTGTTGAGAAAGATTTAAACACAATTTAGCTGGTTCTCACCATGTAGAGCGCGGATGCAAAAATGATACACGAGGTTGTCCTTCAATTTGTCTAGTTAAGCATAAATATTCATACTCCTTCAGCAATAGGAAATAATTGCGTTACTGGTTGTATAAATCCGACATAAAAAACAACATTACTCTGGAAAGTTTAAGCCAAACGAAGCAAAAACTGTGATGATTTACGTCGTCTTCGTGAAATGAGCCCATTAACCGGAGTGTCGTGGGACTCATTAGGGGAGAAAGCCGCGCCATTGAAGTCTGAAATGGATCTCCTACGTTACCGCACGAGGGTAATAGGTCCCCTGGAGTCCGCGCGATTCACGTTTGATCTCTCTGTATAAAAGGGTCGATTTTGTTTTGATAAGAACGAAGGACACCGACATGAAAACAAAACTCGCGTGACCTCTGCAAGATCTTTCATTCCGAGCACGTTATCTGCTTCTTTGCTCGATACGGCATAGGTGGTTGGGGGTTATGCGTTGTATTTGGAACCAAAAACGACACACACAAAAAAGATTTATCGAGTCTAAGGCAATGAGTTTTTCATGTTCTTCGAAGTTTTGAGATTTGGTACTGATGTGAATGCCAAAATAACGGAGCAACAAAAAAGATCTATAAAACAGCCAAAACTATGTAAGCCCGTTGATGCCAGGAGTGAAAAATAAAATTATCTGGATGCCGCCATTCATAAGTTATTTATCTGGCAGCCACATTATGTCGTTTTTAGTTATCTTTACATTTAGTGTAAAAATATATGTATTGGATTGTGCTAAATAGTATTAATAAACTTGCGTTGCTTCTTTTATTTCTAAAATACTCGCGTGAAGAATATCTGTTATATGTATGTTTGAAAATGTCCATACACACTTAAGCAGACATTTTTTTATTTGATATACAGCAATGACAACCATAAATACACTAAATAACGGAATGAGTATAAACTCATATTGAAACACATGATTACGTGGACACTTAGAAATTAGTTGATATTTGGTCAATTAGCTGATGCTGATCGACGGCAGAATTTATCTTGTCTGACGATTGCAATTGATGAGCAAAGAAAATGATGATGGGGCCACTACTGTCATTCAATCTCTACAGTGTTATGCAGGGAAGACCTAAGGTCGCATTTATATCGCCTGCGACATTCCTTCCTGCAGGCACATTCGGTAGTGACCAGCTGCATGCTTGACGTGCACAAAGAGGGCTCCCCTATTGGGTGAAATATGGTCGCTATTTGCGAGCTAAACGTGCCAAATGGTGCATCGTCAACTCTACGTGCTAGATCGATCGTGTATAATGATCACAAACGTCCCCAGAGTTTGCATATCAACATCTCAACTTCTTGTAGGTATTGGCAGAGCTTGGTGAACCTACCGGGGACTTCCATACACGAATCCCACGTTTGTCATATGCAGATTTCATCCCCACTCGCGTCGAATACATCACATCCAGTGGATGCATAGAAGATAATAATTCCATCACTTTTCTCTCTTCCAACCGATACGATATGGGGTCATGAATTGGGGAATAGTTTAAGTTCTGTCCTTGACCAAAGGCTATCCACAGCTTATGCAAGCCCAGCTGCTGCGGGGATGGTAGAACTTCCATTGCATTGGCTAGCACATCTGGGTCATTAGCTCCCATGGTAAGCACTGTGTTGCCTTGTGATGCTGAATATCTGACAATCATGTACAAAGATTGTGTGTCTGCTTCCTCTTGGGTGCAGAAAACGGACTGGTTTGTTGCTGATAGCACCTTCCGCCCTTGTCATGGTGGAAGTGTCGTTTTAATGCTAATACCAACGATCGTCTAGGGCCAGAACGAGGTCTTGTTGACAGTGTCTCTGAGGAAACTTGAAAGAGAGTTTTCCTGTTGGCGCCACTCTTCGTGTGACACACTGACCTCGTTTTGTTATTGCTCAAACTGGGGCCTTGTTTCTCTGTAAAAAGGCAAAGATGGCATTCTGTTCTCCTGTATTTTTGAGAAGCATGCTTCTATATGAGGAAACACATGTATTCGTACCCAAAGATGTTGGTGGGTGAATTTATCATGGCTGCACCATCAATGATTATTCTATCTGCTTACAGTGCAAGGTCTCAGGGCGTATCCTTCCAGAATGGCAACATGGGACTTCTGGCGAAAGTGTGAACCTTACCTTCGGCACCAGAGCGGCTGGTTTTCATGTTGAAAGTCTTGTAAGTCACGCTGTCCTACCCAGCACGAGACAAACAGATTTGAAAAGAGCTGTCAGTCATCCTTGAGCTCCTTGACTTTTGAGTTGGGTTGAGGTTTGTTGTTCTTCCTGATGGTGCAGTAGGAGCTCCATATTTAATCTTTATGAAAAATTTTCATGCGTCAAGACTTCGGTGAAGGAAGCTCATCGATCTCTTCAATTCTGTAGAAACGGATCTTTAACATGTAGACGTCAGAATGTTACAAGCCTTCTGGCGTTATATCTTCTCGACGACGTCACGACACCCAGTATACTGTGGTAAGGGCCTGGTTATATTCCAGACAAAATAGAGGCAATGTATGGGCGAGGTGCTTTGAAGGATGAGGCTGTCTTACGCATCCCTTCATTTATCAACCTTGGGGACAGAGGGAGTCGTGACCCAGCATTTCATCCACTATTAGCTAAATCTTTGCGTTAATGTACGTGCAACCAAACGCAATTACTTGGGCTCACCTGCGTCAATTTTTTTTTCGTTTGACTTTTCTCTCTCCGTTCGCAGGAGATATGCAGCCTTCTGCTAAGTCAGCCGATGGAGGAGAATTGCAGCTGCAGCATAAGAAAAAGCCTTTCCCTTTTCTTCCCTTTGACGTCGACTGGCCTAATGATATTTTCCACACAACAAACTCGCTTGCTACTACCTTCCAGTGATGACGTTCGTGCTGCCGCATAAATGCTAGCACATAACAGGATAAAGTCCCCGTGAAATCCGATTACTCCGCGCGTGCCTTGCCACGGAAAAGGAAGAAGATCTACCCTGCTGCCGACTTTGCCGGACGGAAGTCAGGCAGAGAACAGTTGCTTTTATTCTTCTCCTTTATGCTTTATGCAATAACCGGAGGAACAGCACGTGTCCGAAGAAACCTCTTTCGTCGGGAATGACATTTTTGCTGGCTCGATATGGGGACCTCGCATGTCTTGTTGGGTTCGGAGTGAAATTCGCAGGATAAATAAAGAAGATTACCTGCAATCTTATTACTTGTGCCGCATGGGGAAGGATGTCCTATCCACTCCACCGAGCAACTGTATTTCCTTGCATTTTCTGGACTGATGTACAATGTATTTGCTCTCTACCCCATCTTCCAGCCAACACCAGCACCAACACCACTATCACCTGTTAACACACTTTCTCGGAAATTGGGATTATCCTGAACAAGAAGCCCAGGGGCCTTGAAGCTCTTCTTGGTCACTTGCCCGATAGAAAGAACTGGCATTATGCCTTGTTGGGTAATTATGTAGCTGAGGCGACTATATAATCCTGTCAAAAACAGAAATTCACTGAATGGCCTCAGACTGACCTTTAACACTTAAAAGTCAGGAATACCCTGTTGACACTAAGTAGGTACCTATGAGGTCCAAAATTTGGACCATTTCACCCTATGGCCAGCCATTTTTGGGGATATAAGGTTGACAAAAATCGGAATGTACCGAATGACCTTAAACAGTCACACGTCAAAAGTACTCTATGTACAGCAAATACTTACGCCAGAGGCATAAACCCTGTTTACACTAAGTAAGTACCTTTGAGGTCCACGTTTTGGACCATTTCACTCTATGACCAGCCGCTTTTCGGATACAAGATTGTCAAAAAACGCAAATGCACCAAATGGCATCAGAATGACCTTAAAACGTCATATATCAAAAGTACTCCATGCACAGTAAATATTTATTACAGAGGCATAAATTTTGGTCCATTTCGCTCTACAACCAGCCGTTTTGGACATGCAAGGATGTCAAAAATTAGAAATGCACTGAACAAGTTCAGAACGACCTGACAGAATGTCAAGCGCGCTATAAACACTAAGTATTTATCTCTGGGGTCCGGATATTGGTCTGCTTTGTTCTACAACCAACCACTTTCGAGATACAAGGTTGACAAAAATTAGAAGTGCACCGAATGAATTCAGAAAGACCTTCAATACTTAACAGTCCAAAGTACCCTGTAAACACTAAATACCATATCCGAGGGCCAGGTGTTGGCTCGTTTCGATCTATGAGCACCCCTTTTTTAAGATATAAGGTTGTTGAAAGTCGGAAGAAATGTACCGAATGGTATCACATTGACCTTGAACACTTCACAGTCAGACGTATACACTAAGTACATCCGAGGCAGGTGAATGTTAACAATGTTGAAAATCACACAAAAATGAAAAATGCCCCAATAATCTGAAAATTAATGTTGGCACTTAACAGTCAAGAGTACCTTGTATTCACTTAGTATTAAAGTTTATTCCTTTTCGCTCTACGACCAGCCATTTTCAAGATACAAATCGGACGTGCACCGAATGACCCCAGAATTACGTTGAACAATTAAAATGTCAAAAGTACACTATATACAGTAAATAGTTACACCAGTCACAAATTTGTGCCCGTCGCTCTACCACCAACGGTTTTCAGAACAAAGGGTTGTCGAAAATCAGAAATGCATCCAATGACCTCAGACTGACGTTAAACACTTAATAGCAAACACTTAACGGTATACACTAAGTATATACCAGCGAGACCCAAGTTTTTGTCCGCTTCGCTTTACTACCAGCCTTGTTCAAGCCGATACAAGGTTGATAAAAATCGGAAATATCGGAAATGTACCAAAAGACCTCATATTAACTTTGAAGACATAACAGTAAAAAATACCATACCCCATATACACTAATTGAGTACCCCCCGAGTCCAAAATTTTTGATCCGTTTCGCTCTACAACCAGCCATTTTCAAGATATACAGAGTTGATGAAAATCAGAAATCTCGGAAATGTACCTTATGACAGACTTACCCTGAGCACGTTAATAGTCAAAAGTACCCCATATACACTAAGTACTTACCCCCGAGACCCAAATATGGGTCCGTTTTGCTCTACTCCAGCCGTTTTTCGAGATACAAGATTACTGAAAATCGGAAAAATCGGAAATGCACCGAACGGACACTTGGCAGTTAAAGGTACACTGTATACACTTAGTATTTGTCCCTGATGCTCAAATTTTGGTTCGTTTCTCGAAACGACCAGTTGTTTACAAGCTATCGCACATTTTATACATTGACTACCTTGTTAAAAGGCCCCAAAAAGGGAACAAAAAGTTTCCTTTTTTCTTACCATATTTCAGAGTCGACATGTTTACATAAATATTCTGAAAGTTAACAGAAGGGACACCGTTTCCAACGGGTCAGTTAGTTGTCAAAGAACAACCAGTAACAGAAACAAAAACGTGTCCCTTTTTAACATGAAACCTAACACAAATAGCTTAGAGCGGGGTAACATGACAAAGTAAGACAATAAAGTATTGAATTCCAAGCAATCTGAATTTTATTTTTGAATAGAAATATTCGCGAATAGACACAGAACAAATGGGTTTGCCCGTAATGTCTTTTTCATGGCTTTTAACAAACGTGTTAAAATTCCCTATTGCATAACTAATGCAACATTTAGTGTGTCATACATTTCGTGTTCGCAAGTCGTGTTTTGTAAGCGGGATTGTTTCTCGTGCATGTTCATGTGTTGTGGCTACCATATTTAAATATGACGCAACATCCAGGAAATGAAACTTTTCGCAACAAGTCGTACTGATTTTCCAGGATAAACCCGATTTCCGGGAAAGCTGGTTCACTCCACCTCCAGCAGCACCACCACCACCACCACCACCAGCACCAGCATTACTATCAGTGACAAATATAGGCATGACTATTAGTCCCGTGATTGTGTCGATAGAGGTGTTATTACGACACTGCTAAATGCAGATAACTGATACTTTGAAGCTAAAGGTGCACCAGAAGGAGTAGAAACACTGGTACTTCGAAAATACACAGATAAGAGACGGGTAGTATCTACTGGTACTTTTTAACATAGGCTGTAATTTTTCGCCATTTTTATAAATGTAGGAAATTTAAAATGTGATGGTTATTGACAGATCTGAGATAAGTTTGACCTAAATCAACAAGTAGATGCCAATCCATCTTCTATAACGCGGGATTATTTTTCGGCAAACAGCCGCGTGTTCCAAATGTGACATTTTTGTGTTGAATGTGCAAATCGAGGTGAAACATTTATCTGCATGTAGGTGTACATGTATGTGCGTTTGCTCGACGACCCATTTGCATCTTGCATTGCATTTCATATCCAGCAAATGCATTGCAATCCGTATGGGCAAAAACTACAGGATAAAAAATCAGCTTTTGACAAAAAAAAAAAAAAAAAAAAAAACATGCCAGCGAGGATACTTGGAACCCGGCAGAGAGAAACAGTGTAAATTGTGCGCGCGCCAAGGGCAATCAGCAAAGAGTCTGGAGAGGAAATCGCCTGCGTCAAGATCCATTCACATTAGACCAAGATCCCTCGGCCGAGTGATACACGAGAGATTTCTCTCGTCGTCTGCTGTGAAGTCGTTTTTCCGGTGCCTCACCTCCGGGACTGTCTCCAGTGTTTCAGAGGGCACGCCCCAATCAATAGGTAGGACGTGTTAACATGGGCAACGCAGAGCTGGTCAGAAGAACCACGATGGCAAATCCGATCTGACAAAGGAGGGCGAAATGTCTCCTTGAGGGAGTCACGGGCCACTGAGGCTGCTTTAACTAACACCGTGTTTTAGAAGAGTATAGATTTTTTTGTCCATCAAACTTGTGCTGCAGAACAAAATAATGCATACACATGCATTAAGTGATAATTTCTGTTGTCAGTAACACGTGCTCAGCAATGTCGGCAAACGGAATACATGTGCTGACCTGGCAAAGGAGGGCAAAATGTCTCCTTGAGGGAGCCACGGGCCACGGAGGCTGCTTTAACTAAACACCATGTTGCAGAAGGGTATAGACTTGTCCCTCAATCTTGTTTTCCAGAACAAAATATGCATATGCAATTATGCAAGCGGAATAAATTGCAAGCAATCGGAATTATACTGTAGTTGAATTTTTCTATTAATAAAGTTGAATTAATGATGCACATCAGACATTGTGCGATAATATCAACCCGCATTACAATCTGATAAGATTTAAATTTCAGCATACCGGTACGCTGTACTGGTATGTACGTCTTAAGTTTTAATTTAAACAATTCGGATATATTCGAGCTCAGAGTACAACACCAGATACATTCACGTGAACCAAAAGGCACGGAACCAGCACGGAGTACGTATATCTTGTTTGAGTGATTGATGGGGAAATGGCTTCCTGACACTTTGCCCTTGAACTCTAACCATGGACTCCGTTTCAAGGACCGTTTCTCCCACGCTGTTTCGTGCCCTCGTTCCGTGCAGTCCGAGGGAAATCTTTCTCTCCCGTTATCCGACTCTGTAACTGTCAGGCTTCCTGTCACACGAGGTAAAGTCGCCTGTCGACGCCCTGCCAGCCCTCAAGACACGTATTGATCCGCTGGTTTCATCTGCAGCCAATAGCAGGCAATCGGGCTTCGTCCGGTGGCGGTATAAAGGCAATGCTTCCCAGCACGCCCCGACTGTGTGTGTGTCTGTGTGTGTCAGACGCTATCTCAGACGGGAGGACCCAGGGTTCCTCTAATCCATGCTCGCCGGGAATAAGCGGCTTGCAGGGGAAGCATTTCTTGCTTTGTTATTGACGCTGTGAGTAACCACGCCCTTTGAAATGTCAGGAACAATGCCAGCGGTCCCCAGTAACTGGAGTCTACGTATGCAGTCCCTGATCACCCCGGAGCACCGGAATCGATAGGTCCATGGCAGTTATCCAGTGGCTTTCTCGTGATTACAGACATCGTGGAGATCGCATGCTGTATGGGGTTACGCCGACAAAAAGCGCTCAGAGAAGCTACACCAAAGGCAGGTAGACCATTGCGTGATCTCCCCGCTGACACCATGGCAGGCTATCGAAGCCACTGGCTGGGATTACTGGTTAAATATCTCTTCATTAGCCTCCCGTCTGTGCTCTTCTTCTTCATTTTTGTCCTCCTCACCGCAGATCCGGATAACTCCTCCGCGTTCTACCGCTACCAGGAATCTGCCGCCAGGCACCTCAGTAAACTGGAACCGCGGCCACCCGACCATAACGGCAGCGTGTCGACCGTGCCCCGAGTAGTCCACCTGGTGTGGTACTATCCCCCTAACACCACGTTCACCTTCTGCCAGGCCGCGGCCATCCTCTCCATTGCCAAGCATATCAAACCCAAGCGGATTATCCTGTGGCACAATAACCAGCCTGTGGGACCATGGTGGGCGTTTGCCAGAAGTGCCGCAGTTAACATTCACCTGATGGCCTCCACGCCTCCTGAGTCGGTCTACGATCGACCGATTGCCCATCCGGCCCACCAGGCCGACATCAGCCGGCTGGACATCCTCATCAAGTACGGCGGGATATACATGGACCTGGACGTCATCGCCCTGAGGAGCTTTGATCCTCTGTTAAGACACGACGTCACTATGGGCGCGGAGAGACCAGATCTCCTAGGTAACGGCGTGATCCTCGCCAAGGCGAACGCCTCGTTCCTGAGGCTATGGAGGGAGCAATACCGAACGTTTGACGACAGCCAGTGGAACCAGCATTCTGTGATGATCCCGATGGCCCTGGCCAGCAGGGCGCCCCATCTCGTCCACATCGAGTGGTTCACCATCCTCCGGCCCAACTGGGACGAACGCGACTGGCTATACGAGGAGGGCAAACTGTGGGACTGGGCCGACAACTACGCCGTCCATCTGTACGCCCACTCCCAGCAACCCGACTACGACCCGTTCAACATCCGCACGATGAACACCACTGCCGGAGAGCTGCTGCGATATATCTACTACGGGAAGCCAAGCTTACAGCCGCTACTCCGCAGATAACATTAAACTAACGACTTCGTATACATGTAGGGTAAAGAAAAATACTCTAGCAGCTAGCCAGCTACTCGTTCAGCCGTGTTTTCATTTGCAAATCTGGCTTAGCCTACATTTTTATAGTGAAGAAACCTCGGTCCGATATTGGGTGTGCTTTTTTGTATGAAAGAATCAGCTGTGTGTACGTACGGTGCTTGGATTTTGAGAAAACAAAGGTTGAATTCATATATAAATGGTTCTGTTGTCTTTTTCTTAGAAATTCCGCACTGAGGCTGCCATGTACGTGTAATCCACCGTAATTCCTCTATTGGATTGCAGCAGGTCTTCCTGTGTCGTAAGCGAAACACACGTGAGCCATAACAAACGCCAGCGCAACCATGCCGTGCAAGGTCACCGTAACTGTTGAGGGCAGCCGGGCCAAATTAAATTCACATCCATTGCATTACTGTATATATCAAATATGAAATACCCCCGTACGTCTTGCGGAGACTGAACTAACTGCTCTACAACGCCCGTATGTTATTAGGCCACCAGTAGGTTGAGGCAGAACAGCATTTCAAGCAGCTCTCTAGGTGATCGTTCGTACTGACCTCGGCATGTGGTGCCTGTGTAACGCAGAAAAACATGTTGCACCCTTGGTACCGAAGGAGATGACTTCATGAAAGACAGCTATTTACAAGCTTATAGCTATACGATAACTGTGACATGGTAAAACCTCTTTAGCTCCAGAGAATAGATTTTACAGAGCAATAGATAAGTATAGTGGAAAGATTATCTTTCTTCGTCCACGTTCAACAATCGCTTTAAACTTTAATTTCAGCGTTTATAGTACACAAAATAATGGGGCAAAATCCTTATGATGGACAGAAAATAAAGCTACTTGTCAGACCTCCTGAAAACAGGGGGACTTTCAGAGCAACGTTCTTGGCAGACTCGCACATGAAGAATAACAAGGGTCATGGGGATATCAAACTTCTGGTTTTATATAGTCAAAAGGATCGCTATAGAAGCACCATGCACTAACATGTGTATCCATTTTAGTTCTGGGGCGAACTAACAAAGTAGTCCATCAGTTCGACCATGTTGTTGATGTCCGACTGCGCCGAAACACGTCCCAACAAAAACTATCAAATGGATAAACTTATATACCAATGCATAATGGCTCAACGACCGGTTACATCCCAAACATGAGCACAGAATCTAGTAGTATGGATATAAAATATTAAAGTAGTTGTATTTGAAACCTGACAAGTCTCAAAGTAGTCGTGAATGGCAATGTCGATGGAGAGAGAGAGAGAGAGTGAGAGAGAGAGAGAGAGAGAAAGAGAGGGGGGCAACAGGTTCCAGGCTCCATTGATTGAACATTAAAATTTGGTCAAAATGCACGACACAAGATTTATTGATCCGAAAGTAAATACATTGTGCAAACATGCATTACACACAGCGCTGACCGATGGAATCACCTAGTGGCCTGTTCAAAAATTAGGGCACTGTTATTTTGTTTTAGAATTAAGGTCATCCAAAACTTTGGACTAACTTGGTGCTATGCACCATACCGCTATAAGGGTGTCTAGCCACTATGGGCATAAAATGCTTGATGAATGTCCCGACATTAACCCGTTTCCATGAGTAAATCACTAGATATGACTTCAGCTTTTATGGGCCCTTGTAGTGCAATTACATCATATTATTACCGGGAGAGAAAAGGGAGCTCGCGTAGTTATTACAGCATTTTGTTTTACCGTCACCGAGCTGAAGCGAACTCTGCTGGCAACGTGGCTCCCGGCATTATTCCCCAAGGGGTAAGGCGGTGCAGACAAATTTGCGACGTGCAGACATGCCTTCCGTTGCGACGATTACTGCTATGTTTTTACTCAGATAATTGAGAAATGTGACCTAGGGATATAAATCGGGAGGCACGTTCGCACCAGATGCCAAGAAATGTGAGTCTTTTGTCAGCGGTGAGCCTCGTTTATAAAACCCTAAGCAGCTAATTTTTGGTATATATTTGTCGTCCCATGTCTACTCAATATTACGGTGGCGTATTAGTGCCACGTGTGAAAAAAAAGAAAAAAAAGTCCTACGTAGGAGTTATTAAGTCCTACGTGCGTGGTAATATCGCCTACGTAGGGCTTATTATCTCCTACGTTGGAGAAAAAAGTCCTAGGCAGAACTTACCACGCACGTAGGACTTAATAACTCCTACGTAGGACTTTTTTTTCTTTTTTTTCACACGTGGCACTAATACGCCACCGT
>JAAUYG010154196.1_pt1 | contig 15422 bp, 10 predicted proteins | sample 7278091 | NCBI WGS metagenome assembly JAAUYG01 (sample SAMN14350201, study PRJNA611818) | marine sediment metagenome | isolation source: surface marine sediment (0.6m) | place: French Polynesia: Moorea | collected 2018-08 | reverse complement strand
ATTCGGCCCAAACAAGACAGGTCCACATTAACTCACACGCATACACCTGCATACACCACCGAATCCAACTTGCAGTCGGTGATATGACCATGAGTGGCTAAAAGCCGACTATAAGCCTGATTCACCAAACCCACCCATTTGACAGGCACTAGCTGGCCTAAGACTCGACCTAGCTACTGTCGGGCCGCTGGGCGTTGAAGTGGACACAAAGAGCCAATTCCTATCCAGGTCATGTAGCAAGATCATGATAGGACCTCCCGAACGTCTTGGTTATCACGAGAGAAGATTCGAATGGTTGCGGCAATATTAATTAACTGGTCGGTTAACAGGGTTAACCGTGGCCGAATGGTTTGGCCTGAAACCAAAATTCCCCCAGTTAGTATAGGCTGTGTCAATTATAGAAGTTCGTTAAAAATGCAAACAATTAATGACTGAAATAATTTGGCATCTGCAACAAATATGAATGGCTTCGGCTCACTAGTCTCCCGTCCTTGGCATTGTAGTCGTCTCCCGGCCACTCGCGCACTCGTCTCCCAGTCACTCATGCATACTCGCCCCCTGGCCACTCACGCGTACTCGTCTCCCTGCCACTCATGCGTATTCGTCTCCCTGCCACTCACGCATACTCGTCTCCCTGCCACTCACGCGTACTCGTCTCCCGGCCACTGACGCGCACTCTCCCCCCGGCCACTCACGCGTACTCGTCTCCTGACCATTCACGCGTACCCATCTCCTGGCCACTCACGCGCACGCGCGCGCCTTGCTCGTAAGTAACAAAAACCATACCTCGGTCATGAGGCTGCAGGGGGCTGAATCACCTCCCTGTCACCTAATTGTGCTGGCCACTGATTATACCAATCATTGTGACTGTTGAGATCATTTATCAAAATATGTGGCATGCAGACTTGAGGATTCTAGCAGCCTTAGCATGTTTAGGCAATGTAATTGCTGTTCACAGTAGATCCTACTTGTTTTTACCAGTTTGTTTTAATCTGCTTCAGGAACTCTTTACATCCGAAGAAGAAGTCAACTTTTACGAGAGAATGCAAAATCGGAGGTACATATAACTTTGATCCAACCTGAGTTTAGCTTTCAGCCATATATATTTTTTAATTACCTGGTACATGAATTTACTAGCACAGTTCTGATACACAATTGTCCCTAAGGTTGTCCCTACATTGTATTACCAATTTAAAATAAAGCTTTGGTTCTGTCACTGTTCCAGAATGACCTAGCTGTCAGGAAAGATTACCTGCGGCTGAGGTCGGGTCTCCTTGCTCAGCGATATGGAACCTTGGCTATGTCAGAACAGAGGTAGGCACCAGGCAAATATAAATACACACTGTCTCTGGTCTCATTTAACTAGTGATTATGGAGAAAGATATGAATTGTAAATTGGAAGGGACTTTAACGAACAAGAGTCAAGTATGGGAATGAATGTTTTTGGACTGTGGAAACATAATTTCTGATCACACATTCTATACACAGAATCAGATTGATGGAAAAGTTCCCGAATTTTTGGCAGAATCTCTCTGCCTTTGTAAGGGGACTAGCTGCCGTCCCCTGACGAAGGCAGAGAGATTCTGCCAAAATTTCAAAAACTTTTCCACCAATCTAATTCTGTGTGTAGAATGTGTGATCAAAAAAGGGTCAAGTAATTCTTGTTTTTAAATGGTCGAAGAGTGATGATACAAATGAAGTGATTTTGCGTACCTGGTAGGCTAAATTTTCACAATATTGCCGATACCTGGATACTTTTGTGACAACCACTGGGTGGCTGACACTGGCTAGCAAACTACAGTAACCAGAACCAGGTATCCTGAATTTCTATGCAAATGTTTATGTCTATGCAAATGGTATCTCATATGTCACTGATACCACATAGTCATAGAAAATGAGAAAAGTGCTGTGAGCACAGGTGTTTGGTAAAAACAATTAAGACACAGCCCAATTAGCAAAAAAATACATCAAATCAGGGATGGACAGTAAGGATTGTCTGATTGTCCGTGACTACTGAAAGTAACTGTTGGGCAACTTCTGTGCTAAAACAGTTTGCTGGGACTTAAAATCCTGTCAATTTGTGCCAGCCAAAAAAGTTTGGCAGGTGGATCTTCATTTTGGACAAGTGAAAATTACCCTCACTTGTCAAGAAAGTTAATGTCCATCCCTGCAAATTCAAAGGCAATTTCTTGTATTCACTTCACCAGGTAACTTGATTCTTATAGGGAGTGAAATACACTGAACTCCCACCTTACTTATATGTTGATGACACCATATTACTTGAACTGAATCCAAAAATGGAAAAAGCATGCTGCTTATTTACAATTGTTTAGATTGTTCTACAACTGAAACAGTGTCTGCCATTGTTTGCCTTTCTGGTTTTGCAGTAGCATACGAAGCCGCACAGTCAGCCTGCGGAGTGTCAACCGAGGAATGGGCGTAAGTCTATCTGCAACGTAATGATCCTTGCCACTTTATAACCATTCTAACAGCTGCAAAATAATTAATTAAAAATCTGTTCGATTGTCAGAAATAACAGTAACATATTATTCAAAGTGGCATGCATTGCTCTGTTCTAATATCTGTAATCAATTTTAGGCTCATCTTTTACATATATTATTTTTAATTTCATCTGTTAAGCAAAATGTACTGCTGTGGGGGAAAAGGCACTTTTCATTGTACATGTTGTAAAGCAAAAATAAAACCCCTTCAAACAGTGGACCTATCATATCAAATTGATGTGTAGCCTTAAGTAGATACAGTAGTCCATCTCTTAATGTCCGCTCTCAACAGAGGCCATCCTCTCTATTAAAGGCCATAACTCTTTTCCGCTACTACTATCAATGTATTTACTTCTCTCCCTAACCAAAGGCCACCTCTCTAGACTCTTAATGTGGCCACAGTTTGTTGACAAATAGGGTGGCCTTATTAGAGAGGGAACACTGTATATTATTGATTACCTTTTACTGTATTGTCGCCTTGGCAGAGCATGGAATCTCTGGATGTCATAGGCAAGAAAGTCGAGCGATCTGTTCACCAGGATAGTGCAGCACGTGGATACAAGCCGGATGCAGGAGCTGGGGTGGTACCCACCAGTGATGCCGAAGCCAGCAGGTCAGGAATTACTACAGTGGAGCCGTACCTAAACTACCTTGTAAATAAGACCACTCAGAACTAGACCACTTATTAGAAATTACACACCAGTGCTCTATTATTAAGAACACCTCAGAAGTAAGAGCACTTGGCCTTGACCATGGCTGGTTTAATGTCTAGGGTTCACTGGTTAGGTCTCCTTGGAGCTATAGTATTGGTATTTTGCACAGAGTCATTACATTTGCTGCAAAGCGTATATCATGCCCTGGACGTGCAATAACTGTAGGATAGTAATTTGAGTAATTTGAGATTTAACCTAGATTAAACTTGCAGCTCCATAATAAGCCTCAAGCACTATGTGACTAGCATCTGGGGTTTTAGAGAAGATATTCTTGTGGAACTGTCTGTAATAGTTATGTCTGTGAAATTATCAGCTACGCCGAGACTTAAAGATGTGCCAAAATGAATGGTTCTGTTAGTAGTAATACCAGGTACATGTATTTCAGTTTATATCACGGGTATTCAGAAACATTGTATAAAGACCTTCATCCTATGTCTGCCTTGTAGAGCAATGGCTGGAGACACTACTGTTGGAGAGAACTATGCTTTTGCAGGGATGCATCATATATTCGATCAACATACTTCTGCAGGTATATTGTAAATGGTTAGGTAGAGATGCATTTTTTTCGGACAGTACTTGTGTCTGTATACGATGTTAAGATTTTCAAAAGATTTTCATTCAGTCTCAAACAAAAGTATAGTATTCAGGGGATAATATAGGCTATTACCTTTTCTGGTGATCTGCCAAATTTTAAAAATGTATGAACTTCGACGATAAATCACTTCAGCAACAATGCCATTACCCATAAACCTATCTTTGTTTTATCTGGCAAACGGTCAAACAGAGTGTGTCAAGGCCCCTGGGCTTCTTGTTACTCTGTTACTGTACTTCAAACTTGTAGGGGAATCTTTATGATGCTTGTTTTATGGTCCATTCCAGTAATTACTACTTTTGTGCTGTAAGATTTGTCCTCAGTAAAGTAAAAGGTAATACATGCAACTAAATTAAGGTTCACTGGTACATGTAGGTTCACAGTATAAACCGCAACATGTATTCAATTGTAAATGTCAGTATTATATATATGTTAATTTACATTAACTGTCTTTGGTTTTATGCACCAATATATTGATAAACCATTGTGTCCTGTTGCTTTCAGTGACCACTGTGAAATTTCCACATGATGACAAGTCCCGTTTGGTATGCAGCAGTCTAGATGGGACACTGTCAATTTGTCAACTGCTACCACCCCCCGCCACTGTCATCTGTACATTACAGGGACATAAAGGTGGAGTGACAGGTGAGCGTTCACTCCTTGACTCTGTACTGGATATGAGTACTATCAGAAAATGTAATGCAATAATGGTACCACGTACATATTCAATTGTCGGCATGTTCACACATTAAACCACAATATTATGACATGCGTATTGGTCCCTTTTCCATGCTATTTAATTTGATCATGTATGAAATTAAAAATGCGCTTGTTGGAAGTATTGTTTTTACAAAAATACCTAGTTTTCTGCATGTTTGTCAGGTTTAGTGTTGGGTTCACGTTTTGGTCTGTTGATGTTCAAGGCCCATATATATATAATCTAGGGCCAAGGGCCTCATGTGGGAACTCACGAAGACTTATCTGGTCACTGATGCCTCACCCACCCCTGGGAGCTGGGCATTTTGATAGTAGTTGATAATGTATAGAGGTTTTGTGGATAAGATTTGAAAGTTTTATAAAAAATTTGTTTTTGCTCTGAATAACCCTCAATATCCTGTTTAATACGAACTTAGCTCTGGTCATTTATGAGATATAAGACTTCACAAAAAGTGAAATGGGTCCTGGTGGCAAATATGGAGATGAATTTCATTTTAATATAACTTGCATTTATTGTGTATGTAAACTTTGTGAAATTGCAATATTGTGGTTTGTAAAATACACTTGCCTAGACATTGTAACCAACATTGTAGTTATATCATGATCCTGAATAGCATTTGATTTAGTACATAACCTATCAACTGATTACCTCAGAGCGATCACTCTCTGTCATTTGTCTTTTTCCAGATTTTGTTTGGTCTGTTTCCAACGACAGTATACTCTCAGCATCTCTTGATGGAACTAGCCGATTGTGGGATGTTGCTAGTGGCAACTGTCTCCGGGTAATTGAAGATCCTGGGGGCAGTGAGGCCCTGTGCTGCTGCTTCCAGCCTCTCAATAACAATTTGTTTGTTGTATCCTTCCTCCCGTCAGATTGCAAGCAAAATGAGTCGCTACCAATCAAACTAAAAGGAATTAAGGAATCGAGTAAAAATAGTTGTATATTCATCATGCACTACAGCAATAATACCAGTACATATAACTACTAGTGAAACATGTTTTATGCATTTACTTAGTTTGGTGATTAGGTTTAATGTAGGAAGCACTTCGATGTCTGAGGGTGTATTTCCTGAAGGGTTAAATTACAGCTGAATTTACATTTATTTAAAGCTTGCAGTTACACTTTCAGTTACAATGGCATTTAAATGATGAGTTTCACTTTCCAATCAAGTTTATTACTGCTTTTCGTCTGTGCTTAATCATTTATCTTTGACTGTGGAATAGACAGGAAATTCTAAAGCTATGGTGCAGGTCATGAATTTGTCAACTGGAAAAGTAGTAAAGGTAAGATTGTTAATTGTTAGAGTAAACTGTTAGAAACATGAGTAAAAAAACACACAGAAATTTAGATCTTTGATTGTGTTTTGGTGTTAGAGAAGTGTTTACCCCAACAGTTACAGTGTTAGCTATAATGACGTTAAAATTGCGTGTAACTTTTTTTTGGTTTAAACGTATAAGTTTCATTTAAGGCTGCGCAAAAATATTAGCCCCTTACAATGGCTGCATCTCTGCATTTAATGCTCACAGATACCTGATGGATGAAAGTTTCTTTGCTTAATATTTTCATGACCAAGTACTTACTTTTTGTGTAGAAAGTGAATTATATTAAGGATAACATTTTTAAGGTGAACATCTCAATTTCTTTTCAGAATGGAACAAGCAAAGTGCTAGGTCGTGTTCTGACATTGTGCGTGGATGCCAGCGGTCATATCTTATGGACAGGGGATGACAAAGGTTCCATCTTTTCGTTCCTGTTTGATATAGCCTCAGGACAGATCACCAAAGCTAAAAGGTCAGTCATCTTTATGCCTATAAGCGTGATGAGGCTCCAACGCTTGCATTAAGGCCTTCATGTATTATCGCACCCAGCGTGTCATAAACCAAGACTCGCATTCTGAAGAAATACTGTTTCCTCAGTTTTGAAATTGCTATAAACTAGAACCAGTTAAAAATGTTGAAACATTTTACACAAACAGGGCAAACTGATTACTTTAGGGTGTGACCGAAGTAAAATGTGACACTTCTATATATTCCAGGATATGAGCCTAAGTTCTATTGGACAAAGTTTTGTTATATGTAATTAATTACTGATTGTATAAAAGATACTTGAATTATAATTTTATTTGTGGCTAACTCTTTTAATTCACGTAACTCCAGGGTAACCGTCTGTGAAGGATTTCCTGTAACTTCAATCTCAGCCCGGACATGGATCAGCAGAGAAGCCAGGGATCCATCCATGCTAGTCAACTGTGGGGTGAATGCACTGTGCCTATTCAAGTAAGATGTTAGCTTTTTATAGGTATTAGATAGTCTTCAGAACAAGTTTAAATTTTTCTCCAATGCAGTAATTTTCTGCTGACTTTTGGTCTGGTATTTTGGGAAGAGGTGCTTATAGGTAGTCTTCAGTACAATTTAGAAAAAATCTCCAATGTGTTTTTTTTCTAGTGAGTTATGGCTGTTTGTTGAGTAAAAATACCTCAAAAATGTTCTCGAAGGCCAAACACAAGGAAGAAAACCTTTGTATTGGCCTGATATTTTTTGGAAAACCTTATAGGCAGTCTTCAGGGGAAGACTAAATTTTGTTCCCATTTGATAATTTTCTACATTTTCCTTTGAGTTATTTGAAAGACAAGTTTATATTTTTCCTCTGACATAGTTTTCTACATTTTTCTTGGAATTATTTGATAAAATAACTAAAAAATGCATTCCATCTGACCAATCATAGTGAAGAAAAAGTCCAGTTGGACTGATATTTTACAGAAACATGCATATTGACAGATCCTAATAAACGTATTTCCCACACTTTTGTTAACATGGGTATTTTCTCCAACAAGGCTGCCCACCTTGCATTGCACAGCAACCGACTGTCTTGTTCTTTCTAGAATAACCTCAGAAGATGGCAGCCTGCAACTTAGAAAAAGATTCCCAATCAAACAGAAGCACATGTGTGTTCGCAGTACATTCTGTCCACTGATGTCTTTCCGACAGGGAGCGTGTGTGGGTAAGTGTTGATAAAATGAAAGAAACGGCAACTAGTGCCTGCCATGTGTGCCCCTTTCATTAAACTGCTGTAAAACTTTTCCAGTTCATGGGTTGTGGTTTGACATTTCTTGTATACCACACAACAGGTTGAAACTGTCATACAACAGGCTTTAAGCTATGCTGCAAAATTATTATATGTTATTAGCCTTTATATCAGGTATTTCACACATTTTAAGTGTTCTACTGCAAGCGTATACTCTTCTATCATACCACATTTGTCAGTGTGTTTTCTGTAACAGAGTAGCTTGGCTGACATTTGAAGTTACTGCGATACCTGTATCGTAAAGAAAACTGTTTTTGCTGTGAAAATGGTTCATTGTGATTAAACTGGAATGGAAATTTTATTTTGGTTTAGTGTAAAGTCATTCAAACAAACTACATGCCATACCTTTTCTCCAGATTTCTTACCAAGTAATGGTTTATTGTCAAACTTCTTCATTTCAGTATCTGGCAGTGAAGACATGACTGTATATATCTTCGATATCGAAAGGGAAACCAAGCCCTGCGTGAACAAGCTACAGGGACATTCCTCGGCGGTGCTCGACGTCTGCTTTAGCTATGATGAGAGCATGATGGCATCCTGCGACTGCGGAGGACTGGTTATCGTATGGCAGCGAGAACAGAAACAGATCTGAGACAGGATATTGAAAACACCAGTTGGTGTAAGGAACATTCATGAAATCCATTATAGATATACTAAAAAAAAAAGAGTAGCTTAAGGCATCTGTGTATGGTCAAAGGGAAGCCGATCACCCAGTCCTTGATACAGTCTGCATGAAGAAAAAAGTCTTAGAAGCGTCGCTGTTAAGGACATGGCCAAGGTAGTACTGGTTGGGTTCAACCCATGTCACCCACGCCCAGGAACGAAGCTACATTAACACTACGATGGTCATAAGCACAGGTCTAATGACATGCAGAGAGGGATTTGTCTCTTAAGAAGTGAGAGAGTTTTGTTTGAGAATTCACCGCATTGAAGACTTTGACAGCAGTGTGTCGACTGTTCGTAACTCAATTTCACTGCTAACCGTGCCAATTGTCTGTTGGTGTATATCACAATCTGCAAGATATTTCAGTCAGCAGGGACATGAATAAAATATTTAGGTGAATAGTCTCACGATCTAGGTGCAGAACTGCAGATGTACATTGAAGTTAGAATATAATGCTATTTGTTTTAGTAAATTATATGTAATAATGTCATCTGGCTTTTTTCCCACCAGTTATATGTTCTGTGTGTTTTCTGTAATCAGTATTACATGTATTAGTACTTTTGTAGCCGCTCGTCAAGAAAGTGAATTGTATAGCCATCCAAAAAGAAAAACAACATTGTGTCACTGTAACTACTCCCTGTCTGTAACAACAAATAAAAACTAAATGACATCCAGCTGCTGAAGTTTGTGTTTTCTTGAGTGTAATAATTTATTCAGTAGCTTAAATAGGCCGCTGTAACATTACAAAACTGTCATAGCCCTTTTCTATTTCACTTCTTCTAGGGACGCCAGCTAGATGCTCCATCTCGTTATCGTGTTATCATACAACTTGAAACGGTATGCTTAGTATTGCAGTATTCCTGGAAGCATTTGTATTCAAGCCGAGGGCAATGAAAGAATTGTAGGATTTACTTTCCTATATATAATTAAAAGAATACAGCATATGAATTAATGGTATTCTCTTAACAGTTTGCAGCTTGATCTGATCAGAATATTTACTCAAAAAAGTGCATTCTGTTTATGTGCTAATGCTCTCCAAACCTTACATCTTCACAAACAAATGAACTTATTTTGTTAGCCTAATCTTTCTGCAGTGAATATGATATACACCTGATGCAATATAGGATTGGGAATCTTGAAGAAATCTATATAATTTCTCTCTTAACTAGGTTAAAAAACATTTTACAATGTTTTAGGATCGCCTAGACCCTAGTGCCATGAGGAATCCATATTTCTTATAGCAGTATTCATAATAATATTAGATTTTCTTTACTCTTACCAGAAGGTGTAGAATGAGGATATTATCAAAGTAGATATTTTCTGTCGCTTCCCCTTTACAAATATTTTCAAAATCGAAACCTTTTCTTCCCCTCTCCACTAAGCATAAACACGCAAAGAATAAAGTAATGTGACTTGGTTATTTTATCCTTTCATATATATGTAATCCATCCTTCATGACCGAGTCTTGCATTCAGTCAGATCGAGTGGTAGTACTACTTATTTGAAGATTATCAAAAGATACTGGCTAGCATACGTTATGCACGAATATGTGATTGAAACGTTTGCAGACGTTTTTCCAAAATTCCAATTGCACGACTGTTGTGAAACGTTTACAAACTGTTTTGATACTGAACGCAGCCCTGAATTCACACGATGGCCGTTTTATTTAAAAATATATCCAGTCATATTACGAACACAATTAGGACTTCGGCATGGAGGCTCTGTTGAAAGGACTGGAGACCCCTGAAAACCACCAAGTCCTCCAGGAAATTGACACGGCGGCAAGACTCCTCCTGCTCCCACATCCCTGAATGACCCCAACTGTGATTGGAAGCATCCGTGATCAGATTCTGACTCGGTGGGGTGAAGCCCAGAGAGACTCCTTCCCGTAAAAGACAATGATCCAGCCAGAAATGAAGAGCTTCCAGCACCTCTGGAACATCCAAGGAAACCTCTTGTCAAGGCTGTTGGAATAACTCTTAGCTCTTTAACACGTGAAATGAAAGTGGTCGATATTAGCTGAAGCAGACACAACGACACTATGGTGTGGCAAGCCGCCATAAGACCTGCCACCCGCTGGAGGTGTCCTCCAGAAGCGAAGCCACCTGCCTCAGTGATTTCCCGATCTTGTCCAGGGTGGGCTGGAAAATCCCTTTCAGTTTGTCTGTTAAGGCCCCGAGATGCGTCATCACCTGAGAGGGGACAAGGAAGGATTTCGCTAGATTGATGATAAGCCCTAGCTGAAGATGTAGATGGAGACTTGCATTCCTAGTCAGGAAGGCTGACTCCTCTGAATCATGGGCATGGAAGTTATCGTCTATGCACGGGAACACAGCCATAGTCCTGGTGTGAAGAGGGGCCGCAACAGGGGCCAGAAGCTTGGTAAAAAGTCTGGAGGCCGTGGCCAGCCCAAATAGAAGAACTGTAGATTGATAACAGCGGAGGATGCCTGTAGCATCTCTGAACACAAACCTCAGAAGCCACCAGTGCGACGGATGAATGGTGACGTGAAGGTAAGCATCCTTTGGGTTCAGAGATATCATCCACATGCCTGGACAAAAGTCTCGAAGAATGGAAGCTAGAGTCTCCATCCTGAACTTTTCTATGAGGAGACGGGTGTTAAACTCTTTGACGTTGAGGATCAGGCGAAGCCTGCCCATCCTCTTGGTCGCAAGGAAATAATAGTAGAAAGCCCTCCCCTTCATCTGGTGAAAGCTCTCTATAGTCTATAGCTCCCTTGTCTAAGAGAGACTGGACTTCTGTCTCCACTGGCTTGCTCGTAACTGGAAGTCGAGCAATGAAAGGCAAGATGTAGCCTTCCGAATCTAACTGTAACACACGCTAATGATTGGTGATGCTTCTCCGTGTGTCCAGAAACCGAGAAGCCACAATTTCTGGCACTGGAAACGAGCCACGTTGAAGAGATGCCTCAGATCATTGATGGCTAAGAAGAACCGCCTCGGAAGTGGAGGAGGGAGCAGCTGCTCCCTAATACCAGGCTGGGAGAGTCTCCTTCACTGCATGATCAACCCTTTTCTCTCTCCATATTTTAGGTTTCTGCTTCTCATTTACTATCATGACAAAATCCCAAAGTGTCATTCTCTCATATAATCCGATACCAGAAATGAGTTACAGGCTATTTTGTGACATTTTGCGCTGAACGTCCTCAAAAGTGCCTGTAACATTTTGAGATCAAATAAAGGTACCCCTATATCATCTACTACAACGCACGAGTTCCAAATTTTACTCATGTTGATCAACAGCCAGCAATTTTCGAGTTACTGTCCATTTTGAGATATGTGCACCAAATGTCCCCAAAATGACCTTGTACACTAAGAGGTCAAGGTAGCCCATATTCATATTAAATAATCTACCCCCAAGTCCCAAATTTCACTCCGTTTTGGTCTGCATGTGTCAACTTAATGGCCTATGGTGCCTCGGATAGCTGCATGGGCATGGCGGACTCAGGTTTCCACCAAGGTGTCCCAAATTTAGCCAGGAGGTCCAGTGCAGTACCAACTGTGCAGACGGTACCCACAGGGGTGCACTTAGTTGCACTCATGGCTGATATAAGCCCCAATGGGCATCAGCCACTTTATGCTCTGAGGAGACTGATCCTCAGAGATAGACGCTTGGCCAAATATGAGCCAAACAGCAACATAAAAGTGCTAAATATGCACAGGTTATGCATCCAAATCAGCTTGATAATGCAGACATTAATGCACCAGCACCTGTGCCGACATTGGAGTTAGTCACTTCAGTGGGGCTGGCATCCTTAGGGGTAATGGCCATGTCTGCATCTTTTATCCATATGTGGATAGACGACCTGGCCGCCGGGTGGCCTCTGACAGACCTGAGAGTCATTGGGCTTGACATCATCAGAGGGTCAAAGGCTGTCTGCTAGTGCAGAAAGACCGCCTAATGAGGTGCACACGCATGTGTGAAGGCTCCTAAGGGATTATCAGTGTCTATCCAGCCACGACAGGTATGAATTAAGTACCACGTAGAGTGGCAGCTGATTGCCAGCACAGGCCCGGTGCTTACATGGTGCCTAGTCACCCTAGCTAGCTCCACACCATGCCTTTTTCAAAATGGATTGCTATATTGGGCAAGGGGTGAACAATTGGAAGCCTTCTTCCACTAAGTCGAGAAGTATATGGCTTTCTATCACTGGGGTGACAAGGAAACATGCCGACAGGCACGTGGTCACCTCAGCAGAAGTATGGTGCTGGCTTATGTGAATGTGCAGTATGGGCCTTTCCAGCCCTATTCCTGGGAAGAACTAAAGGCTCTCTTGCTGAAAGGCTTTTCAGCTGCCCGACTTAACAGCCATCTATAAAGCTTAGTTCCATTCCAGGCGCCACCACCAATCGGAGGAAATATATTCCTTTGTTGAGGAACTGCAGTGCCTTGGTGACATTGCGTGGCCTTTTATGGAATACCACACCAAAGAAGAGTTGGTGATGGACCAATTTCTCAATGGCATGGACAACCACGTGTTGAGTGTCCAAGTGGCATCCAATGGGTATCACCGCCTAGTTGACATGTTACATGTAACATAATCCTTAGAGGCTGTCCATGAAGAGGAAAAGTACCACTCCCATGGACTAAGCCTACCACTCATGTACACTTTGTTGCAGACTGGTATGCCAGCTCTCCTGGCCATGAACGTTTGGTCAAGGAGGTACTGGTGCAACTTAGTCATGGGTCACGAACCAGTAGAAGAGAAGGGTGCTGACGGCTGCCTACACCGGTACCTGGCCACAATCAGGTTAGGGGTGCTGATAGGCGAGAAACCAAGCCTTCCTGAAGGATTCCTTCCAGAGACAATTGGAGGGGATGGTCTACATCAACATGCAGACATTCCTGGAGTAGAGATGGTCCTTCACAGTGTTACCGCTGTAAGGGCTATGGGCATCTTGCTAACGTGTGCCCATCAGAAGAGTTCTGTACGATAGGACTCAATGGCCTGTATGTAGGGATAAGGATATTCATTGAGGGATCCTTCTTCAGACAGTAAGCAGAGCAAAGATAAGGCACCTCCTAAGTCTTTAGACCTAGAAGGAGGTGCCCATGTATGCCCATCAATGCCCACAGAAGAGTCTTATATGATAAGATACAAAGGCCTCCCTGTCAGAGCTAGGGGTGCATCGAAGGATCCGTCCTAAGACAGTAAGTAGGCCAAAGATCAGGTACCTTCTTCTAAGTCTTTAAACTAACAGTGGGGTGCCCAAAGAGCCCTTCGAGCTACCCAGATAATACAGCTTGGGAAGTCAGCTCTCCCCTGCAGAGCTCTAAAGGCCAGCCCAGCCAGAAGGCAGGACTTACCACTAAGTCTTCTAAAAAGGCAAACCAGCGGAAACCTCATGCACTCTACCAACTCTTGCACCTGAGAGAGTGCACCCTCAAGCAAGGTCTAAGGGCCGTTCTGGTATGTCCAGACTTCATACCTGGACCTTGACTTGACATCACACTCTGATTTGACTTGACATCACGCTCAACCTAAGTGGTACTTCAGGCAGCCCCCCAGTTGCCTGGCTGGGGACTCTAACAGTGGTGAAGAAGAGTTGTTGGATGTGCAGACAGCTAACACTGGGTCTCAGTGGGAAATTCCCCCACCCTAACATTCAGGTAGATGCGTGCATGGATCCAAGAGAACTCCTTGAGTACCTGCAGTCCCTAATGGAGGGGCTGGTTGATGATCTCACCTCGTGTGAGTGCGGGGAGTTGGAGGCTGCCATCTTTGAATGCAGAGATGTATTCAGCAGTGGACTCACCAATATGGGCCGAACTAACCTAGTCATGCATTAATTGATACTGGAGAGCATATGGGCCTATTCGGCTCCCACCGAAACTTCTCACCACTAAGCAAGATGTGGGAAAAGCCAAAATCCAGAAAATGCTGGATATAAGTGTTATCGAACCATGCCAGAGCAGCTGGGCTAGCTCAGTTGTTTTGGGTACTAACAAAAGATGGTTCCACCAGGTTTTGCGTGGATTATCGCAAAGTTAATGATGTGACACACAAAGATGCCTATCCACTGCCAAGGATAATGACACTCTCGATACTATGAGTTGTTCCCAGTACTTCAGTATCCTGAATTTATTTTCAGAGTATTGGCAAGTCAAGATGGACCTCAGAGATATTGACATTTGTGACGGTCCTTTTCGGCAGCCATTGTATTTAAAACTATAAATGGATGCAAGGAAAAAATATCAGACTTTCCTAAAACAGTTAGCATAACAGTTGCAGTTCTGTCATGAAAACAAAGTGCTTCAATTCGTACCCAAAATCATATACATATCTCACTTCTTGAAAACACAACAAAATATCCTCACGCGACATCACTTTAAATTGAAATAGTCAAACAAAAATACGGAAAAGACGGATTTTGAAAATAACTCCAGCTGCGAAAAATACTGCCAGTAATACAAGCCCTGTTGTCTGTGCTGGCTGTCACAACGCCCGTTGACATCTCACAGGCCAGGCGGAGACTGTATTGATACGGTGTAACCAAAACGGCTGGGCAGAGTGATCATTGAGCGGCGGTTTATTTCGGTAGAGCACATCGTACATTTAGCGCAAGTAAGACTACATAAACAAAATGTGAAGGCTCTGGTTCTGGTTCTGGTTCTGGTTGAATACTGTAGAAGGCGAGTATTATCCGATAATATTTACGTTATTCGTGGCTTGGGGTTTTATCCTCAATTATTGGAGATATGCTGTGCATTATTGCCTATCGTAGAATCAGTAGATAATACTTTATTGTCGTTGCTTGACTGTATGCATTGTATAATGGAGTGAACTTGTAGTTACCCCGCAGCATATTTTATTTGACAGCTAGGCATGCACCAGTGTGCACAGCCTCATCATTCCCACACAGTTACACACTGAGTCTGAATCTGACTGAGCCGACTGAGTAGCTGGAAAACCTGTCACCTGCAAGCCAAGTTCGTTGACCCTTTTGACGGACACACCCGTGACCGCGTCCATAAACATGGTATACATGGCCTGGGTCGGCATGTGATAAAACATGATACGAGAGACGAGAAACGAGATACGAGAAACGACCTAAAAATAGCACTAAAAATGGTAAAATGCGAATCTTGGACATAGAACACGAAAGCTAATAGCTTCGGTCGATTCCGT
>JAAUYG010036167.1_pt1 | contig 15422 bp, 10 predicted proteins | sample 7278091 | NCBI WGS metagenome assembly JAAUYG01 (sample SAMN14350201, study PRJNA611818) | marine sediment metagenome | isolation source: surface marine sediment (0.6m) | place: French Polynesia: Moorea | collected 2018-08 | reverse complement strand
TCACAATTCTTTGAGCAACTTTGGTAGAGACCCTCCCCAGGAGTATGCATGATTTTTGGGAGTGAATCTGGTGCGTACTTTCAGAGGAGATGTCGTTTGAAAGTTTTACTCCCATATCAGCATATGGTCCTATGTTAACGAAAACGAAAAAAAATCGTAAAAAATCAAAAATTTAAAATTTTGAAAAACAAAAAAAAAATGGTCTGGAGATATGGTGGACAGGTATCTGTCAGTAAAATGTGGTGTCAATCCACTTGACGGTTTCTGAGAAAACGATGTCTACGGACGGACGACGGACGCCCGCGTGACGACAGTAGCTCTGCTGTGCAGTAGCACAAAGCAGAGCTAAAAAATGTAGTCTAGATTCATGTACTACTATTGGTACTAGTCTCAGCTGCCAAATGGCCATACATGTATGGGTATTTATTTCAACTTAATGAACATGCCTATACTGTCTAATATGGGTCTATACTTTTATTAAATTCAGCAATTTTGGGCAGCCTATATTCTTATACTGGTCTATACTCTGGTGTTAACTTCAATACATGAGAAACCAGTGATAACTGCATCTAAAGAATATATTTTGTTTTGCTTTAGTATATTTGTTGGTTGTACATCCCATGTGATATGTGATTTAGTATTTCACAAATGTTTCACATATGGATATTTTGGTCGAGACCTTATAGATTGAAACTCACGTTAACACCAGCGAACATCGGGCGAAATTTTGAGCTTTAGACCCGACTCCACGGGTCTTCTTCAGGAAACTGAGGTTTCCGCGTTGTCGTCATGTAACTCCCTGTTATTATACGGGTCACTAGGGTTATGTGACAACAACAGCTGTCTGTAGATTGGGGGGAGGGTGTGACAACCTCGACCTTCTGGTGCTGCCATCTGGTGATCTGGATATCACATTGTGTCAAGGGAAAGACTGTAAAAAGTTTAATCATAATGCACTAGTGCATGGTTACATTGAACTTGATTCTCTGGTAGAACATGTATAAAGGTAATACTAAAAAATATCTCATCAGGAATAAACTCTCTGCAAGTAGGGAGCCATTGCAGCTCACTGCTTAAAGGTGTAAATTAAGTTGGAAGTGACCAAACAAAGCACTCAAACAGTACAGCAAACTAGTGCTGCGAATATAGTGAGTACCGTGCTAACCCCCGGAACACGTTGAATGTGTGTACAGTTCAGGCCTGGAATGGCCATTTTAAAGGCATGTAGTCCCAATCCCACTGAAGAACACATCATTATGAGTTCTTCTTCACTTGAACATTTTCAAAGTATAAAGGCACTTTTATTGTTCGCATGTACATGCACCCCTATACTTTTATTTCACTTCTATACTCTTATTAAATTTTTGATGTATGGCAACATCGACTCTTAATACAGCCTATACTCTTATTAAAATTTCAAACATTTGACATCCTATACTATTATTCCTACCTATACCGCTATTTGGAAGGCGAGAGTAGTCTGTAAATGATTTGAAGCATCAAACACATTAAACCAGGTGGAAGATTGCTTCTGTGCTGGTGACAAATTTGCATATTTGGCAAACATGATAAAATGAGGTCCAATGTTACATTGGAGTACGACTCGTGGCATAATTTTCCTTTTGACGGAACTGTTAAAGGTTCCATTGCAGTCGGACCTCGAGGACAGCTTTACTGTTGCATGTTAATATAACTCTGTATAATCCCCAATACACATTTTGTCCATTCTGCACTGCCCTTCTGTGCTTTACCATTGGGGTGGTGCTTGCCACCTGCCATTGGTCCTAGGGACGCCAGCTGACCAGGATCGGCACGCTTATGCTGTGCCTTTCTTTCCCCTGGGTTCTGTTTTTCTCCTGAGGCAGGATTCAGTTCTCTGGCTGGATGGGTGGCCCCTATCCCATAAGTACTGCTTGAGATTCGGCATAGAGTTACGGTTTGACACTGAATTAGGTGATGTATTTCATAAATTCGAATGACTTTATATATTCTCACCGCGAGGTGTCAACCCGTAACTCGACCCTTAGTAAGGCCTCTTCCCTCCGTCCCCGAGTTACAGGGATAGGGTCTTCACTTTCTTGTCCAGCTCGTCTGGATCTTCGTTTAAAACTGGAGTTTTGGCCTATTACAATGGCTATTGTTCTTGGATGTTCCAAGCTATGCTTGGCCAGCTTTCATTTGGGACACACCCCCTACAGGGGCTCAAAGACAGAAATCTGTTGGACACCCTTTGGAGGTCCCACTTTCAGGCCTTGCAGGGGTACTCATGACCAGGGTGGCTGGGTCATTTCGCTTTCAGATGGCTTGGGGTCCGTGGCCAGGAGCCACGGCATAGAGTTACGTTTTGACACCGAATTAGGTGATGAATATTACTATTATGACTCTACTAATAAATCAGATAATATAGAAAGTCCTATTGGGCTAAACTATATACCATATACAGCACCCACCACACAGAACCCTACAGCTGCTCATTTTATTTAAATTGAATAAAGGCAGACACACAGTCCCAAGGGATGGGATACTGTACTCTTATAACCAGATAACATGTATTCATGTATTAAATACATGAAATAGAAAACCTCTTTGTTTTGGTAGGACAGGCAGCGGGGCCTGTGATATCTAGTAGTAGTAGTACTAGTAGACAATATAATTAGAATTGATCTGTGTCATCATGTCGGGGTTGAGGTTGAGGAGCTTGAGGTTTTCAGGCTAACAATAACATTTACTAGTATGGAGTCATTGGGCGATAATTGGGGAACAAACTTTATCTCTTCAGAATTGCGGTGACAACAGCAGAATTATAAAAGAAAGTACTTACATCGTCCTTCTCTAAGTAATTCGCTGGAACATATCCAACTTGCCCATTTCCATTTTGAACGAGCCACCAAAATTCATTGCTCGTGTCCATGACTGTGAACCTGTCATTTTCTTGAAAAGATAAAGAACTGGCGTCCTGACTTTCGTATTGATAGGCAGCTTTATACATTGCTAAATTAAGATACGAATATGAATGATGATGAAGTCTTTACCACTGTTTACAAAGAACTTTATCCAAGAACCAAGAATTGTGAAATTTTCCTAACATTTGAGAATCAGTGGATTATCCGTATCAATGCCCTCGCCGTCTTCCTACTGTGCTCAACCTTATTCCGTCTGTCCCTCAGACCTGCCGGGTGTTCAGGCCTTAATAATAATAATAATAATAATAATAATAATAATAATAATAATAATAATAATAATAATAATAATAATAATAATAATAATAATAATAATAATAATAATAATAATTATGAATTTCTTAAGCGCCATAAATCCAATGTCAATGACTTGCTCATATAGGTGCTACAAGTCCACAAGAGATCTAGTTTGGGCCAAAGTGTTTGCCTTGGGCATATGTTTGTGTGGAAGCGGTGATTTCTTTCTGATAGTTATACGCCCAAGCATCCCAGTTTAAATTTAGAGCAAAAAGATACCCATATGTGTCCTATATATTCTGTCTCTGAGTGCATTAATAAAGCTGTCCAGCTGGCAACAGATACGTAACACGTAAATACGTAACATTTATGCAATACAAGAAAAACTAAACAGCCCAAATAATATATTTATTGGCTTGTGCTATTTTGGCATAACGATTTACTCATGTCACCTGGAACCATGACATTCAGAGTTATAATGTAAACAAACGGGGGAAATATTAAGAAAGCCCTAGATTATAACTATAAGAAATGTCTAGCAATTATACATGTACATGCTCTTCAAATATAATCTTGATTAATCTGAACCTGCTATATGACACTCATAAAAAGTGTAGACCTTAGCTTTGTTTAAATGGATTATTATGTATATATTTGCATTAACCAAACTTGTCCTGGTTGTTGAGCAAAATTTATACTCATTTTTTTCTTGTACTTACCCTAGGGATTGGTGCATACAAGAAAGAAACCGATTGAAAGGTCATGCAGTGATGATGAATCGGGTATTACATTTTTGTATATTATAGATCCCCATACGTGTCCTTTTGTCAATTGCGTAACAATTTATCATGCATTTTTTCATCTAGGCATCTTAATTGAAGATGACCGAGGGACCTAAAATAGAAAACATATGGAGTGCCATGATGACTATGATGACACAAAAAAAAATCCCCATTTTCACTTGTTTTAATTTGCTTCAATGAGAGGCCGTGGCCACTTTTGTGCACCATATCAGTGTCCATATATTAAAGAACCATAAATTGCTTCAGGACAATTAAAAAGCATGATGTTAGGAAAAGTTGCCGAGCGTTCTTCATCATGGCTACTTCTGAAAGGTTCAGAGCAAATTTTGAATATCATTTCATGCAATATGGTAATATTAATGTTAAGAATAATATTTCTTATTTTGTTGCTCAGTGTACTTGTCTTCCAAGTTTTCAATCCGATGCTCTGGAGTGCATGAGCTGTGCAGTTTAATAGAAAGTTGTAAACTCCCTTGGTTAAAAGTTTAATCGTATGACGAACTCTTCAGCACATGTTTGCAATTTTGGATCAGTTTGCTGTTAATCCTCATATGGATTGTTAATTAGGGATATCTCATGCCATTAATGGTGTTAATAGCTAGGTGTGTGCGTGCAGGGGTGAGGGTTAATATCTATATCAATTTCCTTCTGTATCCTTCTGTATCTTTCCCTCTATATCATTTTTTTTTTTTTTTTTTTTTTTGCTTTTTGTACTGATCGAACTGTTAATCATCAGGGACTATATACTGCTCAAAATATTTAAGGGAGCAGGTTTTCAAAACCATATTGGAAGAAATTCTTCCAGATTGTAGTCATGTTTAGTTCAATCATTTTGCTTCATAAGGCAGTTGTGCCCCCCCCCCCCCAAATTATTTTATACATAACTCAGAGGGAAATCACCCCCAAACACGTACAAGTGTATTAGAGCAATTGCGATCATGACATACTCTTCCAACCAGGATAACACTTTCAAATCAGTAGCTGGTATGGCCACTGATTTGACAATAAACTATGCTAACTTTGCTCTCTTAAATGTTTTGAACTTTGCTCCATGACATCTTTATTGTTTGCTCCTTTAAACGTTTTGAGCAGTGTATATACTTGTACTTAGCAATAAAAATCTCAAAATTATGCATACATAATAGTCTGCATAAGCTAGCAGTAACTATCTTGACTTTTTTTTTGGGGGGGATAACTTTTTTTTTTGGTGATTGGTCATAATAAAGTAAAACTAAATTTTCCGTGGTGATTGTTGAATGGGGAGGAGGTACAGTTTGCATTCATTCAGCATAAGATGGGAATCATGGGATAGTTGTGATGATTCTAGTTACTTAGAGGCGACACAAATGGGTTTTTAACCCTTCTGTGTATGGGCCTTGTTAAGTAGATGCTATAATCTTATTTGCAGTACTCTTTGAGCAGTCGAATGGCGTATATAATAATAATTTGTATAGACAATGGTACACCTACTTTGACTTTATTCATCTCTGGGAAACTGAAACATTAAGTTCCATGTATCTCCAAGAATGTGCAGTGGAGTATGTATGAAGGTTTGTATATTGAGATCTATGGAGTTGGTGTGGGTCCTTAAAAAGTGCATGCACATTGCATGTATAGATTTCTACATTATACAAAACATCTTGCATCTTTTTTTATTTTATGACTTTCATACAGCACAGAAATTTAAAAAAAACATCAGTAAAACATTTGAATATATATATATATCCTATTTAAATAACTAGTATTAAAACAAAATATGCGCCATTGCATGAAACACAGTGTACACCTTGCAACCAATTACCGGCACATCATTTATTTTCACTCTCCTGTAACATATTCATGATAATACCTCAAGTAACACTTATGACTCCCCACAACTTAGTAGCAGTTGACAAAATAATCTCTGGCTTCAATATGTTTAGACAAATAGAACTCTGAAAATGACAACTGGCAACAGTGCAACTGTTGATTTCATATACATGGATGTGACATGTACAGATAGAAGTAAATATGAATTCCAGCAAGCGATTCCTTCTTTACGAACACAGGCTGGGAAATCCTTCTTTATAAATAGCAATGTACAGAGCAAAATCTCGCCAGTGTACTAGTATTATCGGTTGCAGGTCAAGCATGAATGTGAAAATCCATAGCGTATGGAACCATCTTATTTAAGTGTTGAATAATGATTTTTATTTCACAAATACCAACAAATCTTACAAGCATCAGTCTCCTGCAGGTGGAATCTGCTGTGACAGTCTCAAATAAACTTATCTCTGTATCAAAAGGCATTAGTACCTGCAATATATACATGTACATGTACAAGGTGGAAGGTAGCACGTAAAATACATGTATATGCGTAAACACGTATGTCATTGGTACATACTAATCTTATCATAATAGACAATCTGTGTATTAGTCCATATTTGAAGACTATCTGTCCTGATCAGAGTCTGATAATAATTCTTCATCCTCTGTCGTAGATCCATTTATGTGGATATCTGTGGTTTGTACTGCCTCGTACGGCGACCGAGCCCATTCCTGCTCCACCCCAGTGCCGAACACAAGATAGAATACAGAACCGAATGCATAGATTCCTGCCGCAATGAAGAACACAATCTGCCATTGTTCTCTGGACGGCTGAAAATGATATCAAACACAGTTTATTATATACTCTACACATTTTTTTCAACACTTAGGTCATTCTACACTTCATCCCAAGTTATGGACACTTTTCCACTTTCGACATTTTTTTAAAAATATTTTGTCTGATTATAATCAAATAATCAACTGACAGATTTTCTAGACACCATAATTGACTACTAAGATTACCAACTTCGACCCAATTGTCACCAATTGAAATTGGGAGATTTGGACAAGTGTTAGGACGTTCAGCATCACATCGCTGGATCGTGAATTTGAGGCTTGTCTCAGGCACATTGAGATCTTTCATGTCCTAGCCCACCACTTGTGCAGATAAAGAACCTAAAACAGAGAATTTCATTTCCAACCGCAACCAATATGTTATTTTATCTTACATTGTCCTGCGTGAGAACTCCTACGACCTGTGGTCCCACAAAACCCGGAATGGTGGCAGCAGCATTGGTCACACCAAGCAGGGTCCCTGAAATCAAGGTCAACACCTCATCAGTTCCATGTCAACATAATTCATGTAACTGGTCTGTCTGACACCTATAGATAATCACAAACTACTAACTTAATTGTAGTCACATAAGCTACAGAAACTATAGATTTGTACTCACAAAATTCTATTTACAATTGCCATGGCTTACATTAAGGCTTGCCAAGGCAACATGCATCCAGTATTTTTTCTCTCTTAGCAGTAAATTTTGCGTGCTGTTACTTATGTTACTGGTGGTTTCCCAAGGACACATAAAATTTGAATTATTTAAGTGCTCCTTCATACCTTCAGTCATTTGTCAATAGGATGCCTTCAGTGATATTCTTTATTGTTTAGAGACATTTAAGTTTCCTAGAGATGTTGCTATATATCGCTTGCACAGTCAAATTATATTATCAGCCACTTTACCAGCAAAGGGTGGAGCAACGTCCAGGTGATTGACACCGTAGCCTGTCATAGCCAGCCCGGAGGTTCCCACAGCCAATGTAACCATGACTACAGCCAACACTCTATCACAGCCCAGGTAACCAGTGGCTATCAGAAATATGGCGGGCAGGATCTGACCTGATAGAGAAAATTTCAAGTGCAACATACCGTTAGGGCGTAAGTACATGAATTTAGATGCATAATCAGCTTTTTCACAATTTCTGGGACATTCCTATTTCATACACATATGCAAGGTTATCTTTTCACGGTATTGTTGAACATCAACGTTTGTCATGCTTTTGTGGGAGATCGTGTATAAATTGAACACCCAGAAATCTGGGATTGGGGAAATTCTCCAATTAAAGCCTTTACAAACACCAGGTAAGCCATACGGGCTCTTCAACATGTGACAACACAGTCCACTAATATGGTGATAACAGTGAAGAGATCGGACCCATTTTACCTACCCACTGTGTTGTAGAGTTTGCGGACGGCTGTCGTGGACAGCACATGGCACTTCCTCAGAATGTCGGCAATGGCGCCTCCACTGGCCATCAACAACCAGGTGACTAGATAGGGCAGACCCGACAAGAACCCGTTCTGAAAGTAGATGGCGTACATGTAACTCTGAATTAGCACAAAGTGATAGTGATATTCATTTCAAATATACTAAGTGGCCATACCTGCAAGACAAGATGTTCGATTAATGGCTATTATATAGTCTTCACAAACTGAGCACTGTCCATTGACTGCTTAGAATCAAAACTGAATCCAAATTTTAAATACATGTACATGTAGTTGAGGGTTTACTGCAGCAAACGAAAACACATTGAGGCTAGAGATCTTGAGAATACTTAAGTCTAAGTTTTGACTTAAGACAGATTCTTAGTCAATCACATTGCCCAGGTTTGACTTACAATGTTTATGTAAGTCAGATTCTTATCCAATGACACTGCTCAGTTTTGACTTACGAGTCAGTCAGGTTCTTAGCCAATGACACTGCCCAGTTTTGACTTACGTGTCAGTCAGGTTCTTAGCCAATGACACTGCTCAGTTTTGACTTACGTGTCAGTCAGGTTCTTAGCCAATTACATTGCCCAGTTTTGACTTACATGTAAGTCGGATTCTTTAAAGTCAATCACATTACACAAATTGGTGACCCTTAAGTCAAAACTTTTTGACTTAGGTATGTTTGAGACTCCTAGCCTGAAGTCGCTATGGAGACAGCAAGAAAATTTAAGGTCAAGAAATAACCATATAAGAAAGAGGAAGTTTCAAATTTACATGCTTTGACAGCAGTATGGTTCCTCCTATTATAATATACGCTACACAATAATTAATAAGATTTTGAATTTTATAAATAAACTACTGTTGCAGTAGTGTATCAATGGGCAAACAATACTAGACATGGTCCTTACCTCTGAAATATCAAATTGAAGCACTTCCCTCATGTACTTTGGTAGACATGTTAGAAGCGTATAGAACCCCCAGTTACTCGTTACGTGAGCTACAATGATGGCCCAGACTGGGAGCGAGCTAAAGATGCTTCGCCAAGGGGTAGGGGGCCTCTAAAGGGGAGAACAAACAAGAACAACGCAATGAATATAAGACGTCTTGCTGCAGTTATTTTGGTGCCAGAGAAGATCATACAAGAAGTGTGTATGATTTGAGAACAGTACAGTAGAACCTCACATTGCCACCACCTCAGAATTAAGACCGCCTCAGTATAAAAATTCCCAGCAGTACTAAAACTGTATTTTCAATGTTTCTTAGTCTCAGAAATAACACTACCTCACAATTCATACCAAATTATGAGTCTCATCGGTCGTCTTAATTCAGAGGGCCCACTGTTCATGCTGTACTAAGAAGCTACATTGCACATATTACAGGCAGGGTCCCTTTTATCTGACAACATCTACAAGTAAGACAACTATTGAAATTATGACACATATGTCAAACTTAAAAAAAAAATTGTCTTAATATCTGCTGTCAGACAAAACATATGCCACATATGACATGTATGCTTTTCGATTCTAGACTGATGAGTGCTCTTGTAAAATTATAGTGACTCAAATGCACAGGAATACAAGTAACTTTAACCTAAATCAAGTTTCACGTTAACCACACAACTGAAGAAAATAGATTCTTCTGATGGAGCTAGAGCCGTCCCTGTGATTTAAGATCCCTGATTGAAGAATTTCCTGCACTATAACGCTGGCCATCAGTGCCACCACTGTTATATTTTTAATACAAATATCCTCCCATTTTAAGACCACCTTCAATTTAAGATGATCTTTTTCTGGCTGAACGGGTTCTGTTATTCTGCAGAGGGCACCCCACCTTTCTATTGGCATTGCCTATGGCTTTCTCGATGAATTCCCGTTCTTCTGTCGATATCCAGGGATGTGAGGCAGGGCTGTCGTAACAAAGGAACATCCACAGCAGGAACCACACACAGCCGATCGTACCTACAGTAACAGAGTGGTATTAAACACAATCCCCTTTTGTTAATTTTACAGTTAAAAAGTTTAGTGAAGTCCACACAGAAAAGCATGAACTCTATTAATGATCATGATTTTATAATCCTCTACCTTCAAGAACATGCAAAAAAAGATTTCAATATTTTTTTATCAAATTGGTTTACAGTGTGCATGTATTAAATGTACGATATAGACAATATGCTTGTACAGAAAAACACTCTTTCAGACTATGAGCTGAGCTAGTTTCCCCAAAATTGCAAGTCTGGAACTGACTCCCACCTTGAAGGTAATTATCAGGAAACTAGCTTGATATAGGCAAAGAAATATTGAGCATGGTTAGTATTCATATCTGACTTTTTGCTTTGGGGCCATGGCATCATTTAACCTTGAAAAGAACGATTTGCATTGCAGAAGTCTATAGCAGATTACGTATTAACTAAGTCAGTCAAACCACCCTCATGAATATTCATTACCCATGGCGGGAATAGCGTAATTTTTATAACGAATTTGGTATGAAAATTCTCTGGTGTCAACAACTTCTACTGCATATAAATATGAAGATCTACCGGTAATACATTATGTAATATGCCAGTGTGCCAAAATGTGGCAGCACTTACCAAAGACATAGAATACGGAGGGCCAGCCTCCAGCAAAGCCATATTCGCATAGCAGACCAGAAACTGGGGAGGCTACCACCGTGCCCATTTGAGCTCCTGGAAATAATGTCAACAGGTGACGTTAAGCCCGGATTACTAATGTTCCTAACACAAGCAAAATATTCATGCTGGTTGTGTATCATGTTAAGAAACATATATAATAGCGGGAATATATAGCACTTCGAGACACAATTAACAATTCTCCTTAAAACATTTGCAGTAACTACACACTGCTTACTACTTGTGGATAATGTTAGAGCGACATTTCCAAAGCCATTGTCACATTCAATTTTGCTCAAATACAATCCCACATGCAGCGTCAGAATCAAAGACTAGCTGTGGACTGTTGTAAACCTGGTCTTCAATTATTTCTGAGACTACTTAATATTGACACTTTTGTTTGGTACTTCTCAGAAGTGGTCTTTATTTGGAGGTGGTCTTAATTCTTGTGTGATTGCACAGTGAGGTTCTACTGTATAGGAAGGTTACACTGTATTGACTAAGCGCAGACAAAAACAGCTTGAAATGCAGCACACATACAGATGAGAACAATTATTACTATATACTAAGCACTGAATGAAGCACATTGAACTAAATACCTACTGTTATAGACATATGGGGCCCACCGCAGAGATGTATTTTGCATTACATACCAGCATATATGAAGGTGACAAGTTGACTGCGTTCAAGAGGAGGGGCCCATTGTGCCAAAATAGCATGCATGGCTGGAAACGTCACACCCTGAAAGGGAGAGGGGGGGACAAGAACCCATATATCATGTACATGTATGTGGTATAACCAGAATAACATCAAAATCTGAACTAAGGAAAATGTGAGATAAGTTCAAAATATTTCCAAAAGGGTTTTTGGTGTTAAACTCTGCCTATTGCTTTTTGAGAAAAACTTATGAATATTTATTCTTTAATATGTCTGGCCTAGGATAAGGGTAGTTCTCAGAGATGAAGTTCATAGATTGTGAAAATGTGAAGGTTATGTTATATGGGATGCATATAACATGTATAATCCACATTGAATAAATGTACAAGCCATGAGAGTAATTTAACGACTAGTATCAGTGCAGTTATGACTTCCATGATTCAGATTGTATGCATATCATTCCCGACATGCACTGCTGGCATTGGCTATGACACACAGCGGTCCCTCTCTTAGTGGCCACTCTCAACAGAGGTCACCCTCTCTAATGAGGCCATAAATCTTTGCTGCTACTGCTATCAATGTATTTACTTCTCCCTCTCACCAAAGGCCACCTATCTCATGTTTCCACAATTTCTTGGCAAATAGGGTGGCTCTATTAGAAAGGGACTACTGTATTTAGCAAAAAGAAGATTACTCTGGCCCATAGCCATAACAGCCTGTGACCGATATTGGATATTGTATAGGTCTATATGAAATTAACCATATATTACAGTGGTTCCTCTCTTAGTGGCCACTCTCAACAGAGGCCAGCCTCCCTAATGTGACCACAAATCCTTGCTGCTCCTTTTTATATAATGTATTTACATCTCGCTCTCACAAAAGGCCACCTCTCTAATGTGGTCACAATTTCTTGGCAAACAGGGTGGCCTTATTCACGTGATTAGAGAGGGACCCTTGTATTAGGTCTTTGTGAAATTAACCATATTATTCAGGCCAATAAATCTTGTAATAACAACAATGCAATTATACAATACCTCCCCGATTCCTTCTAGGATGCGCAGGGCGACAAAGAGATATTTGTCCAAGCGGGCCACCACTGGGGTAAGGAGGGTGAGTAAGGCCGTGCACAGAACACCAAACCCGAACAGACGTTTCCCACCAAAGTTCTCAGCGAACCAGCCGCCGGGAATCTGGGTGATGATGTAGCCATAGAAAAACGAGCCAAGAACAAGACCCTGGAAGGTGGAATCCCAGGGAAACTCCCCACTCTGAGGTGAGGAAGAGGGAGAGAGAAAATAACACACAAATTGAAGTTACCATGGTTACAGGTAGACCTACGCTTGCATGCTTGGTTGATTGTTGTGTCAACATGGTTAATTATGGAGGAAATCGCAGTCTTTATAGAGAAATGCATATAAAATCTGTATTCACAATTTCACATTATATGTTCCTCAGCAGTGATCTGCAATATCCATTTCAGCCTAAAGAAAACTGCCTGATTTGTAAATGCACAGGTTGCAGAATTAATCCACTCAGAAACACCCGACAATAAACAAGACATTACACTGGTAAAACCTTATAAACAATTTAACGCATTTTTTCAGGTTGCAAGGAAGATTAAATTGGCTATAAATCTTGTGTCAATGCTGGTAAAATTTTTGTTAAAATGACAGGAATACAATCAGCGTTTAAAGACATTGGATGTCATTAACCTCCCTATCTAATATTAGGGGCAATAACACACTATTTTACAATACAGTGAAACCTGTCTTTAAGACCACATGAGAAACAGGGACAACCTGGGAATTAAGGGACAGCTACTTAAGTCCCTAGGTCTATTGAGCACATAGAAATGGACCTGAGAAATAAGACCACCTGACAAATCAGGACAGTTTGGGACAGTCCCTTGGGTGTCCCTAATTCCCAGGTTCCACTGTACTTACATAGTGGGTGGAATTCCCATGTGTGTGGTTGTCAAATTCCCCTGGGCATTCGCTACCATTGGCTGTTGGATGTTCCAGATAGGAGCTGTTTACCATGGCAACCAGAGCCACACTGAGGTTGACGCGGAGACAGTAAATGTTGACAAAGCCAAGGAACGCCATAAAGGCCAATATCTGTCGACATGATACAGAGCCTGCCCAGAAACGATAGGACAAACATAGATATCACATATATGTAGTCACAACAAGAAATCATTAAACATTAAGATAATGTTGTCTGTTGTGACTCTGCATAAATTATTTATTTTATACATGGTGTGTAGACTGATATATATATTAACTTGATTCGCAAGCCTCGAAGTTCATCCATCCTACACATGTACACCAGTGCTAAGCCATACTAGTACCACAAAGACTTTCTGAATGAGTTAATGGACTTTATTGACTGTGAATTCAATAATGTTCATGGGGAATTAATGTTTGCGTTTTGGAGATAAAACCATGTTTGCAGGGATTAATATTTATTGTTAGTTCAGTCTTGGTCAAAATAAGATCATTATGCAATTATATTAGCCGATAATTATTTCTGAGATTTAAAGGCAGCTGCAAAATTATACAAAAAAAAAATCCCTTGTAAACGTGAATGAATTTATACGTTTACAGTATCCTGTTTATTGTATACCAACTGCAACATTTCAGTCACATGTCATAGCCGTTACACATGTTACACTGGCCACAAAATGGCTTGGGAACAGTCAGTTTCCGATTGTTGATATGACCTAAACAGAAGACATGTATTTGGTTTATCATGGTTATGGATTAGTAATAGGATGAAAGCCATGGTAACCCTAAGCCATGGTAACCCTACACATCTGCCAAAAGGCTGTCATGGGTTGCTTAAGAATGCCAAGTGGTTGTTTTGTTACTTGGAAGTAAATATTTCAACATACCGAATCTGTGATTGGATAAAACTAAAGTCAGGCTATCATGCAGTTGCACTGTGCAGTAAACAAATTAACTCTTTAATGGCTAATTAGCAATTTATCTTAGCAGATATATTAGAACCCTTAAGTCAGAGGCATAGCTCATTATTAAATAAATCAAGTCTTAACCATGCTATGTGTTAAGAACTGACAAAAAATACACCAGCTGGAAATAGAAAAGTCTTGGTGGAAATATCATGTGCAATACTCATATACTTCACACAAATGACTTTTTTTCACATACATTTCTTCGGTTTCCTCTCCGGTACAATAAGCACTGATGTATCGGTTTCTGCTTCTTGGTGCATGGTAACTCGGTCTCAGTAGCCTACCAGTGAGCACAATCTTCTAAATACCATACATACAAAAACAACTGTACGGCTATGGCTGTGACTGCTTTGCATCTCTGAAGACAAAAGAAAGTACATGTGGTAAGTGCAGCAAAAGGTAAAGGTATAGAGAGGCTCTCAACATGCTCAATGTTGAAAAGCATAACCATCACTACCTGTAATTATGAAACTCTAATACACACTATGGGAAAATTGAGATTCTACCAATGAATGAGCCAGAACCAGAACCCTTCTACTTCATGTATACTCATGTGGCCATGATAATTACCATGCGTGGCAGAAACCTGCCAACCTGGTTTTTCATAACTTTCCCTGTAATTTTTTTAGAATTCTTATTCTCAAAAATTTATGATAAGATTTTTTAAATATTAAGGCAGACGGTAGGCAATAAGGGCTAACCAGCCAAGTCCTTTGCAAAGCTTCATGTAATTTTTTCTTCAGCCAACCATGCATGTTTAAGACTAGTAGTTCAACTTCATAAAATACCAATAGAGGCCCCAGGACACTTTTTGACATTCCCAAAGCAACACTGTCAGAATTTTACACCTATCTGAGTGCCCGGGTCCGAGTGCTAGGCAGTTATTGAAATAGTCTTATTCGCATTTTGAGTTTGTAAATTATTTCTAACCCAAAGTAATTTTAAGTGATAAAGCATAATTTTAATTGAGTCCAGGTTAAACCACGGACCGTCGTACTACTATATATGTAGGAAGGATGTGCCACGAAAATGACCCCCTTGACATATTATGCTTGAATTTGAACAAATGTCCAGCGTGCCGGCAGGTAAT
>JAAUYG010143317.1_pt1 | contig 15423 bp, 25 predicted proteins | sample 7278091 | NCBI WGS metagenome assembly JAAUYG01 (sample SAMN14350201, study PRJNA611818) | marine sediment metagenome | isolation source: surface marine sediment (0.6m) | place: French Polynesia: Moorea | collected 2018-08 | reverse complement strand
GCCTTACTTTGGCCACATTGCAAGCCTATTATTATATCTATAAATTTGTTTCTATGTCAAATAGCAACTTTTCACCTCAAGACAAGCTACTTACTTGTTTTTGAGGCGATAAGTTATCCTACCTTTAGTCAAATCATAAGGAGTTAATTCAACTTTGACTCGATCGCCTGGTAAAATCTTGATGTAATTTCGTCGAATTTTACCTGAAATATGAGCTAATACATTAAAGCCGTTATCCAGATCGACGCGAAACATTGCATTAGGAAGAGATTCTGTTACAGTCCCTTCCATTTCAATCAAATCTTGTTTAGCCAATGTTCATGTTCTCCGCTACTTCATGATGAATAGCTAACGGCAACTTTTACTATTCATCGGTTTACTCGGCAACTTGCCTACATTTTTGCGACACAGCACCTTTAATCTTACCTTTTTTGCCTATTTTTAGCTCGATAACACTCGGTTATTAAGTCCTACAAATCTGTTAAGATATTGCTTCGTTTAATGATTTGGTTACTGCTTCCATTGTTTGATTACCGTCAATAGTTTTCAAAGTTTCTTTCTGCTGATAAAAATTAATTACTGGCACTGTGTCTTGGTGATAAATTTCTAGACGACGACGAATAGTTTCCTCGTTATCATCTTTACGTTTTCTCGCCAACAATCTTGCTACTAATACTTCATCTGGCACTGACAAATTTAAAACACAGTCAGCACTCTGATTTAATTTGACTAGTAGTTCTTCTAAAAAGGCAGCTTGATTGACATTGCGAGGAAAACCATCGAGAATCCATCCGTTGGCAATATCATCGTAGGACAAGCGGTCTTGAATTAGGTCAAGAATTAAAGCATCAGGCACTAATTCTCCTTTATCCATATAATCTTTTGCTTGTTTTCCCAAAGGAGTTTGCTGAGCAACGGCAGATCTCAAAATATCTCCAGTAGATACATGGGGGATCTGGTGATTTTCCGCTAGTACTTGTGCCTGAGTTCCTTTGCCTGCACCAGGAGGACCAAGAAATATTAACCGCTTTGCCATATTAATTTGTTAAAACTGAATTTTAAAATAGCAAGCTTCAAACAAACATAGTTTGGGCCTACCATTGACTTTGTCGCTATTTTACTGCTTGACCATACCTTCATAACGTTGAGATATTACATAGGTCTGTATTTGCTTGGCTGTATCTATAGCTACACCTACTAGAATTAGCAAAGAAGTTGCTCCAAAACCACTGAAAACTGTAGTTCCCGCAGGAATTGCACTTTCTACTAAGGTAGGAATAGTAGCAACCATTCCCAAAAAAATCGCTCCCAATAGAGTTAAACGATTGAGAACTTTTTCTAAGTACGCACTAGTTGCTTTTCCCGGTCTTATTCCTGGAATAGATGCTCCCATTTTCTTCAAATTTTGGGACATATCAACAGGATTGACAATCAAAGAAGCATAGAAGTAGCTAAAAAATAGAATTAAAACCAGATAAACTACTATATAAGCCCAGTTTCCAGGCTGAATTGCGGTTGCAATCTGATTAAATACGTTTTTAACGGCTCCATTTCCTGGTAAAAATCCGATTAATTGGGCTGGTAAAAATAATACAGAAGAAGCAAAGATAATTGGCATAACTCCACCTTGATTCAATCTCAAAGGAAGATAGTTACTCCTTTCTCGATAGACTCTTCTACCTACCTGACGACGAGCAGAAATAATGGGAATACGGCGAGTTCCTTCTTGAATAAAGACAATCCCTACAATCATTGTTAAAAAGACTAGCAGTAGAAGTATCACCTGAGCGATCGCTTCCCGTCCACCACTTTGGGCATACTCAATAGTATTTCCCAGAGTTTTAGGTAATACAGCCACAATGTTGACAAAGATTAACAGTGAAGCTCCGTTACCAATTCCTTTTTCAGTAATTAACTCTGATACCCACATAACAAACATCGAACCAGCCGTTAAAGCTAATACTGTTTCGCCAATGGGAAAGATGTTTTTTTCAATAATGCCATTATTGACTAGTAATCCCAGGGTAATACCAAAACTTTGAATAATTGCCCCACCCAGAGCAACATAACGAGTAATTTGGGAAATTTTTCGTCTTCCTGCTTCTCCTTCATTTTTCTGCAAATCTTCTAGACTAGGTATTGCAGTTGCTAGCAACTGCATAATAATAGAAGCATTAATAAATGGTAAAATTCCCAGAGCAAAAATACCTAGAGCCGAAATACCACCGCCAGTAAAGATATCTAAAAACCCTACTATTGAGGCGGTTGCTGAGCTATCAATAAAATTACCAAAGATTTCTCGATCAATTCCTGGTACAGGAATAAATACACCCAGCCGTACTAATATTAGGAGACCAACGGTAACTAGCAGTCTGCTCCGAAGACCAGCTGCCTGCGCCATTTGTAAAAATGTCTCCTGTGCTGATGGAGTTTTTTCTCTAACCATGCAAGTTTACCTCATTATATACTTGGTACTAAATAAGTTATTTACGGAGGAATATTTAGATAAATTCTAGATAAATTTTAAATTTCTTACCTTCGCTCCTTATGATATACCAATCGCGATACTTGCTTACTTAGTAATAACTTCGCAACTACCACCTGCGGCTTCTATTTTTTGTCTCGCGCTCTTAGTAAAAGCTGCTGCTTTAACGTTTAAAGCAACCTTGAGTTCTCCGTTACCCAAGATTTTGAGCGGTCCATTATTGCTGGTAGCAATACCGTTCTCTAGTAAAGAATCTAGAGTGACTTCAGTATTGGCAGACAATGAACCTAGTGCTTCAACATTAATGGTAGTGTAATGTTTTTGGTTGACTAGGGTAAAATGTTTAAGCTTAGGGACTCGACGGTAAAGAGGCATTTGACCACCTTCAAAACCTGCCTTAGTTCCTGTTCCAGAACGAGATTTTTGACCCCGCATACCAAAACCGCAGCTAGCCCCTTGACCTGCTGCAATACCACGACCGACTCTACGTCTACGGCGTTTAGACCCAGACTTAGGACTGAGATTTTCTAGTTTCATTTATATTCTCCAAACTATAGAGGGGAAATTTAAGCCAAGCCTAGGGCTTGTTTAAGCGTATAACTGTTCTAAAGGAATATCTCTTTCCCTTGCCACTTCAGCAAAAGTACGTAAGCTTTCTAAAGCATCGATCGCCGCTCTAGCGTTGTTTAAAGGACTATTAGAACCTAATTGTTTTGCCAAAATGTTTTTCACTCCAGCAAGTTCTAAAACAGTACGTACCGCGCCACCAGCAATTACCCCAGTACCAGGAGCAGCAGGACGCATAAATACTTTTGCCCCACCTGCAACGCCATTAGTGACGTGAACAATTGAACTAGCTTTAGTCAAAGATACTTCAACTAGCTGTTTCTTAGCATCGGCAACACCTTTACGGACTGCGCCGATTACGTCAGCAGCTTTGCCAACACCTACTCCTACTTGTCCTTTTTCGTTACCAACAACAACGATGGCACGAAAACTAAGCTTTTTACCGCCTTTAACTACTTTGCTAACCCGACGAATTTGCACTACTCGCTCTTGCCAGTTAGAGTCTTTTTCTTTAGCGCGACTTTTTTTACGCGACTTGGATTTGGGCATAGTTACTATCCTTGATGTTTTGATTTAAAAGTCTAAGCCTGCTTCGCGGGCTGCATCAGCCAAAGCTTTAATTCGACCGTGATAGAGGTTACCACCTCTATCAAAGACTACTTTAGCAATTCCTTTTTCTAAAGCTCTTTGAGCCACTAATTTACCTACTTCTGCTGAAACTTCACAAGTAGCACCAGAAGTGGATTTAGATTTGACATTAAAGTCCGATGCTGCTGCTAAGGTGTGCTGTGCTACATCGTCAATAACTTGGGCATAAATATGCTTATTGGAACGAAAAACACACAAACGAGGGCGTTCGGGAGTTCCGTTCATTTTTTTGCGTACCCGTCGATGACGGCGTTTTACTGATTCTCTGCGTGAAAGCTTCATGATTTCTACTTACCTGTTTTACCAGCTTTGCGTCTAACCTGCTCATCAGAGTAGCGAATTCCCTTACCTTTATAGGGTTCAGGCGGTCTCACTGCTCTAATTTGGGCAGCTATATTGCCGACTACCTCTTTATCAATACCACTAACGATAACTTCAGTATTTCTATTTTCGACCACTACATCGATACCGGCCGGCATCTCGATCTCAACAGGCTGACTGTAACCAACGTTAAGGGTTAGTTTTTTCCCTTGAGCTTGTGCTCTGTAACCCACTCCTTGAATTTGTAAGCGTTTTTGAAATCCTTGGGATACTCCGTCTACCATGTTGGCGACTAGAGTACGACAAAGACCATGACGCTGACGACCTACACGAGAGTCATTAGTCGGTTTCACTACTAAAGTTTCGCCTTCTTGCTTAACCTCAATTGGCTGAGGAATTTCCCGTTCTAAAGTTCCTTTTGGCCCTTTGACAGTGACGTGTTGTCCTGAAATTTGCGCGCTTACTTTATCGGGAATTGGAATCGGCTGTTTGCCAATACGAGACATAATATTTACTCCTCCTCTATAATTACCAAATGTAACAGAGGATTTCGCCGCCAACTCCTTGACTGCGAGCTTCTCTATCTGTCATTACTCCACGAGAAGTGGAAACGATCGCAATACCAATACCTCCAAGAACACGAGGAATATCTTTTTTTCTGGAGTAAACTCGTAATCCTGGTTTGCTGACCCGTTTTAGGGTGCTGATAATTGGTTGGCGATTTCTACCTTTGTACTTTAGGGAAATTTCAATAAATTTTTGAGGTGCTTCTCCTATTTCCTCAAAACTTTCGATAAACCCTTCACTTTGCAAAACCTGAGCGATCGCTCTAGTCATGCGAGTTGAAGGAACTTGGGTTGTTTGATGCTTGACCATACAGGCATTACGAATGCGGGTCAGCATATCTGAAATAGTATCGGTTGCCGCCATTATTTCCTATTTTTATGTTTAGATACGCAGATAATGTTAGTTGTCACGAAAAGGCATTCCCATTTCTTTTAATAAAGCTCGTCCTTCTTCATCGTTAGTTGCTGAAGTGACGATGGAAATATCCATCCCTCTGATTTGGTCGATGCTATCGTAGTCAATTTCAGGAAACATTAACTGTTCTCTGACTCCCAAACAGTAGTTACCTCGACCATCAAAACTTTTAGGACTAATACCGCGAAAGTCACGAATACGAGGTAATGCTAGACATATTAGTCGTTCTAGGAAAGCATACATCCGTTCACCACGTAGGGTAACCATTACCCCAACGGGCATCCCTTGACGAATTTTAAACCCAGCGATCGCTTTTTTAGCTCTGGTAACTACGGGTTTTTGTCCTGTGATCACCTTTAGCTCGTTAATCGAAGATTCTAGAGCCTTGGCATTTTGTGAAGCTTCTCCCAGACCTCGGTTAACTACAATTTTGACTACTTTTGGTACTTGATGAACATTGGTATAGCTAAATTGTTCGGTCAGCTTGGGGACAATATCCTCTATATATCTGGGTTTTAGTGATTTGGGCATGATAGTTGATTTTTCCTGGGCTTGGTCAGGAGATTACAAATTTAAAATTATCTAAAATTATCAGTGAAATGGATGCTGAGAAAGCTAGTCGATGATCTCACCCGTTTTTTTAAGCATCCGCACTTTTCGACCGTCTTCAGTCAAGGTATAAGAAACACGACTAACGGTTTTTTCCTTATTGGAATAAAGCATTACGTTAGAACTGTGGATCGGAGCTTCAAAAGTCACAATTTGACCTGATTCACCTTCTTGTTGGGGTTTAACATGCTTAGTGCGGACGTTAACTCCCTCGACAATTACTTGACTAGTCTTGGGGATTACTTTAGATATTTCGCCTACCTTACCTTTATCACGTCCAGAGATTACCTGGATGGTGTCTCCTTTTTTGACGTGCATTTTATATCGAGTAGGTGCTTGTTTACTTTTTGCCATTTAAATTACCTCTGGAGCTAAAGAGACTATCTTGGTAAAGTTTTTCTCTCTTAATTCTCTTGCCACAGGACCAAAGACACGAGTACCTCTAGGACTACCTTGTTCGTTGATAATTACAGCAGCATTGTCGTCAAAGCGAATACTCATCCCACTAGGACGATTAACAGATTGTTTAGTTCTTACTATCACCGCCTTAACAACCTCGGATTTTTTCACCCCCATATTAGGTAGAGCGTCTTTAACTACTGCCACTACTACATCACCGATAAAGGCATAGGGACTATTTCCTTTACCAATTACGCGCAAACACATTAGTTTACGTGCGCCACTGTTATCAGCGACATTCAAATAGGTCTGTTGTTGAATCATTTTTTATCTCGACCGCAGAAATTGGGTTAATAAAAGTTATGAATTTCTGGATTCAAGAATTTCCTCGACCGTCCAACGTTTAGTTTTGCTCAGGGGACGAGTTTCTTTAATCCGCACGCGATCGCCAATCTTACATTGATTTTCTGCGTCGTGAGCCTTATATTTCTTAGTTCTGACGACAATTTTGCCGTATTTGGGGTGAGGAGAACGATTTTCGATGGCAACAACCACGGTTTTATCCATTTTGTCGCTAACGACTTCTCCTACTCTTTCTTTTACTGCCATAATCTAGTTTTCTCCTTTAGCGGCGGCTATTTCACGCTCGCGTTCTACGGTTAATAACTGAGAAAGACGATGTTTTGCGTGCTTAAACAAATGAGGTTTTTCTAGACGGCGAGTTGCTTGCTCTAACCTTAGTTGAAATAACTCTCGCTTAACCGCTAAAATTTCTTCTGCCAGTTCTTCATCACTGAGTTTTCTGGCTTCTTCAATCTTTGGTAAAGCCATAATTTTACTTATAATCCTCGTCACGAGTAATAAATTTAGTTTTGATTGGTAGCTTTTGAGCTGCTAAACGCATTGCTTCTTTAGCTATAGGTTCAGCAACCCCAGCCATTTCAAACATAATTCTACCTGGCTTGACTACTGCTACCCAAAATTCGGGAGAACCTTTACCCGAACCCATACGGGTTTCAGCTGGGCGCATTGTAACTGGCTTGTCAGGGAAAATCCGAATCCAGATCTTACCGCCCCGTTTTACATAGCGAGTCATAGCTCGACGGGCAGCTTCAATTTGGCGGGAGGTAATCCAAGAAGGTTCTGTAGCCTGGAGTGCATAATCACCGAAATTCAGGGTATTGCCACGATAGGCCATCCCTCTCATGCGACCACGGTGTTGTTTACGAAATTTCGTTCTTCTGGGACTAAGCATAATAGTAATATTTTACTAATTAAGTCTTGTTAATAATTACTCTGAGCGATCGTCAAACTTTTGACGGCGACGCTGACGGCGGGGGGTTTGACTAGGAACTGCTGCGGCAGCCTCTTCTTGACCTGGGATAATTTCGCCTTTAAATACCCAAACTTTGACTCCAAGAATTCCGTAAATAGTCAACGCGGTACGATAAGAGTAATCAATATCAGCTCTTAAGGTATGTAGAGGAACTCGACCTTCCCTTACCCATTCTGTACGAGCGATTTCTGCGCCATTTAAACGACCACTGACCTGAATTTTGATACCTAAGACCTCAGCCCTTTGCGCTCTTTGAATTGCCTGGCGGACAACTCGACGGAAAGAAACTCTTCTTTCTAGTTGTTGGCAGATGTATTCAGCAATTAAAGCGGCATCGGCATCAACACGGGGTACTTCGATAACATTAATCCGAATTTGACGACTATTACCGACAGCAGCCTGCAATTCAGTACGTAACTTTTCAATTCCTGAACCACCACGACCAACCACTACTCCTGGTCTAGCAGTATGAATAGCTAAGTCGATTTGATCGGCTTTGCGTTCAATTTTGACTTGAGAAATGCCTGCATTACTGAGTTCTTTGTTAACATATTCTCTAATCAAGCGGTCTTCTTGTAGTAGCTCTGGATATCGCTTGGTGTCAGCATACCAACAAGATTGGTGGTCTTTGGTAATCCCAAGACGAAAACCCGTTGGATGTATTTTTTGTCCCACAAATGTTTCCTCGTAATAGTAATTAATTAAATTCTGAATCAAGGGATTCTAATCTGTTACTTCAGGAGCAACAGCCACAGTGATGTGGCAGGTAGGCTTACGGATTTGGTAAGCTCGACCTTGGGCTCTTGGACGATAACGTTTGAGAACAGGGCCACCATCAGCAAAAGCTTTACTGACCACCAAACTTGCAGGGTCTAATCCATTGTTATGTTCTGCATTAGCCACAGCTGAACGCAATGTTTTTAAGATTGGCTCACAGGCTTTGTAAGGCATGAATTCGAGAATAATTAGCGCTTCTCGATATTGACGACCGCGGATTTGATCTAGTACCCGTCTGACCTTAAAAGGAGACATACGGATATACTTAGCGATCGCTTTTACTTCGTTATTAGTATCTATTGCCATAGTGGTATCTAATATCTAGCGTCTCCCTTTTTTGTCGCTTTTAGCATGACCCCTAAAAGTACGGGTAGGAGCAAACTCCCCTAATTTGTGTCCGACCATCTGATCGCTAATAAACACAGGAATGTGTTGGCGACCGTTATGTACGGCAATTGTGTGTCCGACCATTTGCGGTAGAATAGTTGAAGCTCTAGACCAAGTTTTGATTACTTCTTTCTTGTTAGTGGCATTCAACTTCTCAATTTTTTTGAGTAGGCTGTCGGCGATAAATGGCCCTTTTTTTAAAGAACGACTCATATTTTTCTAATCAATAATGAATTAACGACGACGACGAACAATCAGCTTATTGCTGGGTTTGTTTTTCTTGCGAGTTTTCTTGCCCAATGCTGGTTTACCCCAAGGAGTTACAGGGCCACTTCTACCGATAGGAGCACGTCCTTCACCACCACCATGAGGGTGATCGCAAGGGTTCATCGCACTACCACGAACTTCGGGTCTTCTACCCAAGTGACGAGTTCTACCTGCTTTACCTAGCTTGAGGTTGCGGTATTCAACGTTACCTACTTGTCCTATAGTGGCATAGCACTCTTTGCGTACCATTCTCACTTCTTTGGAAGGAAGACCAATAGTAACGTAGTCGCCTTCTTTGGCCATTACTTTGGCAGCAGCACCAGCAGCACGAACAATTTGTCCACCTCTACCAGCTACTAATTCCACGTTGTGAATCGTCTCACCCAAAGGCATATTACTTAAAGGTAAAGCATTACCTACTTCAATAGGAGCGTCAGGACTCGCAATAATCTGTGTACCAACTTTCAGACCGACAGCAGCTAAAATATAGCGTTTTTCGCCATCTTCGTACTGAACTAGAGCAATACGAGCATTGCGGTTGGGATCGTATTCGATCGCAATTACTTCTGCGGGAATATTACGCTTATCACGACGAAAATCGATAATACGGTAAAGACGTTTGTGTCCACCGCCACGACGACGACTAGTAATTACACCTCGGTTGTTACGACCTTTTTTACGGTGTTTATATTTAGTTAAAGACTTTTCTGGCTTCTTTTTAGTGATTTCCGAAAAATCGGGGACTACTGCTTGGCGAGTCCCTGGTGTGTATGGTCTAAATGAACGAGTACCCATAATTGGCTTAAGATAGCTTTTTCGAGTTCGAGTTTATACATCGGGGAATAATACAATAGAGTCCCCTTCTTTAAGTGTGACAATCGCTCTTTTATATTGAGCTTTATAACCCATAAATCTGCCTACCCGACGCTTTTTGCGAGGTAATGTCAAAGTATTTACCTTGACGACAGTAACATCAAATAAGCTTTCAATTGCTGCCTTGATATCGGGCTTGGTAGCTTTTGGCAATACATCAAAGACGTATTTATTCAGCTCCATTTGGATTGTGCCTTTTTCGGTAATGATTGGCTTGAGGATTAAGTCTGCTAAATCTCTGGCTTGATATTTAGTCACCGTAAACCTCCTGTATCTGTTCTAAAGCGTCTTGGGTTACGACAATTTTGTTGGCGTGAAGAATATCAGCAACGTTAAGATTAGTTGCCTTGATCGACTTGACTTTAGCAATGTTGCGAGTTGACAAATTTACGTAGTCAGGAACTTCCTTCAAAATCAATAAAACTTTCTCGTCAGAAGCTATACCCCAACGTCCTAATGCTGCGATAACTTCTTTAGTCTTGGGACGTTCTAGTTCAGCACCAAAATTCTCAACGACGATCATGTCTTCAACACGAGAACTAAATGCCGTTCTCAAAGCCAAGCGTCTTTCTTTGCGATTCATCTTGGTGCTGTAGTCTCTGGGTTTTGGTCCAAAGATTACACCACCACCACGCCATAAGGGAGAACGAATTGAACCTGCACGAGCGCGCCCAGTTCCTTTTTGTCTCCAGGGTTTACGTCCACCACCGCGAACTTCAGATCTTGTTTTACTAGAAGCTGTACCTTGACGAGCATTATTTAATTGTCGAACTAATGCTCTGTGAACAATATGTTCTGCATTTTCTTCTTTGGCTACTTTTAGTTCTAGGGTTGCCTCGCCAGCATTTTCCCCCTGCCAATTTTTGACTACACAATTAACCATAGTTATTTGTTGTTTGTTATCTATATTGTTTGTTCTTAAATAACGAACAAGCTGCTATTACTGTCCAACGATGTTGCTGGGAGCAATACTGAGCAAAGCTCCAGGTTTACCTGGGACTGCGCCTTTAATAAGTAGCAAATTCTGCTCGGCATCAACTTTGACAACTTTTAGTTTGCGAGTAGTTACTTGTTTTCCGCCGTAGCGTCCTGCCATTTTCTTACCAGGATAGACACGACCAGGAGTAGTACCTGCTCCCGTAGAACCAGGCGCACGGTGATTTTTAGAACCGTGACTCATCAAGCCTCGTTTGAAGTTATGTCTTTTTTGATAACCAGCAAAACCGCGACCCATTGTTTTGCCACTAATATCCACAGTAGTGTCGGTGTTGAAAATCTCAGAAATGTCTAGGGTCTTGCCTAGTTCATAACTTGCTGTATCTTCAATGCGATACTCTTTAAGATGACGCAAAGGACTTGCCCCTGCTTTACTTAGATGACCAAGTTCTGGCTTAGATAAAGCTTTTTCTTTGACTTCACCATATCCAATTTGAATAGAACTATAGCCGTCTGTTTCTTTAGTTTTGATTTGAGTTACGACACAAGGCCCAGCTTGAACCACAGTAACGGGAATTGCATTTCCTGTTTCCTGGTCAAAAACTTGGGTCATGCCTAATTTAGTGCCAAGAATGCCGACAGACACGAGTTTTAGCCCCTCTATAATTGCAACACAATAAACCTTAGTCTTGTTTAATGACCTTGGGTTAGGTTATTCACCGCAGACCACTGCTAGTCAACAGGCGGTGTACCTCTGACTGACAAAAAAATAACCATCTTGTAGGTATACAGTCTAAAAATCGTTTATGAATAGACACAAACGAATTTTTGTAAAACCACTATAAACAAGATGCAAGAGCAGCAAATATATAATTTTTTCTAAGATTTACCGCTAGATTCAGCTTTTACTGTTTCTAACTTTGACAATTACCTTGACCCTCAAAGACTTAAAGAAGTAAATTCCTCAGTATCTTACGAGGAGGTAGCAAATCCTATAAATTTCTCACTAACCCCATAACAAAATTGTTTTTGAGATAATACTCTAAAAACTCATTCATTTAGCCTCTAGAGTTGGAAGTAAATTCTTTCCTCTTTTGGCTGGGGGGATGATTAGATTTTTATCTAGAATGTGAGATTTGCCAGTTTTAACCACAATCACTAATGATACATGATACAGTAAGTTTCTGACAAGGAAATTTTTTGCTAATTTTGGCAATGAGGGGAGAGCGATCGCCAATATGCGTTTATTTACTTTAAATAAATCCTGTCTACAAACTCCTTATATTATTAGGAAAAGACATACTACCTGAATCGGTTATCGAGTTGGATTTCATCAGGAAATAATGATTTTCAAGGGATTACAATTTTAAAATATAATCTTAGGTAAACCAACATATAAACAGACTATAAGAAAGTATGCCACTAATTACCACTGGGAAATCATTTATTCGGGCTTTAGAAAAAAATGGTGCTTTAGGCTTATATATGCCCCTAGAGGGAGGAGCAGAAGGACGTTATCAAAGACGTTTACGAGCTTATGGCTACCAGACTATTAATATTACTGCCAGAGGATTAGGGGATTTAGCAGCTTATTTAACTAGAGTGCATGGGGTACGTCCTCCCCATTTGGGCAAAAAGACTATTGGACGTGATGCTTGTGTTGGTGATATTTATTTTGTGCCTCCTATTGCTACTTATGAGTTAAGTTCTTTACCAGATAACGCTAAAGGATTAGCATTATGGATCATTGAGGGACAAATATTATCTAGCCAAGAGATTCAGTATTTAGTTGATTTGACTAAAGAAGAGCCAAAAATTAAAGTGGTTTTAGAATTGGGTGGCGATCGCTATGTTAACTGGAAACCTTTAGCTGATACTCTAGCTGCGGCATAATTCCAAGGACAAAGGACTAGGTATGAGGAATAAAAAATAAGCAAACAATCGAGAAATGGGGTGGGATCTGTGTCGGATAAAAATATGGATGATTTACTGGCTCAGTTAAAAGCAGAGTTTGAGCCAACACAACAATCAAGAGCTAATGCCAAAAAGCCTCAAGCTCGTAAATCAAAGCAGCCACCCCAATCTACATCCTCAGCATCAATGGATCAGATGTTAGCTGAACTAAGAGCAGAACTAGAAGCTGGTAGAGGCAGACCAAACGCTACACCAGAAAAACCTCAACCAGATTCTAAACCAAATCAAACTGCTGCTTTCAAGTCTAACAAGTATCGTTTCCGCCTTAACGCTTTGATAGAGGAAGATTACCGCAAGCAAGCGCAGAAAAGAGAAGCTAAGTTTGCTGAAATTAAACGCCAAGAAGAAGCTCGCATTGCCGCAGAAAAACGTCGTCAACAAGAATTAATTGAAGCACAAAAGAGAGAAGAATTGCGCCAGCGAAGACGCAAAGAAGCACTACGAGAAAAAGCCCAACAGTGGCTAAAAAATCTTAATCCACGCTCAGAAGAAGGGAAATGGTTTGAAGAGTTTTCCTATTCTTATGAGAATAAACTACAAGCTGCGATCGACTATCTTGAAGCAATGCGAGAAAGTGGTTTGTAATTATGATGCAGTAACTATCAAAATTTAAAGCTGTTTTGTCTAAAAAACTAGAGCACAAATACTAGTAAAACTTAATCATACTAAATCTTTTTCCGCAATACTCTATCGCCTGCACCCTACAGCCGACTATAATCACTCTCGAAGCCAAAGTAGGGACAAGTAATCATAGTTAACTAAATGCGGATTTTATTTGTAGCAGCAGAAGTAGCCCCCATCGCCAAAGTGGGTGGACTTGGAGATGTCGTAGGTGCATTACCCAAAATATTGAGAAAATTAGGTCATGATGTCCGTATTTTTATGCCTTACTATGGCTTTTTATCCAATAGGATAGATATTCCTGCCAATCCTATCTGGTGGGGATATGCGATGTTCAATGACTTTGCCGTTTATGAGACTATGTTACCCAATAGTGATGTACCGCTTTATTTGTTTGGTCATCCCGCTTTTGATCCTCATCGGATTTATGCAGGAGAAGATGAAGCATGGCGATTTACTTTCTTTAGTAACGGTGCGGCTGAGTTTTGCTGGAATTACTGGAAACCTGAAATAGTCCATTGTCATGATTGGCATACGGGAATGCTCCCCGTCTGGATGAATCAGTCACCTGACATTTCTAGTGTTTTTACAATTCATAATTTAGCTTACCAGGGGCCTTGGAGATGGTATTTAGATAAAATTACCTGGTGTCCTTGGTATATGCAGGGACATAACGTAATGGCTGCTGCGGTGCAATTTGCCGATAAAGTTAATACGGTCTCTCCTACCTATGCTCAACAAATTCAAACCGTTGAATATGGCGAGAAACTAGAAGGGTTGCTTTCGTTTATTAGTGGTAAAATCAAGGGTATTCTCAACGGGATTGATACTGATAGCTACAATCCTGCCATTGATAAAGCTCTGAAAAATAATTTTACTCAAGATACTTTAGAAAAACGTTCTACAAACAAAGCCGCGTTGCAGACAGAGTTAGGTTTGAATGTAGATGAGAACGTCTTTTTGATGGGAGTAGTATCTCGGTTAGTCGATCAGAAAGGAATTAACTTGTTATTGCAAATTATCGATCGCTTTATGGCATATAGTAACTCTCAGTTAGTGGTTTTAGGTACAGGCGATCGCCAAATTGAAACTCAGTTATGGCAATTGGCAACGCGTTTTCCTGGCAGAATGTCAGTGCAGTTGCTTTACAATGATGCCCTAGCACGCAGAATATATAGTGGTTGTGATGTATTTTTGATGCCCTCTAAATTTGAACCCTGCGGTATCAGTCAGATGTTAGCCATGCGCTATGGTTGCATTCCTATTGTGAGGCGCACTGGTGGTTTGGTAGATACAGTTAGTCATCATGACCCCATGAATCAAGGTGGCACTGGATATTGTTTCGATCGCTATGAACCGCTCGATTTATTTACCTGCATGGTTCGGGCTTCAGAGGGTTTTTTGTATCAAGATAAATGGCGGGAGTTACAACAAAGGGCAATGAGTCAAAACTTTAGTTGGTTAAAATCGGCTTTGGAATATATCAAAATGTACAAAGAAACACTAGGTCACTCGACTGATTTAACAAAAGAAGAGTACGACAGGCTAGAAAAATTAACTTTCTAAGAAATATTTAGAAATATTTACTTGTAGTTAATTTAAATTTAAAAATAATTGTGCTACGAAACTAGTCTACAGCGAGCAGGTTTTTCACCTAATTGTTGTGCTTTATTAATAAATTCTGCTTGAGCTACTGTCTTAGGTAAATAGGCATCAGCACCTATAATATCTCCTAAGATGAAATCTGCCTGAGTTGTTTTTGTAGAACAAATAATTACTGGGATTGAACAGGTTTCTCTACTTTTTTTTAGCTGATGACAAAATTCAAAACCACTTTTACCACCCATAACTACATCTAAAATAATTAAATTAGGTTGATATGTCTTCAGGGTTGCTTGAGCTTCCTCAACGCTGGAGACTTTTTTCACATTACTAAATCCCGCATTATGCAAATAAGCACAAAATACTTCTCGCATCATCAGGCTGTCGTCTACTACTAAAGCTGTATTCATTATGAAAATTCCTAAATTGTAATTGATATATGATTGATATTCTTACTATCAAAATAATTCCCCAGAATTTCCCATAAGAATCAATGATTAACAATTAGACACATAAAATCGCATAATCACTTACAGCAGTTTTCGTGCTTGGTAGACCACATCTTTGTATTAGGCAGAGGAGCACAGGGGAGCAAGGGAGTAGGGGGGACTTGGGGACTTGGGGAAGATGGAGGAGATAG
>JAAUYG010235937.1_pt1 | contig 15427 bp, 12 predicted proteins | sample 7278091 | NCBI WGS metagenome assembly JAAUYG01 (sample SAMN14350201, study PRJNA611818) | marine sediment metagenome | isolation source: surface marine sediment (0.6m) | place: French Polynesia: Moorea | collected 2018-08 | reverse complement strand
TTACTCTCACTGTTACAGAAAGCCATAAGATCAAAAATTCCCCTCCCAAAAAATTCCCCAGCCTAAATCACAACAAAATCCCAACATGAAGCTAAGGGATCAGTTGCAAACAACAAATTTCTTTGGTGGTTCTAACAAAAGTCAATGTCCTTGTTATTAGCTTTCAACTGATCAAAAGACAAACAATCCAGATCAACTTTCCCCCATTTTCACACTATCTGCTCTCCTATTGTCGCATGAAATGTGATGCATCGGTCCAGCAGTTAGATGTTCGGCTTCACATGGATGGGTTGTGGGTTTTAAAGCCAGTCTGGGACACTTTCATCTGTCGAAGTCTATGTGCATTTTTTTTTTTTTAAATCGCACCATGAAATCGCTATATGAATAATTTCATTCGTAAGGCGAACTATATGTACCATGTTGTCACCAGCTTTAAATAGCCAATCATATTAGGGCTGCATTGGAAATTTGTAATTTGCAAATTGTAACTTTTTTTGACTTGTAATTTTTTATATTTTTTTAAGGCATTAGATAATCATCTATCTGGATTACCGTCACTTTCAACTTAAGAGCATTTCGATGTTAACTTGTATTGTAAATAATATCTTGAAAGTGTAAATAACCTTTCTATTTATCTATTAGCATCGACCAATCCTGAGCGGCAACAGATTCCGTCAGTTTCCAAAATTTTTCAACTTCTTGTGGGTATCTTTATGACATTCTCACATGAAAAGGTTTAAAATTAATACTCCCTGTTTTAAAAGCGTTTTAGAACTTGATGTACCTAGAACTTGATGTACCTTGTTACAATTATTGTTAAACTCCCTATTTTCCGCGAGTTGAGCACCGTGGATAAGTCTCTCCTGTTAGAATCAGGGACCAGACACCGATTCCTGTTAGGAATGCTGAGAGGCCCAATCTACTACTGGATGAGCTACATACACACAGAGAGATTACGTTAGGTGTGACAAGATGGCAGCCGTACGGATTATTTTTTACCTGGAGCCACCACGGTGGCACTGACTGGCTTCGGGCAGTTTTCTCTCTGAAATAGAAGTTCATAATAATATATGCAGTTTAATTTCGGTGGAAAATATCGCCGCAGGAACACACATCTGGTCTATGGTCGGAAGACTGATACTATACATTTATCTATGCCAGTACCTGTGTGCCGAGACCCAGTGTGATGAGCATGGCAAAGAAAAGAATCGCCCAGAGAGGAGAAATCGGCAGACGGGACACCACCTCGGGGTACACGATAAATGCCAAACCAGCACCTGCAAAGACAGGATAAAGCATGCGCATGATACATATGATACACGGCAACCAAATGGATCATGTAGGTCAGGATTTATATATTATAGAGAGAGAAATCTCAATTTTTGCAATCACTTCAGACTTGAAACCAACTTAAAGGTTAAAGACCATTTTTCAGCAGCACCAAAATTGCCATTTCAATATTTATGGTCTCAGAAATAAGACCAGGATAAATATCTCCTCTAAGACCAGTTTATACGTCCTGAGCACACATGTACCCAAGGTACATGTCTTAATTTTGCAGTCCCCTCTATAAGCACAGCACATGTATGATCATTTTGTCACCCTTACCTCACTTGTTATCATTATTTTCAATACATATTAACATACGAGAAAACTTATGAGTATGCACAGGTATTATGGATGTATTCCTTATTTGAGTTTACAGTCAATCATGAAAATTTTTCGACACTATTAATTTTTGGCTTGAAATGTCACACTTAAATCCGATTAAATTCTGCCTTCACCCACCTCCCGTGGCCACTTCGCCAATGGGCAAGTGCATCTCATGCGCCATGAAGCCAATAATCCCAAAGATAACAAAGCCGGCGAAGAAGCTGGTCAAACAGTTGCCAATGGACACCACCAGCGAGTCCCTGTGGGAAAGAAAGAGAGTCATGCCATGAAGTCTTTTTTTCTAGTCCACGGTAAAGTATTCATATTCCCTTAGCATCCTCCTCGGTTGTTAGTTTATAACCTGCTGCCATGGCTAAAGCGAGAAAATGAAACACGATTTTAAATTTCTTTTTTTTCATCTTTTCAGTCTGGGGTACTGCATGTACTGAGTAGCTTAAACAAGAATACCTGTGTGAGAGGTGTCTTACAAAACAATAACATGGGGGGTTGAACTTCTTTATATATGACAGAAAAAGAACACATAAAGTCATTTTTTTTTTAGAAAATCACAGCTTGCTAAACAAACACCACAAATATCCAGAAATATAAGAGTTCCTGTGTCAGATTTATTTGGGTCTCATATTAGTAGTAAGAAGCCACAAACTTAACAAGTGCGACACATGCCGTGTTTGCATGTTAGTTGCAAGGCTAGGACACAAGGGGGGGGGGGGTTATAGGAAGGAGATCTACATGTACACAATTGTACTGCAACACTTTTACTTCAATTGTATGCAATATTGCAAAGGACACCAAGCTTTAAAAGGCCATTTTATAAAACCACTTTAAATTTTAGGTCACCTATTGATTTATTTGTTGATTTATGTCACACCATATGTAACAAATGTGTGACAAGTCACTTACCTGCCCAGTTAAATATCTTTTAACATTTTAGCCAAACAAAAAAAAAATTATACAATTGACGTACAGATAAACGTTTGCCCCCAAATAACCAGTATTTACATTTGCTATACCTCAGACCCTCCCAATTTACTTTGAATCAGAAACACAATTTTACTATTTCCGGGAACTGAGGAATAACATACCTGTTCTTAAATAAACACTAGTGACTAGATGCATTTTAGTTTTGAACACTTAACAGAAACTGGATAGATGTTCCATGCAGAAAAGCAATAAAACAATCTCCAAACTTTACCAAAACCACAAAATGCACACATATAATTAGGTTAGCACCACTAATTAACTAATGAAGCAAGTTTTATGCAACAAACTCTGTTTCAGAGTAATAAAATTTATGCCTCCAATCCTAAAGACAAAAAGTTCCTTGCTTTTTGCATTCCCCGATTTATAATACTGACAAGAAACGGCTTTTTTTTTTAAATTTCTTTCATCGCGCACATTCCATGAAAATTTACACTACGTATTTTTCATAGACAATAATAATGCATATTAGTAAAATTTTGGTTTATTGTGACTTCTTGGCCAGTTTAGTTCAGAGTAAGGAAACTGTCAGCAGTTTCATTTTTTTTCTTTTTGGTGGGTTTTATTAATTTAATATGAACATTGTGAAGCCTATAAAACTGTATTCCACTGCGGTGTGACAGCTGTAACAGAAGCGGTGTAGCACACACCCCAGACAGTCCACATTAAAAATTGCGCAGACGCATGCTGATTACTCAAAGACACGAAAACATTGAAAGAGCAGAGATCCAGGGCCGTACACTGTACTGACTGAAGACAAAGATTTTCTCTAGGATTCAAATGAATGAAAATTAATTCCGTCTCACTATTAGCGCTCTGACACTCCTGTGGAAACATTAGGAACGCCATCCCAAGAATAGTGCAAAGCGATATTTTCATCATCGAAGCAAAATTTCTGTACAAAGTCTTGTGTACAGAAAAGAAAGATATCATGACAGCAGCAAACAGTATTTTTTTTCCTATTTTTTTTTTTTAATATTTCCCTTTGCACTGTTTCCTGAGAAGGCTATAATATTTTATCCACAGTTGATTCTTGCATCACTTGTAGATCTGCCAAATGCAGCCTTTATCAGTCAAAGTCATGGATTCGCAAGAGGTGTGTGACAGCATGGAAACCAACAGGTGTGGTTGTCCATTCCACAAACATTGTCCTTGCAAGTGTGCTGTTCAAGCCACCGTTGCGTCATTCGTTTTTTTTCGGTTGTTTCTAAAGAATGCATTTGGCAGAGTGTAAGAAATGAATAAATGCACTTACAGTTCTGATGCGACTTTTAATTCATGTACAATTCATGTACAATAAAACATTGTTACTGCTGCTCTGCTCACCAGTAAGCTGGGCAAGGACACGTGACACTCCTTCTGTGCCAACACTGTTCGATATATTTATGTATGCAAATATCACCACTTTCGGCAGTAGCATTGATTCAGCCCCTAAAAGAAGAACACACACACCCCTCTTTTTTTTGATCATCACCCCATCCAACCTATTACCAAGCAGACCAGCAGTAACCATCCAGGCAGCTGACAAAATTGGCTGCAAATTTTGGGTCGCAGGAATGCACAGAGCTTGTGTGCCGCAACGAAGCAGCACAGATCTAAAAGAAAACAAACCGCATGAAGACGACTGATCTAACCATTCATTGTGTTATCTATCAAGCCACGGATGTCCAGTTCAGTTCTCGAGGGTTAAAGGTCTCCATGCCCACCAAGCCCCTCCCTTTCCAAGTAGCAGTGGGTTGTGATTTTTTATTTTAAAAGTGCTTTTTTTTTTAAAAAAAAAAACTTTTAATAGGGGGGGAGGGTTCCCTTTGACGATAGATTGTGTAGTTCTAAATTCAATACACTAGAGTGCCAATATGGCAAGAGACAGAATCCGGATTTAGCTTACTAGGACAGAGGATTAATTCTAGGGAATCAAGAAGTGATAAACTGGTAACTTGCTTTTAGTCTATTAGTTTTTCTTTACAGTATCTGGCCAAATGTAAAAACACTGCCACAAAGCAATTGCCTGTACATCAAATAGAGGGGGACATACTGTGGAGTATATATATATATGTATATGTATATATACATGTACATTTTTGAATTGGTCAGAAAGAAAAAAAGAAAAGTTCATATCAACTGCAAAGTTGGATTGGTACACCTCGCTTACCTTCGAGGTTGCTGAAGGGGAATCAGTCAACTCACCAAAATCGCCATCTTGATCTGGTTGCCGTGGTTACACAAACTCACCTCAGGCAGTTATTATTGAATTTGTTGTAACTGGCCAGGCAGATAAGACCTCCCCAGCAGGGTGAGAGCGAAAAGAAAATCTGCACAGCTGCATCGCCCCAAACCTACAATAAACGCAAATAGATACAGACGAAGGTTATAGTCGGTGACGACTGCAGCCTGGGAGAGGAATGTTCCTGGGGTTGGACAGACAAACCCTGCACACACACATATGGCAGAGTTTACTGTACGTTGTTGCTGCCTGGCCGGGGCAAAAAAACATCAGTCAAGCCAGGAGGAGAGTCACATGACTCCCATCCCATAATTCCACAGTGGGAAGAATTTGACACGGGAGCGGTCCGCATCTTTGACACAGGACTGGCAGAGTGGTTGATTTGATGCCTTATAAGATCTTCTGTAAGGATAGGAGCTGTTTGTGTAAGGGCCCTGTTGAACAAGTTCCACGTGTTTCGGAATCTCCATTATTTACGCAATACTGTTCATCCTTTAATTTCATACTTTATTTGTATCACTATACACATACATGTACAGTGTTAAAAATGTTCTTATGTTAAAGCATCAATTTACCGATTAGTTGATGAAAGCACAAATGAGAAATTGACACCACAGCTTCACCACAAGTGAACAAAACCCAGTCGTGTTTTGGCATTCAGCTAACAGGAAATTTCGACAGTGCTAAAGGGTTCAGTAGAGTACATTCAGGTGGCACATGATTTGGTAGTGTAAATATGATGATAGATATTGATTTGCAATTACCATTGATTGATTTCAGCAGACCTTTACTAAAGTACATGAACGCACTTGCTACTAAAAACGGCAGCCAATCGCAACAAGTCATTTCTACCCACATTCTACATTATCGCTTGACTCTTTATTGAAGCATGGAAAGCCCTCTCTTTTTACACATAAAAATATTACAATACTGATGTATCCTACCATTACTGGTACCAGCTGTCCATTTTTATTTACTAATATCCAGTCAAAGGCAGGCACAGAATATAACAGCAGTAAAAACCTACTGGTTTTATATGTTTGGCCAACATTGTTTTATTATTTATTTATTTATTTATTTATTTATTTATTCATTTATTTATTTATTTATCATGCTTATTTGTTCCTTTATTTACATTTTGTAAATGTGGCACGAGACATCCACAGTTTCAACCAAAACCAGCAGAAAAAGATAGTATTCCAGGATTGCAAAATATTATATTTGGTAAAGTTGATAATAAATAGATATTGCCCGTATGTCACTACTTGAAATAAATCTCATATGCTTTTCAAATGTTATGGCTGCCACGTGTACTGTGGGGGAATTAAGGCCTGTCAATGTATTTTAAAGTCATAAAACTGCCATAGCAATCCCTAGACCATATTCCCTACCAACCGATCTGCCAGCAACCTGTGTTTGATGCTTCGGCTCCATATATCTGGGCATCCATATAAGTGTCAAGTGAAAACAGAAGCCATTACCTTCGCGCTGGCTAGACGGTGCCACTCGGGCGTGAGATAATAAAGGATTCCATCCAATGCCCCAGGTAGGGTCAACCCACGGACCAGCAGGACTAACAAGACCAGGTACGGGAATGTAGCAGTGAAATACACGACCTGAAAAAAAAAACAAAAAAAAAAACATGACACAATGACATAAGACCTGTGTTAGCTGGGGACCGATGTCACAGAAATAATATTCCACAAATTGCTTTTATTGGCTATCCCCTTACAAAGTGTGTGTGTGTGTGGGGGGGGGGGGGGGGGAGGCTGAAAATTTATAACACCCCCTTCAAGACATATCACTGGTCTTATTTTACTTGTGATTTTTACAAAGTTGTAAGACTCGGGGTAGCATATGTAAAGTTCATCATTTCTGTGAATGGTAAAAATCCTTTAAAACAGGTACATGTAAGCACACTGCCTACATGTACAAACATAAACAATGTTTAATGGTAGTTAAAAGTGTCTGGCGCATAAGTAAATAGGCTGGAAAGTTAAAACAATTACATGTACTTTGTACAGCTGTGTCTTGTCAACAGACATCCCAACAGTTTTCCAAAAAAAAAAACTCAAGTGGAAGTTTTGACCAAAGTACGTGAGATTCTCAGTCAGCGACATCCAATTGGACAAAACTCGAACCGTTTAAGTATTTCCAAGAACTTGGGTCCTGTACACATATATATATCATTTGTATATGAAATAAATTACCCTACCTTTCCCTGGGATTTGATGCCCCGGATGAGACAAAGTCCAACCAGTATCCAGGCTCCCAGCAGGGCCAAAACCAGCTGCCAACGGACTGGGCCCATTTCATGAAAGCCGCCGGAGATGTCCAGGACAAAGTTGCTGAAATGGAACAAAGAACAAATGCCACATGTTACTTTACTGATCATCACACCTGGGACAACATATTAAAATCCAACGTTTCTCTATCAGGATTAAAAGGATATACAATACAAGTATATAGTTTTCTTTTGTATACCATGGCCATCCGTTGCAAGTTATTCCTAACAAGCAAGAAGTAAGTGACAATAGAAAATAAACTGGTACTATATTGATTTCTGTTAAGCATACCTGCCCTAATAAGCGTGCAGCACGTGGTTTTAAATTTTCTATATAGACTTTTCAGCAGTTTACTTAAACTGCATGTAAATTGTAACATTCAATTTGACACGTTGTGAACCATTTGAGATTTTCCAACGGTGCTCTGCGCTAATTGGAATAAATATGCTATATTACCTTCACCCCCGTTAGCAACTTACTGGAAATATTCATCACTTGGAGATTTTCGTGACTTGACAATCTCCTTCCATGACATGGTTTCGTTTTCTGTCAGGTTCAGTCCGTGTTGGCAGGTATGGTTGAGCCAGACCCCGCCGTGGTGTGTGCAGTTCTCCCAGCTCACCTTATCAACAATACCACATACTGGAAACAAACAAAGATTACCTACATGTAACTTACATGTAATGCCGGATTTTACAAATATCTAACTGCTCATGCTGCCGGTAAAGGATGAATGACATATTCATGTCAACACCGCCAGCATGGGATTTAATAAAACTGTGTGTCCAAAGCTTGAAAAGTATTTTCATTTTTGTGGCTGATCTTGCTTTTTGTTTCTTTATTGTTTACATGCGTGTGTGTGTGTGTGTGTGTTGTTATTTTATTTTGTTATGTTGTTTACCTGTTGACAGAGATTACTGGAATATGATCAGGAAACACAAGTTTGAATTGGTATCTATGGTATGAAGATATCAATTTTGCCAAGCAAGTAGAATGCCAACCAGGATGGGGAGATAAATAATATGTACAAAACAGGTCCAAGTTGTTAATAGAATGGAATTATACAAGGTAGCCACTGCTATGCTGGAATTCAAGAAATTTAACCATGGTTTTGTTTGTTAAATGTGGGTGATCCAGTCATTTGTTCAGTGATATCTCACTTTTAAGTATACCCTAGGCCTAAGGCTAAACACATAAATGTACATGCATTCTGCTATATGCACTCAATGTACCAATGTACAGTTTTAACCAGGTTAACTAGGCCTAAATGCCATTTTCGATGCTTTTTACCAAGTACTACCGGTAGGTCCGGTAATCTATGAAATAAGACAATTTTTGACTGCATCCCTCTGCATTACTGAGTACGTACAACTGTGCAGAGTACCAGTATGTATACATATTTATATATATGTCTACACATGCACAGATATTTTGATGGCCATCTGGATTGAAGGACCCTAAATTGGGAATTAGGACATCTTTGTCAGACAGGAGTCAACAGACTGCAGTTCAGTTCCCTTACAAAAATGATTTCTATATATTCAGTCATATTGATTTGTACAGACATACCGTATTTACAAGCAAGACTGGAGCACAGCTGCAGTTTTAAATTAATAACAGAAGTCAGCCGCAGCTATTCGCAACAGATGGCGAGAATTTTCCCACAGGCATCTTAGCCGCTATTATTCCCTCTGGCCTGGGAGGGGACAATGATAATTTCAGCCAGCCAGGGGAGAGAAGTGGAAGAAACCTTTAAAGGAAAAACCCTATTTTCCAGTGCCTAGAGCTTTGTGCTATAGCCATGATTGGCGGAGAATCTAAGCCAATCCGCAGGCACCGGCACCGCACCGCACTAAGGTCAGGGAGAACTGGGCCATAAAAGACCCTAAAATATGATGCTGCCCAGCCAGCCCAACAAACTGCTGCATCAGCTTGCTAGTACATACCTACTGGCACACACAAGGCATGGCAGGCAATGAAAGATGACGCAATGGGCAAAGGGATTGATTAGGCCCATACTAGGCCCATAGGTACCCATGCACAGCTATAAGCCCCTCAGGTCTAGGCCAGGAAGCAAGGATGTTAAAGTCAAAGAACAGACCAGCCAGCAAGGGTGAAAATGGATGAACAAGTGTACATAGCAAACATTGGCAAAGGCTTAGACCTGCATCTGCACTCCGGATCTCCGGATCTCCCGGATCTTCACTGCCCGAGAGCAGCTGGTTTAGCTGGGTCTGTCCAAACAATCAGGAGGCAATCCAGAATCACTGTAATGTAAGCAGGCCTAAGTTGTACTAAACATTTGGGTTAGTGGGTCAGGGTTTAGTGGCTGCAGTCAGGGCTGGCTGGGGTGGTGGGGGGTGGGTGGGGGTAGAGGTACCGTACATGCTACATTAATATTGTACATGTATGCAAGATGAACTATCCTCATATGGGCATAATCGGACAGAAAGTTCAGAAAGTACACTGTAAGTGCAGAATTTGGCAAGGACTGCAAAGTCATGGTGAAAAGCTGAAAACAGGCATCCATTTCGAAGGTTTGGCCAAGACATCTATACAATGTACGTAATGTACCCCTATATATATTATATAACCCCCCCTCGGGGATGTACTAACTGCCTTTCTCCGGTTTCTGTCTGTAGAGACTAGAGGGCTAATAAAAGTGTTTACACTTTTCCCAGAAATGAACAATAAAGCAATGGTATCCGATTGTGTTAGGTGCAATATTACATATATAATTTATACAGAGATAGAAATATATACCAAAGTATGACAGAGGCCCAATCAAGCAGCTGGTGACCCGACAACCACCACTGATCAACAAACCATGCCCTGTTTAGGACAGCTTTCTGGTGCAATCTGCAGTGTAAACGTCTTGCAGAAACTTAAATTTCTACCTCAATGTTTAGTTAATAACTGATGCCAATGGTATTTGCCTTAATTACTACATATAGTTTTAACAAAGTGGTTAACACGTAGTTGTGTTTATAGTCAATGTTTTCTTTTTTCTTCTTTCTTTCTTTCTTTTTTCTTTCTTTCCTTCTTTCCTGATTCATTTATTTACTACAGGTATTTTATTGTAAATGCTGAACGGGGCGCCATTATGAAGGAAATAAACGTGTCATAAGTATTATTTATTATTTTGCGGTTTCTTTTCTGCCCTTGGTTTCTTTAAAAATGTTTATTGCAGTAATTTCAAAGAGCCCAACTGATCAGACCTAGATCTTCAAGCTACGAAGACCAGATGCATGATCGAATCAGAAATTGATATCATATAGAAATTGATATCATATGATATCAATATCCTTGAGCCATCATGTATCAGGCCCAGATCCAAGAAAACACGTGGAAATTTCCACCATTCTGCAGCCAGCAGGCACAGAGAGAACAGCATCCGGCTTGCTGGCTCAGCAGAGGCGGTCCTTCCTGCTGGCTAGCCTAGCCGGCCAGGCCAGTTCGGCTTGCCTCCTGGTCCTCCATACCAGGCAGCTTGGTCATTGACTACCTCACAGGCGGCCTTGCCCTGGAGAGTGTGGGGGCTGGCCGTACAGCCAACATGGTCTGCCCGGGGTAGGGTAGGCCGACCAGCAATGCTGGGGCAGGCCAGCAATGGCAGATGCCTTCTGTTCCATGCAAGAAAGCCAACAATGGTCAAGGCCCATGACAAACATGTAGAGAGGAAGGGCTGAGAGCCATGATAGCATTGCAGGCAGCCTTTAATAATGGCCTTCAGCGCGAGACAGCTGGGAAGGCAACAGGTGTAGTGCCATGCATGGGCCTCATACAATATTGATTAGTCACAGTCAAGATAACGCATGGAAAAATATTGCAGAAATTTGAATTTTGTCCACTAGATTCAGTGTAGATGGTTCATCCTGCATAAGGTAAATGTACATGTATGTATGTACACAAAACAAGTATCAGACTGACTTCCAGAATTGATTCATGGCCCAGAGGTCAACAAAGTCAGTGGCATAAAACCAGACAAGTAATCAATCCCTGGCAAATAACCTTCCTGACACCTGCCAATTAATCCTTCCTGCACCTCCATCTAGCAAGCTGTCCTCCTCCCAAACCAGGAACCAGACAGCCTGCCAGAACTAAGTTAGCTATTCCCCCCAGGTAGGGTGTATATAATAGTGTATGTACCGGTATGTCATGTCTAGGTAGAAGTCTGGATCATCTAGCAACCTGCTTTCCTATCTGTGCCACCTGTCAGCAAGCTTAGTGATTAGGACTCCCTGGCATAGGTGTATCTACCAAATACCTGGCAGGAAGTAAGCCTGGCACACACGAACAAAATAGAACACTCAAGTTCCCGGGGTCACAGTACACTGGAGTTTTTATCTCAAAAATCAACAGATCCATTCTCTGGCATTTACTTAGGGCCTCCCCTATCCTTTATAAAAGGATCATCTTAAAACAAACATCCCATGTGCCATACTATTCAGCCACATATATCATATATCAAGCTTTATATACATGTATAAATATCTTTTAGAACTTTTAAACTTTAGTGTACTCATATAAGTACATGTACATGAAAACCTTTTCAACAGCAAAACACTGGCTGGCTTTTTTCCACACAAGAAGTAACTACATTTTTTTTTAAAATGTGAAGATCACAGCATTAAAACACATGAAATCGAGAAGCCTTCAAATCCATCTAGACACCTTCTTCTTCAGCTCTTGAATGCCGCAGGGTCACTGTTTGTTAATATGTACTGATAAACCTAGCTTGTTTCTAAATGAGGATGCGTGTTTCTATTCTAAGACTGTCTTTAGCCCTAGCAGGGGTTATACAGGTTTCAAAATTCTTTTTATCAAAGTTCTTTTTCCATAAGAAGCCTGCTTTCCATGAGAAAAGCTAACATGTGCAAAGTTTTGCACCTGTCAACGAGTGACTATAACAACGGAAGTCAAATGTCCTCACCTCAAAAAAAATGGTCTTAAGCCTCTTTACCTAGAACCACTAGTTTTGTCGAGCTTTTTCCCCCGGCAGTTTTATCGCATTGCATGTTAAGTCAAGATAAGTGCAACTTCACTTGTGATAAGTTCAATGGGTATCAGGGTAAATACATGCACATGCTTGGTGACACTGACCCGCACCACTAGTGATACAGACTCTCTGCTAATGGTAGTACTACCTAATGGTAGTTCATAAATGCTGTACCATGGGCCTGATCAGACTTACCCAGACTGTTCCAGTGATTCTCACAATCTTGCCACGGAACCCGTATGTTGAACGATACACAGAGGTAGAAGAGCGTCCATGAGATCAGTACGTTGTAGTAGACTCCGATGAAACAGGAGACAATGAACATCCCCCAGCCAATACCTGCAAAGGAGACAAAACAGGAGACCTATGACCGTACACCCCAACCAACGGTCTTAATTCTGAGGTGGTTGTAAGGTGATGGTCTACAGTGTGTTCTTCATTGTTTGGCTTGAATTTTTTGCTATACAAAAAGGATTCTGCTACATGATAGGTACAAAGCTTAAAGTTACTCAAGGCTACATGTCTTGACATACAACCTTTCAACAAGATTTGCCAATTCACAATTCCAAAATTTATTTTGGAATTGTGAATTTGCAAATTCCACGGGGTTTTATCAATGGAAGTGCCGGATAGCTGTTTCTTCAGATTATTTTATTTTAGAACAAAGTCAAGGGTTTAAGGTGTGTGTACAATTTTAGGAATGTGGCAACTTCCACATCGTAACAGGGCAAGAACATAACACTGCCCGAATGCCCGGGGCAGGTTAATTTTGACTGTGGGCATGTAGATTCTTGCTGTACAGCTCCATCGGGCATGTACTTTCTTCTGTCTTTCAGTATTAAAAATTTCACCAACCACACACACCTCTGCATATTGCCGGGAAATCGAAAAGTTTGGGCATGTAACTTTTGTACCAGGGCAGGTAATTTTTTTAGGGCTGCGCACCTGTCCATTGGACAGGTATTTTTTCAAATTATGTTCTTGCCCTGCACGGTAACTGCAGACAAACTGCTGTTCAGCATTCTCAAGCATTTCAACTGATTAAGGTACTCCTACATACAGACATATTTTTTTTTTTGTACAGACACAAAAACTTGGCAAAAAAAGACCTGGACAATTTTCAAAAGAACTCCCTGGAAATGATATACTTAATTTGTTGAAGCTGAAGCTGCCATTTTCAATTCTAGTAGAGCTATTAACGTCACTTGACTCCTCTCACCACCTACTTGCGATGTTATTAATCTATCATGAGCATCATATTTAGACAGACCAACTTGACGACCCCATCATGCACCCAAATACGACATATAAAGGCCATATAAGCCATTGCAATGGATCAAGCGGAAAGTAGCTGCTTGATAATAACAGGACCTACGGTAATAGGCACTTCATATGTACACGCTATTTTCTGTAATAGTCTCTTATGTCAAGTACACTCAAGCAATCTGAGGATGATACCTTATGGTGCTGCTGAAGACCTGAAGTGTATAGATATACATGTACCTATATCTGTATAAAAAAAAAAAAAACAATATCTGTAAATATGGATGAGATCCTATTATTCTGTGAGCCCAGACATACCATACCAGACAGATAAACAAGAAATTACAGGGTGTAAACAAGGATGTCCTGTTGTTGATAAATATCAATTGTTTATCATGCCTGTCGCAGTGATTTCAGGCACACGTGTTCTTTATCAAAGTTACTATAAAACTACGTGGAAGCACCGGTAATCATGGTAATAGTATCACACCATACAAGATCACATACCATGTGTGGAGAGACTGCAAGCTCATGTAAACACATATCTCAGTTGGTTGGAGACAATTTGTACTTTTTATATATTACTGTGATGTAAACAAGTCAAGATGAAGCTGTTGGATGACAAGAGTTCACTAGCCTTAATCTATAAATCAAGTACCGGTAAGCACATTTTAACTTTGTACCATTTACCGTATCAACAAGGCAAATGAGTTATCCACACTTACTAGTAGGCATTGCATCCATAGGATGAGATGAATTTATGGTATCTTTGTGTTGAATTGTTTTTTTGCAGATTTTTTTTTTCTTTTTGCTTCTGCCAGCCAACCAAATCAGGTCTAGCAGCGACAAATCTTTATTTAACTGTATAGGTATCTTATTGGGCAATCTAAATAATAAATTTATATTCAAAGGCTTATATCAGCATTATCATAGTCAAGTCTGAAATTTAATAAACAATCTGACTAATTGAATATTTTTGCAAGATGTTACTTACAGCGACCAATTTACAGTAAATACACATGTTGAGAGAAGTCCTAAACCAAACATATCATTTTTGGCAACCCGAACCGTATACAGTATATCATTCAAGGTCAATGACACTTCCAGTCACACAGCTAAACTGTTTGTTATGATCAACTCTGCCACGGAAATGGGGTAAGCCAATAACTGTGTTAATCAAGAACTGTGTATCAGAATAGATTTGTTAGAATATTGACATTTGCACATACCCTCGAAAACAGTGGGGTCTGTGTACTATAAATCAATAAATCACTCTTGATATTACTTGTGAAAAGTAGACCGCACTCAAGTTTGCAACCAGCTGCTACCAAATATTTGCCACAGTTGGCAGTGTGCTTTTAAAACAGGGTTAACAGCCTATAATGAGACTTGCATTCTCAGAACCAAAGAGCCAGCCCTCAAGGATAATCCATGTTATCAGACTGATAGCATGTGTGCATCCCAGACTAATAAATTATTCTTATCATTTTATCATAGTGGTAGTACTATTAGTATCATACTACTACAAACAACTACCACTGTGACCTTCCCACTGGACAACAACAAGTGGTAATACATGGACAGTGGCCAGACTCTAACGCTGATACAAATACAAGTACCTATAATCTTGTTTACTGCATCTCGGCTGTCGAAACACATTTCTTGGTTTACCAAATTGATAACAAACAACTTCATCATTTACATTCTGCGATATATATCCTCCCTCTCTTCGTGGTTCTTTAGCGATCAGTGCTCGACAAGTCACACATATCATACTTTAGCTTTGATGTGCCATATATGAGATTATTTAGGTATCACTGGGTGAGGTTCTAGCAAGACTCTATAGGAAAGCCCAAACAAGAAGGCTTAAGATGCTCAGACATGTTCAGGTGAATAAACGAACCAAGCTAGGGTGCCAAGCTGTAAACTGTAGCACCTACGTCAGAAAAGTGTTGTTCTAATGACAGCCGTAGGTCCGTAATATATACAAAGGTCTGAATGCCA
>JAAUYG010166256.1_pt1 | contig 15431 bp, 6 predicted proteins | sample 7278091 | NCBI WGS metagenome assembly JAAUYG01 (sample SAMN14350201, study PRJNA611818) | marine sediment metagenome | isolation source: surface marine sediment (0.6m) | place: French Polynesia: Moorea | collected 2018-08 | reverse complement strand
AGAACACAGGCGCTCTGTCCTCGAATGATTGTTTAAATAGACCGTCGTCGTCGGCCTCCTTCCGTCTCAAAAGACTATTGCTGCACAAGTGAGTACAAGTATATCACTTTCTGGTGTGGCTGTGTAAGCCAATTTTGGAGTGGCAGTCTCTGGAGCAGGTAGAGCACACAAACCCAGTGGCAGTCGAGCTAGAAGTACTCTCCTTTCTTTTGGCTCTTTTCTGCTTAAATAGAAAAAAATTGACGTATAGCACATATTATAAATTATCAGAAGTACTCCTACATTCACGTGTTTATTCCTTTAAGTTTATTAATTCGAGCTGTTTTAACAATTTTGCCCCTTGTGACAGATGTTATTATTGTGTTATTGTCGTTGGTGTGGTTGCTCGTATTTATACAATTATTGTAATGATATCCATATGCAATTTTCCGAAACTATTTGCTGGATACATTTCACAAAAGCGACCTGACATTGGGCATTGCCATCATCCGAAAACGGGTGTTGCCATGCCTCTATATAGAGACGCGTTGTAGAAATGACAGTCGGTTGTTTTTTTCTCTAAAAATTTGGTGACGTTACTCGCTCGGCCTTCCAAAATGACCGGAATTTTGGAAAATGGTGGAGTGTATACAACGGCAGTGTGCAACCTGTAAAAACTATCATTTATCATCGATATTCCGCTTTCTTGATTAGGGTCATCGATTTGTATCAATCAAATAGCTATGAAAAAAAAAACCCAGCCCAGCAAATTACGCACTGCGCATTTAAAATGCGAGGCTTATGCCTACTTGATAAATATGCTACCTACTAGGTTGAGGCGACGGCTGGTGTCAGTGGAGGTCCTGATGGGGTGTATTCGCGCATGTTGGTTTATACCTACAGTTTTATATCCATTGCTCCGGTGCCACAATATACCTTTGTCCATTGCTCCACTGAGCGCCAGAATCGCAGAAACCCAAATGCCGCATTGAGCGCAAAATTTGGATCAGATTGGTTGATTGATTGCTTACATCACACTAAGAGAATCTGAGTTCTATGGTGTCTTATTTCACTGTGGCGAGGCCAGTCTATATCCCATATATACGATATAGATATATTTTACGCCATATACATATGCCTTATTTTCCTTATTTATGCCCTTTTTATCTCGTTAAAAATACTGCGCTGTTTACCTGGCCTCACAGGAATGGCAGCATATCATTTTGAGTGCCTCGGCCATAATGCATTTCCACCGGTGAGTCTTGATGACATTTGAATATCAGATGCGTGGGACTGTAGAGAACAAAACATAGTCTAGCGTCCCAAGAACCCAAGAAGTGGGCTAAAGCGCAGAGAAAGTGATATATTATTAATAACTTGTTTAGCTTGGCCGCAAAGGCCAGTCTTACACTTTGCCGCCCACGCTTGTCTTGCAAGAAACACCCCCTATGTATTACGTAATAAAACACACCGGACGCAGTCGAGTGGCACCTAATACCACAAGAGGTAACGCCCCGAGGGTGGTTTACAGAAAATCATAAGCCAAAACCTGTCCTTAGGTATGGTAAAAACAACGCTTGCTAAGTGAGTACATGTAGTTTTATCAAACAAGTCCTAGGCCAGTTGTTCTAAGAGACAATGTCTTCCCAGCTTGAAGCTGTAGCGTAGGCCAGTCATTACTCAAACTTTGATGTATTGGCCTCTGTGGATTCTTCCGTACACCACAGATAAAAGCTTTTTAAAAAAAAACCTTAAAAGCATTTGGCCCATTCGTGTCTATCTCAGTCCTTTAAATTTTCTTACTAGCTTCAATTGTGACGTTGAATACACCACAGGAGCTAGCTTGGCTTTGCTTCTCGCTTAAATTTTTCCCCTGCTATCCCCTATTTGATAATTTGTTTTATACTAATTGAACATTTTATGTTCAGTGCATCTGGCTGAGTGTGTCCATGTGATTTACAAGTGGTGTTCTGCTGTCGTTCTATAAGTTATATTGTAAAGCTTTACTTGTGCAACGACATTATAATTCTCGAGAATGCCTCCTCCTAGAGAAACAGCTGCTCGCATTTCGTCGTTAAAATGAAAATGAAAGGCCCGGCGAAGTCATTTGGTGGTTTGTGCGATGTTGCTGCGCCTGTCCTAGCCGTATGGCAAGGAAAATGGACGCCCTTCTCAAATGGCTCCTCTTTATGAAATACCAAGCCTCTCTGCAATGGCGCCTTTCTAGAAGCTGAGTGGATGCCTATAATGCTTTCCATTACCTACTCTTCCCTTGACCACATACCAGCTAAACTCAGGACGACAAATCTCTGGAAAGGCAGGGGATATCTCGTGACCCAATCCTGCGTGCCATCTACCACTTCTTATACCCATTAACGTACATACGATCTATAGGCCACTGGCAATCATAGAACAAGTATATGGCAATAAGCCCAGAGAGTGCATTATATCTTTGACCTTTTGGGGTGCAGGTATGAATGCTAGTTGTTAGCATACTAGGATGTCCTTGGCATGTCGCTATACTAGTCCCAGGTTCTTAAAACGTGGAAGACGACCATAATTGGACAACGGAAAGGGCAGATTTAAATAAAATTTTACTTACTTAGTCTATGTCCTTAAAGTTCGGCGTTTTGCTTAGCATTACTTTGGGTTATATTTATACCACTGCAAGGTTATAAACTGTAATTCCGCTCAAGTTTATTTACCCCTACAAAACGGGGTTTGCAAATAATGGGACAATGCAAATCCATACTTCAATGTCAGGAGACGGGAAAAGCACGAAGTCCGCATCCGTCGTCTCACTGGCAAAACGCTGCTTGGCGAATAATCCCTGCCAAGTCAAATTTGAACACAAATGGTTTCTAACGCTGAATGATTGTTTCATTTTTTTTAAACTGTAAACCCGTTCTCATTTCTTTCTGGGCCCCACCCAGCAGCTCCCGTGCAAGTTACTGTTGTTCGCGTCCTCTAGAAAAACTTTGGCCGTCTTGAAGGGCACACGTACAGACGGAGAGCTAAAAAAGGCAAGAAGGAGGCTGTGTTAGGACACAAATGTACCTTGTTACCCACATATACATCAAAGTTCCCAGGCTAGAGCTCCGACAGATATGATGGAAACCTTTGCCGTGTACCCAAGCATAATTGGCTTAGGATATCCAGGCACTGCTTTGGCTACGGAAACATCCATCTCGTTTGGTGATGTAACTGGGAAATTCGAACTCACCTTGCACTTCCGCAGCCGTCGCCTTTTACCTGGCAAGAATGGGACCATTCTCGGAACTCGGGGTGGGATTGGGCACTAATGATGGACGAAGTATGGGCATGAATCAGAGCATTATACTGATTATGGCCTAGCCTGTCGGTTGCCTAACTCATTAGTGTCAAGCGCCAACCTCATATTTTTTACGATTTTGGTGTGACGCGGTCGGGCATCAAACCCAGGCCTCCAGCACCCGATCGGACGCTCTCACCACTAGACTACATGGAAGGTCCCGACATGTAGCATGGGGCGGATCTGCTTAGAGAGGAGAATGGTTTAGAAACCAATAGCAAAAAAAGTCATTGTGTGCTGTTTTTTAGGTAAACACGGTTTAGCTAATTTTAACTTTTTATACAGAAGGAGCTGCAATAAGATCCAAATGTAATGAGAGAGTTAAGATAACCATAAGTCCCGAAATGGCTCCCTTTCTTTCTTCCGTAAACTTCTGACAGAAAAAAAAAGCAATAAAGAAACTTTGTCGACACAGACAAGAACTTTATTGGACAATGAACATATGCATTGATGTTTTCGACGCTAGCCATAAACAACTGCCAGTAACATTTTCATTGCCTTGGAGCTTGTGGTCTGAAAGCCTTCAACACAGATAGTGCATATAAAGGGTTTAGCAGCGGTACTTCTTTAAAGAAGAAATGTCTACTGAGTACACTTAACTTATCAGGTAATGTCCCTATGTACCAATGGTGTAATGGGTTCTCGTTATAGCCTGACAATCATCATCACTCTGTGGAGTGTCATGGGTAAACAACTTGCCTTTTCGCCTTAAAAGTTTTGGCTTTGATTCAAAACACACTTTTTTGGCTTTAATCCAAAACACACTTAGCGAGTTACATGTACATGATGTACCCAGATGTCAACAGCAGATTTCCCGGTAGCCAGATCATCACTGGAACCACGATGACAACAAAGTAGTGGGAACTTGGCACATGAATAGTATGAAATTTCCACCGGCTTGCACAATCACCTGTTCAGAATGTGGGCCTTCCTGACATCTCCCAACTCCTGATTATCTGTAGCATCCAGCTCCTGCTCAAGGTAGAGGTCTAGTTTTGCACCACAAGAGTATTTAATCCATTCTATGGGCTCACCCAGTTCCTGTAATTCTTTATTGAGCGTTGTTGTGGCATGCAATACCATTGAATACACGTGGCTTGTCACAATCGAAGCAAATACCGGTAAGTATACTAGAGTCTGTGCACAAGCTGACACCCGCAGTCCATGCTTCCCTTCCTTCCTGGCATTGTGTAAGGAAGGCATGTGTTTCTCTGTTGTTGCTTTCCCGTAGACCTCGTAAAACGCCTTATATTGAATCCCATCAGATGGCATCACAGGGTTAGGAAGCATGACTGTGCACGTTTCAAAATATTCTTTGGCAGTCTTTGGGCCCCAGGATCATATGGGTACTTCCCGCCTTTGCACTTCTTCACAAGGCATACTGCCGGGTGGTGCAGTGGCTGGCAAAGAAATCTTGCAGTTTGTCCATTTTCTTTGTTGCAGCCTTGGTTTTCTTTGCATCCACAAGGCCTGGTTGGGTTTGGGGGATATGAGCTTCCATGGCGTTAATTTTATCTTCTGATGTAGCAGTGAAGGTACCAAATACTTCCCCTTGGAGCACAGAATTTAGGAGGAGAACGGGCTGTACCACTCCGTCTGTTACAAGCTATTCTCTCAACTGTGGTTTTTTTCTTGGCAGCCATGTGGATTCTTTCATGCTGTCACACTTCGACAATAGGTTCTCGTATTTATCCAATATTGGCTTTCTTATGGACCCAGCTACCTGTAAGTCCAGGTTGAGGATACTCTTTAGGTGCTCATTAGGATTCTTCCATGAATGACTTCCATTCTTCCATGAAGTGATATTCTCTTTTCCCTTGACCCTGGTAACCGTAATAAGTAACATAATCCTTTTGTTTACCCATTCCTATTTAACATATTTGTAACTAATTTAGTAGAAGGGCCACACTGACTGTATCGTTGTTTTTGTATATTGACATCTGTCTTTTGCTGTTCTTTCTTGTGTACAGTTTACAGCCTCCGGCTCAAGTGTTCGTCCTCTAGTTGTACGCTGTTTTGTGTTCTAATATTAGTAGCATTCATAATTATTGTACAACTGAAAATAAATATCTATCTGTCTAAAATCTGACTGCATCTAAGTCACGCTTAAGGAAGAGACAGATCAGTGACAGCTACACCGAGAGATAGATCGCACGGTGTTCAGGACCGCCATCTGAATTCAGAAATGGGAACCTTGTCCATTTCTGTAACATGACGCAGAGGTGGTGACAGCTAGAACACTGAAACATCTGTGCCAAAAAAGACTGACCGAGAGTAAAAGCTCTCATTGATGTATTCTGGCACATCAATCAAGAAAGTAACGCTGGGCGTGAGAGTGAAGTGACAGAGTCATGGTCTGTCACCTGAAAGGACGTGCTGACCGTACGCTCGCAGATTTTCTCTTTTCTAGTGACCCACATGGGTGGCCGGGTTTGCCAACTTGATTTTATGTTTCTCATCCTGGGAGGCAAACACTGTATTCTCGCAGTACTTGATAGCTATCTCTTTCTGGTAGCAGAGAGTGCATCTCTCAGCTGGCGCTGTTGGACCATGTCCCCAGGTGGACACGTTTAGGCAACTTCATCTGGCAGATGTCTCACAGACATGGTAGTGATCATGTATGAAACAAGTTCATGCACAGCTGTCTCCGCTACTTGCTCAACATAGTTCTTCTTCGCAGCTTGCCAGAATAGCGTCGTAGTGGGGTTTTGCGCAGATTTCCGACCAATATTATGCTGCAATATTATGCTGCAATTGGCCCAAACATTTTTAAAGCGTTCCTGGAAGAAAGAAAGAAAGAAAGAAAGAAAGAAAGAAAGAAAGAAAGAAAGAAAGAAAGAAAGAAAAAACTTAAGAAAGAGAGAAAGAAAAAAAAAGAAAGACAGAAAAGAAAGTGCGCTTGAAGCACTTGATCAGTGGTTTATTTCTGTATGGATTACCACTGTCGTGCCAAAGCTCGTCTGGTGTGGAGTGCGTGCAATGGTTCACCCGTACAATACTTCTAAATCGTCAATAACCGTTACCGATAGAATTGGGGTCACTGCTGCAACAACTTAGCAAAGTAGCATCTTCAAGACGTTCAGAGAAAACGCTCACTGTGGATTTAGCGGTAATAATTTTCATACACAGGCTAATACAAATTGTCTTAATAAATTAGTGGTAGTCTTAAAAATAAATGTTGTGTAACATTTTTATCTCACATTAATTATTAATTCCGTGAATAGCGATTAGTTCTATGTTTACCATTTCGTGTTCCCAAACCCCAACAACCACTAACATTGCTGCTACTCCAATGTGCAAAACTCCACCAGCACAATGACATGTTTTCCCGCCAAGTTCGTGCCCCGTGTGTAAGTCACGAAGCCTACACATCTTGCTTAGCTGAAGCCGGGAGGCGGTATGGTGACCTTGCTTTGTCAAAGACACTGCCGCTAACCGGATTTGCTTGTCAAAGCTTTTTTGGCCCAAGCTTTAGTCGCCACAATTTGGCCAATTTGCGTCAATCATGTAAGAAGTTCGGGTACCCGAAAGCTTGTAGCTGCCTCCATTTTCTTGGGTTCCCTCGCTCGCGCATAAACATGTTATCGCTGTGACCCCCTCGGAAGGGGTATGTAGGTGGGCAAGAGGACTGGAGAATTTTCGCGTGTTGTTGTCGTGAATATTCTATGAACGCGGGTGATGCTGGCGAGACACAAAAATGTCAGGTACATATGTACCCACTCTGAACAAGACGCGTGGTCAATATTGCATACACTTTACATGTATATAAATTATGCCGGATGTCCTTCCTCGATGATCGAGCGGGTTCCGGTAGATACCTCGCTGTCTTTTGTCACCCGCTGTTTTCTTTAATGCTTATATGTACCGTCTGCTAAACTCGACGTAAACAATCTTGTGATAGGCGTTAGAGTGGAAAGAAAGATGTCATCCTTACCAAGGTATCTCTCTGCTAGAAACATTTCAGAACACAGCCAAACTTGTGTCAGCTGAAATTTCTAAGTTATGCATTGCGATTTGCGAGCATCGCTATTTCACTTTTTCTTGTCATTCCAAATTTACTAAGGCTATCTTTATCATGTTATCGCAGTAGGTGGCTAGGTATGTAAAGGTAGTATATAAGTAAGTAACAAAGTATGTAAGTAAGTAAGTAACTAAGTAACTAAATAAGTAAGTTATTTATTATAGCCACATATTTCATTTGATAATACACACACATAGTTTCAAATCATGGAATCTAATTAGTCAGTACTTACTAGTGACTTTAACGGGAATAATGGAATAATAAAAAGATACATGGTTACCCTGCAGTTCAACCATACAATTGTGGGTTTCCTTCCTACGACAACCTTGTCAGAAGACATTGACGTGAATCGAAAGTGGAATATTTTGCGATTTAATCGCAGGACTTAATTCCATTTAGACTAGTCAACAGTGATAAAACTGTCACCACTATCGGCTGTCCAAACCATGTACGTGTACATGTAAACTGTCTTTTAACTTAATCATCATTTTTGTTCTTTACCGGAAACCAGGCCACTCCTAACGAAGCAACACAGTGAGTTTTTTTCTGTGTTGTCGTGCATTATAGATGAATCCAAAGAGTGTTGGTATTGGGCGACGGGCTGTCACCTCAGAGCACCGAAATTTTATCGATCGGGAATGGTTTTCATTGGCACTATACACAAGCGGAAACAACTTACGGCATTTAAGGAAAACGTGCTGGATTTGAAATATGCTCAGTGTGACGGTTTGACTTATATTCCTTAATCACTACATAGGTTAACAGTTACAAACTGGACAACGACTTTCCAAAGATTTAGCGCATGTACTGACTAGCCATAATCCAGACAGAGACGCTGTACCAAAATTTAAGCCCATCTTGCAAGTGTTTCAAGCATTTAACGTTGTTGCCAAATTTTGAACGACTCTAGCTCTCAAAAGGTAGCAACACAACTATGCCTAAGGTCATATGGCACTATATATATATAAACGTCCTCTGTGTAATGCTGTTTGTACCAACTGTAGTGCTACCCATTTCCGAAGATCAATGGAACGCAGCCATGTAGCAGTCATTTGTGATGAACCAGTGAGTGTAGTCACTACCGTATAACATATCTGGGACATTTTAGATAATAAGGACACCCCATGAGAACATACCTGGGATATTTTAGATAATAATAAGGACACCCCATGAGAACATACCTGGGACAATTTTAGATAATATTAAGGACACCCCATGAAAACATACCTGGGACAATTTTAGATAATAAGGACACCCCATGAGAACATACCTGGGACATTTTAGATAATAAGGACACCCCATGAGTACCTAGTCGAACAGAGATTGATCTTGTTAATTGATTATTTATGTACTTAATTTAATATGATCGTCAAGATGTGTACAGTTAAGATGTGTTAAACTAGTCAGTGTCTTACTGTGGTCTGCCACTGTGTGGCAATGTAGCTAGAATGAATTGTGTTGAATCGTTTTATCTTATGGACCTGTATATTGCCTCTAATTGTATCAACTTTTACATACGAATAAATATACTATATACTGAATGCAATATCGTATTTATTTATTGTTTGAAATGTATACTCATACAAAGTGACAGGCTGTTGTTGCAGATACCATTATGGACAGAATCCCACTGCATGAAGTTCAAACGCATGGATTTCTACATTTTGGCATATGCGGTATACAGAATTAGAGCTGCATGTAAATACCACACAATTAACAAATTTTAATGCTATTTCCCTTCCCTTTCTTTTCACACCGTTTATATTGAGTTGTGGAAATGTGAATTTGGTCGTGGATAACACCATGTTATGTCATAACTTGATGTTAATCAGTAACATCATGTTATGTCATGGCTGGAGATGACATAACGTGCTGTTACGCAGGACCCATGTTATGTCAAGTGGGGGAAAGTAGGAATTGTGCCCTGCTGTTCACCAAAAATATATCAAGATATGCAATGTAACAAAAGATACGAATTCAAAGTTACTGTAGCCAAATCTGCGTATTAGTCTAAACTTGCTACATAAAATATGACTCGCCTCAGGGCGCCTTGATGCCATTACGAAACGACGAAACACGTGTGTTCTGCATTTGATGCATTTTACAGCAGTTTATTTATTAATTACATATTTACTTTGACAATATGCTATGATGGTACACTATGTGTATTACATGAATTGCTAACGTCATCTACAGTGTGGACGTGGCATCCTTTAGCAGCGTGGATAGTCTGGGTCACTGATGTCTGCATAAAACTGAAAATAAAATGCAAAATATAAAAGGAGCGTACATGTATGTTAGCACCAATATACAATATAATCCAGTGTAATTATGTAATTTTATACAATGACTTGTAATCTATGGTCTTCTGCAGTGAGACGGCTGATGTAATTTTATAGAATGACTCGTAACCTATGGTCCACTGCAGTGAGAAGGCTCATGTAATTTTAGTTATATACACGTAGGGTAGTCTGTAACTCATGGGTTATGGTTCACATCGGTGCATTTGCTTATATAATTTGAATCATATACATGTAGGAGGTCTGCAAGGCTTACGGCAGTGAGATTCGTTGTTCATTGTAGGTTACTGAATACTTGCAAGAAATAACGCGGCAAACTTACAGTAGCAAACCACTGCTCAAAGACGTATTGGTCGATAGCTGGACAAGAGAGGACATATGATTCGGATGAATTATTCATTCTTGTTTATCTATGTGAACTACAGTTATGAATATGCTTTAAATTGCACAGAGTATTATGTCAATAGTTTGCGTGACAACAAAGAAACCATCTATACGCATGATGCTTTGCCCCAAGGTTCGAATGAAACTGAAATCGAGATAGCGTGTAATCAGTTTACATCAAATCAACATTAGGGTGTTTTTCAAAATTATTTTTAATAATGGAATCGAAATTAATAAAGTCACTTGTATACTACTACATAATGTACGTTGGTGCTTGCTTATTCCATTATGCTCCTACTATTAAAAAGGATATATGAATATTCGGTATGTGTTGATACTGTGCTTTATTACTTCATGTAGTCTTTTTCATGTGATAATCTCCATTTGCACACGGCATGGCTTGCTTTGATCTTAATTTATATACAGTAGCTATATTTTTAACAAATGGTAAAGCAAGACACTGTGGTTGGAAAGCATTCTACTTTAATTTTCTTTTCTTTCTTCTTTTCTTCGTTTTCTTCTTCGGACATTTCGTTAGTCTGTAGGTCACCATTTCCAAACGAATTGTGCATTGCATACTATATATAACTTACTATTTTTATTTTTTGTGTTTTGATTTGATATGTAGATGATTGTCCAGGCTGCCGTTCAGTGTATACACGAAGGTTATACCTATTCACAAGCTCCTTCATTCCTTCCTTCCTTCCTTCCTTCCTTCCTGCCTTCCTTCCCTTCTTTCTTCGCTCCTTCATTAAATCACCCACCCATCCATCCTTCCATCCATCCATCCTCCATCCATCCATCCAGTCAGTCAGTCAGTCAGTCAGTCAGTCAGTCAATAAGTCAGCCAGTCAGCCAGGAACCCAGCCACGCAGCCAGTAACTTAGCAGCCAGGCCGGAAATTGACCAATCCAACGCAACCCAATGTAAAACCTAAATGTGTTTACATACATGTACATCTAGTTCAGATGATCTCCTATCCCCGGATAAAATAATACAACTTACGATCACCGAATGCCAGCACAGTGATGTACCACGGTATCACATCCTCCATCTGTATCAGAGCTGAATCCCTCGTCGTCTCCTTTGATTCACTCAGCCGCCTGAATGTTCTCTCTAGTTCTAGCAGCTCACTGGTCTCGTTCGAACCGCCCAACTGAATAAAGGCTTCCTCGGGTGAACTTGTATCGTTCATCAATCCCGCCAGCCAGCTGAATGTTAACTCTACCTCGGTGCTACACAGCGGCCATCCATCCACATAGTTGGTGAAGTCGTCTACGCTGCAACCATCCTCTGGTTGCGAGAAATAATCATCATAAACACCATGTAATCCTCTCAACAATACAACCGTCTTAGTAACCCTTCTTAATCCATTTCATTACCACTTTCCTGTCTCAATAATTAAAGCATGAGCAGAATACCTAGTAAATGCTAATGGATTTTGTACACCCGTCCTCTTCACAGCCCTTAGTACATTTATAGGGCAAATAAATGATTTATTCGGACAAATAGCACAAAGGGCAGAATACTGCACGGCTCGCAGTCAAACAGCAATCCGTCCGGAGCGAACGATGAAATTCTCCCTCCCACCCTCCCTTGGAAATCCAGCTCACTAACCCCATCACGGCTCTAGTTTACTGTTCCATCGGTCAGTACTCGGTATGTTACTGCCCATTGGGTATTTATCATGTGTTCATTAGCTACTTCCACATGACAATCAAGTAATAATTCTTCAGAAATTTCCTGCCATGTTTTCATGTTATATCGTATCGATATATAAAGTCAAGATGATTGATCAATAAACATGACTCTTGGCCTCTGACCACAGTCCTGTGTTCGTGTCGTTTGATTGGCCATAAATTAGATTGTTAAATAAACGTTTTGACCTTTTTTACATTGACAACTCTGGGTGCATCAATATTTTTTATCACATGCCTTAGTGAACTATGTTCTTGTGTCATCTCTAACATCTTGAACCATTACTTAACAACTTCTGCGAACTTGTTTGTAGCGTAATGGTCAGTAAGAAATAGCATTCGAACTGACTTAGAGACTTTAGCTAAAACTTTTTTTTAGTTTTGTATAACTGTGTTCTTATGATCTCCACACCTCCCGTCCAAGCAACCTGGTCAGGGGCATCATTATACTTGCTAATTTATAAAATTGTACAAAAAACAACAACAATAATATACTAACACAGTTTCTTGTATAACTTCGTTATTACGTTGTTTTCATTTTTTTTCAAATGCACCTTTTATGTTCTATCTCACTATACCATATTAAGTTTGCAGAGCCCGATTATTTCTTTTCATTTTACAAAACAGGTAAATACAGTAATAGTAGAATAGTTTAATAGTAGAATAATTTAATAGAATAGTCTAATAGTTTAGAATAGTTTAACTGTAGAATAGTTTTTTATCGTGACATGCGTATGTTAATAGGCATTCTATACAATTTACATAGTTAAATAATCTACGCCCAGCCATCAGGCTTACAAGTCACGCTAAATACGAAGACTCAGGCAGCCTTGATCACACCACACCCACTTACGCCATTACTTTTTAATACAAGTACAATGTAATAATTGGGCAAACGTCATCCATGACACCTGACTTTTTATATTTAGAAATAATACGTTGCTGATATCTGGTCGCTGTCTTAACTGCAGTTTTGAATTTGCTGTACATAGATTAAATCACTTGAATGTAAATGTGTTTTTAAAGGGCTGAGTTATTTTACAATGCTGATACATGCGTTTATGACTTCCACCATGACAGTATCAAAGGCTTTGAGAAATCCATGCAATCCCTGCCCTGTTTTGTTTGATAACCTCCATGTGGATCTATGAGGAGATTATTATTTTTTCGCTCAATTTTCTGAATTACCGGGAAAAGGTGTTTTTCTTTTCACAAAGGGTTATGCCAGTGCAAACTCAGGTATTAAATAATATAAGCTACAGGTATTTTAAAAAAGAGACATCGAACGTAGAATTATAGTCCCAAAATTATTATTTTGTGATTTATGACTGGTAATTAACTACAGTTTATGGGAAATCAGAATGGCAACTCTACGTAGTTGTCAGCAGGAATGCATTCGTATGTTGCAGCTTACCCGGACAGGTGTCCACAAACCAGGCGAGGAAATGTTCTACGGATAAGGTCTCGTTGTCCGCGGCAGCGAGGTCGTTATAGAGCAGGCAGGAGAGGTGGGCCTCTCTGTTCTCCTCTGCTGAGGCACACTGGGTGGCATTCTGCCTACACACAACATTAACAGAGAACCAAAGAGAAAAGCTAGCACGCTTTCTGATGATTTATTTATTATTTGACTCAGTTGCGTTATCTGCCCCCTTGAGCTCAACATACATGTACTTAGTTCGTTCAGATAATCGTAGTAATTGACAACACTGTTCAGCTGTTAGTGGCTCAGGTGTGATGTATATGCATATGTCAGACATCTTAAACATTGCATGTTAAGAAGACGTACATTGGCTGCAAAAACGGCAAGATACATACGTAGCTAGTACCGATTGAACCCCTACACCAAACTGTCGCCGACCACCTTATCGACCGTAATGAATGTTTTTGCACAGGATTCGATAAAGACTAATGACTTTGCACACTAAGGCTGCGGTATACACAAAGATAATGACTGGTGAGTGGGTACATCCAGGCTCCGGCATACAATAAGTTAATGACTAGTGCGTGTAGTGAAGGGGTACATCAAGGCCGCGACTTACTGCAAGGTAATGGCCAATGAAGGGGTACATGTACGTCCAGGCTGCGGCATACACCAAAGTAATGACTAATGGAGGGGTACAGCCAAGCCGCGACTTACAGCAAGGTAATAGCTAATGAAGGGGTACATCCAGGCCGCGACTTGCAGCAAGGTAATGACTAATGAAGGGGAACGTCCAGGCTGCGGCATACACCAAAGTAATGACTAATGAATGAACGCAACTACTAGGCTGTGGCATACAGCAAGGTTATAGCTCTTAAGTTGTATGGGTTCTCATTGACTGTGCGCTAAATTTTAACACTTCAAATGATGAAGTATGCACGGAGGGTGGCTCAAAGTTTTGTATGTTTGCACGACTGTCTGTCGAAGTAATTGGATTTTAATAGTATTTTTTACTGGTTTGGGATCACCTTACCTGAGAGAAGGTGAAAAGGACCGATAAAATTCGAAAAGAAGCTTTCATATAACGTTTGAAAAAGTATGCCCTGTAGTATTACAAAGCCTACATGTCCCAAGAAATGTATGTCTGATCTTAACAGGAATATATTTTCATTAACGCAAAAGTCTGTTCCGAAATCGGCCCAGAAATGTTTTCTATCAATGAATCTAGGCGAAGCAGGCTTATTATTAGGTCAACAATTCCACACTTCGAAAGTTTTACCACAAGACCCGGCCTTTTAACGGCAGATGCTTTGTTTTATGATGGTCATGTTATTCATGTAGTGTGGGTAAATAGCCCTGGGACTAAAATTTAATGTTTTAACATTTTATCCTACTTTAAATCACAGTTTTACTTATTTGCTAGTGAATAGGTACACAAGGGCTATGTCACACAGAATATCTGGCAATGTTAAATGAATAGATACACCTACAGCTAGGGTGCGACGGACTGGAACAAAAACCTGTGTCTACCTACTTACCAAATGCACATTACTATGAGTGGACCCTTAAACCCATCGTGTACGCACATGTACCAGCATAAAGAAGAAAGCTTACCCCCATGCTCCCACAAACAACAAAGCAGCGATCAGATACTTCAGCATCTCGATAAGTGTCTTCTTGGTCTTCTTGACAAGAGCGTCGTCGACAGATGGCATGCATCAGCTCCGAATGAGAGGTCTTATATACAGATTTCCCTGGGAATGGGTACCCTGCAAGATGGCTGACGTTGTGACATACTGTGGGTCTAGACTCTGTCTGACTTGTTATCAGTCTCACCACATCCACGTTGGCTAGACATGATTTTTGGTGCTGCGTGTATAGCACATGTCATCTGAGGTGAGATGCCTCTTTTTTCGGCTGCTTGGTGTTCATGTGAACGCCAAATGAAAGCTGAGTGAATGATAAAGGCGCCTTAACTGCACTGACCAGCTGCCTACTGATACTCGTATACATGTATTTAATTTGGACTTGCATAACCAGGAACTAAATGTACTTGCTACTAATAAACGCCCCCGTTTTTATTACTATTAAGGCATTGTTACTGCAGTGCTTGTGGCGTTATTTCTGTTATCACCAATTCTGCTGCTGCTACTACTACTACTGCTGCTGCTGCTGCAGCTGCTGCTGCTGCTACTACTACTACTACTACTACTACTACTGCTGCTGCTGCTGCTGCTGCTGCTGCTGCTGCTGCTGCTGCTATTACTGCTGCTGCTGTTTCTACTACTGCTATTATATT
>JAAUYG010141376.1_pt1 | contig 15431 bp, 17 predicted proteins | sample 7278091 | NCBI WGS metagenome assembly JAAUYG01 (sample SAMN14350201, study PRJNA611818) | marine sediment metagenome | isolation source: surface marine sediment (0.6m) | place: French Polynesia: Moorea | collected 2018-08 | reverse complement strand
CCCCTTCCTGACTCTCTCCGAAGGCTGTGTGCTTGGTGAGGCGTTCTGTGGACGTGCTCTCGTGGCTGTCCTCCAGGCCTTTTTGGTGTAGCCAGACACAGTCAACACTCTTTTCAGCTGTCGTATCTCGAGCGTCTGTTCATCACGGTTTGAACAGATGGTAGAACTGCGGTGAACCAGTGTCCTGATGAGCCCCAGCTTGTGTTGCAGCGGTTGATTACTACCGAACTGAAGGTAGTGATGGGTATGGGTCGGTTTATGGTAAACCGAAAACGACAACGACCTTCCTCGTAATCTTGGCATCCAAACATGTTCCTAGCTGGCAAGTGACCAAACAGAGTGTCAAGGACCCTGAGCCTCTTGTTGATTCTTTTTTCCTGATGATCTGAGAAATGAGACCATATATCGCAGCATTTAAGGCCATATGAGGGGTCTTAGATGTGTGGCTAAATTTCTTTGTGTTTGTTTTACACTGTGTGTTAAATTTGCTTTAAAAAATTCTCTTTTCTCTGACCAAGTATGCTGGAACAAAGAAAAAACACTCCATTTTATTTGCAGAAGGCAGTATGACTATGATCCAGACAGCTCTACAATAGGGTTCCAGGTTGATCGTGTGAAACACGCAGAGTCTGGGGAAGGGAAGGTCAGGCTGACAGCTTACTGTAAATCTACGGGACAGGTGGGTAACAGCAATTTGTACAATTCTAGTAGTAGTAGTAGTAGTAGTATTTTATTTCGGAATATAAGTTCCTGGGTGACAATGGAGCCTAAGGCTGTAACCATGGAATAATGAATATAAATGACAACATTAATAACAATGCATAAATATGTCATGGCCATTGCCAACCATTTATTCTGTTTTGATGTTAAAAGTGTCAGAAGGTCAGGTTCTACAAATTTGTGATCAGCTTATACATGTTTTAAATAGACCAGCATACTGATAGAGATGATTTGCAAGCAGTCTGTTACATTTTGGTATTTTGACACTGAATTGAGAGACTGATGTACCGTTGTATGTTATTTTAAGGATCTTATATGTTTATGTGTTATGTATACATGTAGGTTTCGGAAACTATTAAAAATGGTTGGAGAAGGGTTTTATTGGTGAAAGGTTCTTTAATTAGCTTGGCATTGCAGTATACCTTACATAATATATCTTTAAAATCCATCCCACTGCATAAAAAGTTTAGTATGCAATAGTTTAAAGTCTGCAGTGCCAATGGTTATAAAAATTTTGAGGGAAAAAATCATACCATTCAGTCATGATTTCAAATGACGGACGTTTTATCCAATCAATAGGTCTTGTTCACTTGGTGAGGAGCTCAAGGCTGTCACATGACTGGGTTGGTCACATGACTGGGTTGGTCACATGACAGGACACTCAAGATGGCGGTTGGGATCTCACGGGCTCCTTCGAGGTTCATCTGGCCAACCCTGTCATGTGACGGCCTTGACCTCTTCACAGTGATCAAGAGTACTTGGAGTAGTCATAGTGTCTGCCATTTCAAATCATGGCTCTGAGAGGTAAGATCTTCTTCCTCGAGATGAATTCAGAGTCCAGTAACAATATACATTTCTATAAAAATTTAATAGCTAGGCACTGGAAACTAACACATGGCTATGTGCCAACAATCTGGTAATAGAGACCACGCATGGACATCATGAGTCTCAAATTCTGCCTCAGGTTGTCCAGTCTTCCACAAGCCCAGTCACCTGCAGTACAACAGCGGTGCGGTCCTACTTCAAACATGAATACCACGTGTTTGGGCAGCAGGAAGCCACTTTTCATGATGTGGATGTTCGACACGACATGCTCCTCATTGTGCGCTTTTACCTGCGTCGAAAGGTGGAGAGAGGCTTTGATAATGACCTGACAGGCCCACAGCAAGATTTGCGACAGCTTGATGAGGAAATGCTGGTTGCCTGGGGAACCATGCCACTTATGGTTCACAGAGGAGGCTATACAGAGAGTAAGTTTAAAAGCATGATAGAATAAGTCAATCAATTCATTCCATGCTAATATTTGGTATAATTCCATTCCATGCCCATACAGTAGAACCTACCTCTCTTGATGACAGCTCCCATGGTTATAAAAAATGTAGTCTCTCTCTGGTGACAGGTTCAATTTTGTTGAAATGTAACAACTTCTGCCAGTCCTTCAAGAAATGTGGTCTCCCACAGTAGTGTCTGGTTTCTCGAAACAGGTTTCAGTGTATTAACACATTATCAGTGAGTGTAAGCAGTTATCTGGCTCTTGCCATTATTTTATCGATGCAGTTCATACGTAAAACATGTACATGTATAAGCATTTATACAACAATGTGCATCTCGGACAGTGTTGCAGTTATAAGTAGGGACTGTGTCTGCCACAACTTTATATGCAAATATTTAGCATTTACACCATGTGGACATAGCACAGGACCTCAGTTACAGTCTGACATGTTTTGTGTGACAGTGAAAAGTTCTTTAACCCCCGACTCTGCGTGTAACGTTTTTGTGTGCACCATTGTTTCAGTGAATGCAACTGGAGACATTGGAGACTATCGTGTCAACACAGGGACCCACACCCTCCAGCTGTACACCCCACCGGTCCCTGACCCTCAGCTCATACCGCTGGTACCCCACCACCTGCCAAAGGACTGGCATCGCTATGGTAAAGCTACTGTGAGACTCCATCTCTTCGCAGACCACCCCAGGCCAGGATCTCTCAGTCCTAGTGAAGCCTCCGAGGAGGAAGAGGGGGAGGATACCAACTACCCTGAGGTATAATATTTAGAATGTTTGGATAAAGGAAGTAACTGTTTCATTATTAGAATGATATTTCATATACTGGTAGTCTGGTACCATAGGTCAAATTACTGGGATAAACTTCTTCCTCTTGCCTTTCCCAGTTTTCCTGGATACCCTGTGACCGAACCGTCCCACCATCGCTACCCTACAGCAGTTCTGATGGTTTTGATATATATATAGATGGATGTCGTAACCTGCCTGACGCCGTTACTATTACCAGGGTAGGTATATATACAGATGACCATCTCTTAAAAAAGGCTCTCACCAAAGGACACCTTGCTAATGAGGACAAAATTATGTGTCAGAAAGTACCATACAATTCATTTAATCGGATCCTCCCTCTCACCAAAGGATACCTCTAAGGAGGACAGAAATTCGTCAGGACTTGAAGTTCTCTACGTTATAACAATATAAGGACTTGTCCGAGTCCAAAAAATTTGGCATTAGGGGTGTCTTAAGAGAAGGGAACTACATGTACTTTATACTTGGGTAACACCTGCATGTCAGCAATTTGCTTTGATCTGCTTGGCATTTACACATTTTACAGTACAAATGAATTTGCTACTTAGAGGAAGAATATTCTTATTACACACAGTCAATGGTTCCTCTCAAAAGACGTCTATAGAGGACATCTTCCCTAGAGCACAGACAAATCTTGGTAGCAGTTAGTGAGCAGCTGATGCTCCCTTTCACCAAAGGATGCCCCTCTAATCATGCTAATGTAAACAGAATCACCTGGCAGAAAGGGTGTTCTGTTAGGGAGTGTCTGGTGTGTCATAATGCTGCAGTATTTACAGTAGAATTAGTCAGCAAACCTCTTTATTTAAAGTGCTTTATTGAAACATTTACTAAGTACATACCGGTACATATATGCTGTGTTATATGGTTATAATATGCTGTTCAACTCTCCAAACTATAAAGCTCAAGTGCCTATAAATTGTTGAAATTGTTTCATTGCTGCATGTCTCACTCAACTTACATGTTTTTATTTTTTGGCTATAAATGAGAGAAAGTAGAAGTAAAAACTTAAAAGACCACTTTCAAGACAGGTTTCACTGCACATGTTACGACTTGTGAGTGTCCAATCACAATCAGTGTGTAGAACCATGACCAAAAGTTTGTATAAACTGGTAGCGATTTTGAATGGTTAACATACATGTATATTTTCAGGTTGCTGGTCGAGTTCTGGACAAGCGATATGAGAAGGCAGGCAAAGACATTAACACCATAGTGAATTTGGATAGTGACATATACAACCCTGTGTATGATCACAGAGTCGAGATCAGGGAACCCAATATCCCACCCACGGCCACTTTGCTGCTCAAGGTGAGATTATTTATGCAGTTTGCTCATTTCCTTGATTCTGTGCACATGGACCCGCATTCTCAAACAAGTTACGATAATTCTTACTTTGTATCTATTTGTGATTTATTATTTTGATGTTGGTGAATCAAGATTCTCATCTGAAACTTGAAATTTGTGATATGTGTGAATTTTCAGGTGTACACGATAGACCGGTTTCGTAAGCAGCTGACCGTGACTGGATACGCCACCTTAAACCTCTTTGTGGAGAGTGGGACTGATATTCCTCCGCGTTCCGACTCGGGTAGCATACAGGTACCTGTGTGGTAAAAATTCTGTGAAAGTAAGAAGTTTTCTGAGCAATGCCTAAGATTCTGCGAAAATTTGAGAGTTCTCAATGCCAAAGATTCTTAAAAAAAAGTTGAGAAGCTTCACTGCTTCAATATTCCTCCACGTTCTGACTCGGGTAGCATACAGGTTCTTGTGTGGTAAAATTCTGTGGAAGTAAGAAGTTGTCTGAGCAATGCCTAAGATTCTCAGAAAATTTGAGAGTTCCCAATGCCGAAAATTCTTAACAAAAATGAGAAGCTTCGATGCCAAAGATTCTCGCAAAGGTGGAGAGGCCACAATCCCAAAGATTCTCCAAGATGCTGAGAGGTCTTTAGTGAATCAGGGAGATCTTCAGGGAAATCTTTTTTCTGTCTAGTTATGAGCGAACAAATTTTAAGATGAAAAAAACCCCTGATAAACAGCACTTATTGAAATGCTCCTCAGTTCAGATAATGTCAGCTTAAAAACACGTCAATTATTTCCTGTAGGTGTCTGTGAACGAGGGTGCCCACCAGATCCGTCTGTACCAGCAGGGACCTAACGGGGTGGATAACCTGACCGAGTCGTGCCTCAGAGACGGTCATGTCAGGGTCGTACCATGTGCCTCGCTGCTGCTGCGTATCTACAGAGCACCGATAGGACCACAGGGCAGGGCGCTGGAGGTCTCTGGCTTGATTTGCCTTCTGGTTTTAGAGAAACTAAATTTTATTGTATCTTACTTAGCGGTATCCAAAATGCCAGTAAACAAAAATGTACATAATGTATTAGAATGTACGTACTGTCAGCTACTCAAACATTAATTTAAAAAAAATTTTCAGGTTAGATTGAACTTTTTCAACCCCACTAATGAAACCATTTCAAGGCTATAATGAAAACTTAAGTGATCATGATGTAGGGTTAGTATTTAGGGCAGTTATATTACCTTGAATAGTAGAGATCGGATGATTAAACGATGCATCGGTAAGTCATCGATTTATTTTTGTGAACCGATGCACCAGTAAAACCACCCATTTCAGGCCCCACACCTGGCAACCAGCTACCACCATATTCTAATTTATGCTCTGAAAGTCATAATTTGTTATGAGCAACACACTGGGCATTGGCTAGTTTTGGCAACAGTATCCTTGGCATTCACACACAAATAATTTTATACTTTTGGGGGGAGCTAAAGTGAGAAAAAAAGCTCGGATGTTTGCAATATTAAAGAAATTGTGCATTTTTTAGCACACAGTTACATGTACCTAGGCTATGCATGTATTTCTAGTGATGGATCAATGTTATTAATCAATAGAATGACTGCCGATCTCCCAATACCTCCTGATCCCACTTCTGCTTAATGGTAATTATGAAGAAGACTTAATCAACTGAAATAATAATTTAATATCATAAATATTTCAGCCTTGCGGTTGACATCTTTTCCTGTCGTTGTGAAGTTAATGACATGTGACATGTTTCCCAGGCTGAGAAGGTGCCTCAGGTAGACTGGGGTCGTCTAGGCCTGTTCCACCCCAGACCCAGCTACTCGGACCGCGTCTACGCCTCGATGCGGTGTAGGCCAACCCCTGGGGAGTGCCAGCTGTTGCACGCCATGATGCGCCGAACCCGCATCACCATCAGAGAGGCTCTGCATATGATACTGAGTCCACAGGAAGTTCGCAACCTCCGGACCGACAAGAGCATGGAACAGTTCATCAGGGTAAGGCACATTACATGGAAGCAAGAGATACATGTACATGTAGAATTCCGCATACAATGGCCAAAATATGCTACAATGTAGCAATGTTTTAGTATAATTGGTATCAGCCTAGCAGCAGAGGCTCTGATGCATGTAGTTTTACCAGCAGCATAGATGATGCTGGTGGTATGATACTGGTATGTCAGTAACAACAATGATTACAAATTATACCAAACGAAGTACAAGTATCAATAATACCAGTAGTATGGTATCAATGTGAGCAAATGGCTGAAGTAGCTACATATCTAGTTTACTGGTGGTACAAGGACCTGGTATTAGCCGTAGGAATAGCAGAACAAGGAGAAATTAATTCAAAATAAAGTAAGGATTGTAAAGTGCTAAATATCTACTGGTACTTTCTGCCTGTTACAGAATCAACTGACCAGGTTAATGGATGTTAAACCCCTCGACCTTGACCTGACCTTCATTGTGAAGTATGACCCCAGACTTGGCATCCAGGTAATAACACTTGCTAAAAATATGTATCTACATATATTTTATGATTTTCACTTAAGGTAATATTTACTGGTATATCTCTGCATGTGACTAATGTTCTAGTTGATTTGGTTGATCATGCTAAAATAATAATAAGGATATGCCGGATCTACATGTATATTAAACCTGTACATGCTGTAGTATTTGACCAGCAGTGTTTTGGAAGCAGCTAGCTAAGCTGTCTGACATTAAATGAAGATCCTGAAAGTAATAGAGCATTACAAACCAGCATACGTTTTACATACTGGGTGTGCTTAAGTCAAATTGGAATAATTATAAATTGAATGGGAGCAGGCACTTATGTAACCTGCAATATGCCGTAACAAGAAAATGAAATAATTTTCAGTTTGCTCTTGATGGTGCACTGAATCTTCCATGGTCCAACTTCACTCATGGAAACTTCTGTCTCAACCCACCTGGTGCCTTCTATATGGTGAGATTAAACACAGATAGCAGGTCATTCTACAGTCAGAGATATTGCATCTTAGCCCTTACCTGCCTAGCCCCTGACCCAGATCAAATTCCTTGCTTTATAAATACCTTTAAGATAGAAATTGATTTTGGTTGTCTGAATAAAAGACCTGTTGAGGAACTGCCTTTGTTCTGTCAAAAAAACATGTAGTACTTGGGAAAGGGAGGGGGATATAAGTGGGTTTGTTGGACCCAAATAGATACATGTTGGGTAGTACTATGGGTATTGCTAAAATTTAATCTTAAACCCTAATTTAATCTTCTAGTATATGGGTATTAAATTATTATTACAACCCATTAATACTCATGAATCCAAATCTGTATGGTCATTCATTTCTCATGTTATAATAAGCATTCTTTACCAAATGAAGGGTCAACCGTTTGCTGCCTATGACAAACTGTCGTTCACAAAAACTTTGGACTTTCAAAGCACCAATAAGGCACCATCTTGGAAGGATGGATTTCAGGTACGTTTGCATGGAATTCAGAGTGCATGTAATATGTACGTGTATCGGTATATTAGCAATAATGTATGTCTCAGATTTAATATTTAATTTCACTTTAAATTTGTACTTGTGATTACATTAAAAGTCCAGCATTGCCAAAATGTGATGCAAATCGAGCTTTTCCAATCAGGGCAGAGTTTATATGCTGAATTGTTTGTCAAGGATGTCACTAATTACAATAATTCGTCTTCCATTTCCATCTTGCAACATTTCGTCATAAAAAATGGCTTTATTTCAAGATAAAAATACAATACAATAAAATATGTTTATGGCATAAACAAGTTTTTGAACAGTTACAACTTAACATGTACAGAACAATTGCATAATTACATTTAGCACAGTGAGCACTTATCCCATGAAGTTGATGAATGTTGCCGCTTATAGTTTAAACCCCACAAATTGTGACTGTTTTTTTGTTTGTTGCAGCGATTTCCTAACAGGTCCTACCACCGCTATCTGAACATGATTATCCACATTCAGGAAATAAGTGTCGGCATCTCGGCAGACAGTTATAAATACGGACTCCTGGAACAGGTACTTTATGATCAGACCCTCCAGAATTCAACGTTCCGAAAATGGAAATTCCATGCTAAAAAAATTGAAATTTTGCGCTCAAAAATAGAAATTCTGCGCTCAGAAAAATGCAAGCTTCGCATTCAAAAACTGATCTAAATACACCGCCCAGAATTCTGCACTCGGAAAATGCAAATTTCGTGCTAAAAATGAAATTTTATGCTCAGAAAATGCAAATTTTTGTACTCAAAAACTGCAGTGGTGCTCCAAAAAGAGTGTCCAGAATTCGTTGCTCAGAAAATGGAAATTCTATGCTCAAAAATGGAAATTCTGTGCTCAGAAAATGGAAAATTTTCCCAATGCCATATTGGAAAGCTGCCTTTTCCATGATTTACCATGCCAAATCCGGCAATTCTGTGCTGTTGCACTGTTTATTTTGAATCTAATGCAGATGCATGGTACTTTAATGGTAGATGGTAGACACTGATATGGTACTGAAAGGGGCAGGTGTGGGGGTGGGGGGTTACATGATGCAGGCTATATGGAATCTAGTGGTATAATGTTGTGTAACTTTGCCCCCAGGCCTGGACAGTGTGCCCAATTTTCCATGACGGTTATGCCATCACTGGCGTATTCCAACTGCCGCTGTTACAAGGTGCACCCTCTGTACAAGCCCTGAAACAGCTGACACGAGAGCCCCTACCCAAGTGGTTACAGACAGGAGTAGCCAACGGCACAGTGAGTAATACCGAGTAGGCAGAAACAGCAAAATTTAAATTTTGCTGGAGTCAGGAACTTGTGTGCGGGAGTCAGTGGAGTCAGCCCAGTTTTAGAGTACCGGTAGATTGTAAAGCTACAGATAAGAGTGCAATATCACTGTGCTGAAAACTACACCTCAACTAGTCCCGTCATATACTGGCAGCACACTGCGTGAGTTATCGTTTGGTTCCCACATGTCCCTGCAAGTGAATAATATGGAAGCTTGTTCAAGTGTAGAAAGTTTCTAACACGAGAAGGTGATCATAGTGGTAGAAAACAGGGTGACTTCTCGAACGAGCGTAAATTAATGCGGATCAATTTCTATCACAATATATCAAGTGTGTTCAGTGAAAGTAAGCCAAATTTCAAAATTGTCATCTTGTGTATAACACGTTTATACAGCTGAAGCTGCTGGATGGAGCGTCTGTATTTGTGCGAGTGGCAGATGCCAGAAGGGATGGGGAGTTACCGGCAGAAATAGCTCATGACACACCGGTAAGTAGGACTCTCTGTAGCCAGTATAAACATTTCACGATTTCTGTAAGGCTACAATTAAGATTTAGCTGATGTTTGTGAACAGTACATGCTAATGATCCGCTATAATCACTTTATGGGCCATTGGTCATGCTGGTGTATGTACTCTTCTCTGTACAACAACATAAATAAAGAGATCTAGTAATGGATTGATGACTGTATGTCAAGCCCGGTATGTCAAGGTGTTCTGCAAGATCTGCTAGCAGCCCATCAGGCTCTTAGGGCTGAGTATACCTCTTGTGGAAGTCCCTAAGAGTATTTTTTTTGCCCACAAAAAAGCATGCATGTACCACATCTATTGTACTGGTACATAGGTACTACAGGTGAATTATTTTGTTTTCTATCAGGTGGAGATAAACACTGAGCTGCTACCTCAGGATCGGTTCTCAGAGTACACGCGGGATGAGCAGGGTAGACCACTGGTACAGCTCGTACCCCAGGGGAAATCCCCCGAGACATTTCTCTCCAGCCTGGCTGCCAAATACAAAAGTGTGAGTGCTAACGTGTAGTTGACACAGTGTCAATATAAAATATTACATAGAGAAAAGTACAGTGCTTCCTCTCTTAAAGGGCACTCTCTAGAGAGGACACCCCTCTAGAAAGGACACAATTTCTTGGCAGCAAGTGCCATTAATACATGTGATGCTCCCTCTCACCAAAGAACATGTCTCTAATAAGGACAGAACTGTTTGACAGAAGGGTGTCCATATTAGAGGGGGACTGCTGGACAGACATGCTGTCTTCCACTTTAATCTTGCTTTCAGTTACACATATATTTTGTTATACATGTACCTTAGAACCACTGGAGTTAGACTTGTACTAAAATACTGCTCCGTTGGGCACAAAATGTCATGACTCAAGTGAAGTCTGGTGATGTGTTTTAAAAATAATTGAAATGTAAATCTTCATTGTCCTAGTGGCAGAAAGGTGTGGTTTTATAAGGCAGGTGACTTGCCATGACAGTGGGCTGACTCAGTTAAGATAGGTATTTACTATACAGCCCAAATACAAAAGGCATTTGGCACCAGGATTAGTGGAAATCCTCATTTGCAACTTCTGGATGCATCATTTGCTACTAAGGAGGTTTGACATGCTTTTGTTGTACCTGTTATTAGTTTTGTGTGAAACTGTCACTTAAAGCCTCTTTCTACTATCCGTTTTCCAGCTGGTATACAAGTTATATGAAGAAGGCACAATGGGAGGTCGCTAAAGCCACAGACTGAGTTGATAACTGTGGGTTGTCACAGGGCCATGAAAGTCACAGATTCAAACCAATGGCTAACGACACCACATATGCACCAACTCGGCCACCCCTGCCTCTCCGTAGATTGTCCTGCTGATTAGAATTGCATTCATCTGGTTTCTGCTGTCTGCATCTACATATACATGTGTCTGTACTTCTCTATCTACAGGTATCATGTGGTGAATCGAGGACTGAACCCAGAATGGTGATATATTAATATTAAAAAAATAGGTAGCCCTTCCCTTTACTCTTGCCTTTTTATGGTCTTCCTGCTCGTGCTAACATTAGGTGCCCTGTAGCATTATTAACATGTGCTGTACTAAATGGAGGGACTCAAAACACAAGGTGTGCCATCTGGTGTTTTGGAATGAAATAATTTTTTTACGACAAACTTTTCTTGGTGGTTGGGATAATAATTAACAAAACCCTGAGAATGTAAACAATCGAGGATTTTAACCACCCAGAGAAGGAGATTTTCCATTTGCACTGCATTGTAGCTTATAGTGTGACTTTCAAATTCAGAATATAATAAACAGAATCAGCCTTGTAAAATATAAGACTTAATAAAAAATATTATATCGGTACATTATTCGAAAACCTGATTCTTAAAATGGTCAGCATGGTTGCCAAGTGCTTCCTATTGAAATATGATGCCAACCAATAGGCTATGCACGGAAGTCGAAAGAGGCTTAAATTTATTTTGAGTCTATCACATTTTAATGTATGTAGAGTACCGGTATAACCAATATGTGTGCTACGAGTTTCATATAAATGTTTGTTTTTGAATTATATCGTGTATATGATAGCTGCTAGTGTTGGAATCATTCAGTATACTGTGTGTATTTACATATACATGTATTGCTGTATGTATCACTGTGTGGCACATTACTTTCAGATGTACAGTAGTCCCTCTATTTTATACCCTCTATTTTAAGACCACCCTTGATTATGAGACTGCTTGCTTTGGTCCGAAAGGGCAATTTTCCCTATTAAATGACCTTTATTTTAAGACCACCTGCAATATAAAACCACATTTTCTTGGTCCCATGGGTGGTCTTAAAATAGAGGGACCACTGTATGTATGTAGGCTTGACCCATTAATACTGATGATATGTGTATATCTTTGGAGTGTGCCAAATCATCGTGGATGTTTCACTGTACATGTATGTCAAACCTTTATTGTGCAATACTATTCACTGCAGATCAATCCTGAATTTAGTCAGAAAAAGTTCCAGCTGGTTTCTGGGAAGGTGCAACAGCGTAGGTTGTGACTGAAATGGTTGTGGATTAAATACCTACGATAGGTATACCTCATATTTGTACAGTAAAAATCTCTGAAACTGTGATTCTATGATTTAATGTACATGTGAGTACCTAGTTGTAACGGGCAAAGAAGACTTAATTATCTTAACTGGTTACATGTACTAGACCAAGTGTACATGGTAAAAAGCAAATGTGAAATAACTCTGCCACCTCTACCAATTTGCCCTGAATTTTTATTTGTATTATGCATTTGGATCACTTTTGCACAAGTAGCACCGGTGGTTAGAATTTTATGCATATTCCTGGTGTAAACGGTAAATCCAGTATCTGTTTTAAAGTTTTAGATAGAGCCAGGGTTTCATGTATCAAGCTGACTGTAAGCAATTAACTCATGTAACACAAGTGCTTTATATGTGTAACGGTATATCAGAGCTTCCTATCATCACGATCCTATGCATAATTTTGGTATTGGATCAAGAAAATATGTCACGTGCTTAGAATGTACATACCCCAAAACACAAACTGTACCAAGGCTTGCATTGCTGTTGTATGAGTTATATATACCTTCATATGATAAATCCTTAAAAGTACCAGTAGGCAAATCATTTTGAACTGGTTTCAGGTATTCGATACACTAGCTAGCATCTAGGAGTGAAACTGCATAAAGCGTGTAAAGTGCTTTAGTTGCTAAGGTTTATATTTGTCTACAGACAGTTGGTTCCGATACGATCCTGTTCGTCAATGTATTCTCATTCTGTAGCTGGGAAGACATATTTTGGAAAAGTTGAAATGTGATAATCTATGATAAGCAAATGTTTTATTTTTAACTATCAACTGCACCTTTCAATTCGTTGAGACTTAAAATGAAGCAGCCACAGTGGAAGGACTTTAAATGATTGCAATAAATCACGTATTGCTATAAAGTTACGGCATTTTATTTGTTTGCGAGTTATTTTTTTTCTTCCACCGCCAAAAAAAAACAAAACATACATGCCGAACAAAATCTCTGGAGTGGGATGTCACTTTTTCGCTGCTATTGATTTTCAGGCCCCCCAGGGTACCTTAAAAATGGATGTGGTCTTAGATGGCTGGTAATCAGTCTTAAATATAGTAAATAAAATCTCCATTTGGTACCAAATTAAAGTGATATTATTATCAAGGTGGTCTTAAAAATAAAATGTTATAAAATAGAGGGACTACTGTATTGTTAAAAAAATTCCATCATATCGAGAAAACTTGCTTTCTGAACAAATTTGAAGAAGGAGATATTAAAATAGGCTAATATTTTAGGAATACCTCGACATACGAAGTGCTTTGGGCAATTTGAAAAAATACCCTGGGGTTACTTTTTGTGGGTGATGGAAGTTCTGGGGATCAAACTTTCTGAAAATGTCTATTTAATTCATTTTATCGAAGAAAAAAGCCAAGGTTTGGATATATATTGAGAGAAAATTTATTATAAGTCTCGCTTATGATAGAATGTACAGTAAAACTTACAAGAACTGTGCTTTTTGGAGAGTTGTTGGCTGGATATTTAAAAACAATATATTTTTGAAGTCCTTTATTTTCCTACAGTAAAACTTTTTAGTTTTTTTTTTTGACAGAAGAATTATAAGTTTCGGTGTCATGAGTTTAGTGAACCTTTATATAAATATGGTGTATTGTGTTTAATTCTGTTAAACATTGTAATCCTATAGGTGCAAATTGGAGGTCCACAATGTCCATCAGGTGGATGTTAAGTTCGCATAATGCAATGTACCTCTCAAATCCCGGCCTCAAATAGTTCTCTGATCATAACGTTTTTTTGCACACTCCATACACTTATTCCCAACACAGGTATTTTTTTCAACGGCGATGCCCTTCGCATTGCACTGAGGTGAACTGCTTAATATGTAACATGACGTAGCTGAGATCGGATATTGGTAGCTCTTCCCGCTCTTCCCATTGCAAGCTTTCGGCCATCACAGGTCTTGGTGCGCCACGTGATGACCCGGGCCGTGGTTAGGGTGAGTCAGCGTTTGGCGGTCATAGCGGACCCACAATCGCCTAATGGAATTAGGCCAATCCGGGGACCGCAAGTCCTGAAGGCCTGGCGTTACCACCCCTGAAAAAGGAAATTTCAAAACGCTTCTTCTCCTAGACACCCACCATCCGACCTCAGCCAAACTGAATATGAGGACATTGGCTACCGTGGTGGAATACAAGCAATTGAGTTTCTTGGAAATTGGCCAAGTTTTAAAAATTTTGTGCCACACTTTGAAATTTTTACATGGGAGTCAATGGGAAAAAACTAAAATGCGCAGTATCTTGAAAATGGATGGTCGTAGAGCGAAAGGGATGAAAATTTGGGACTCCTGGTGTTTGGAACTGCATATGTAGGGTACTTTTCATGTGCGATTCTTTGATTTCAGTTTGAGCTCATTTAGCACATTTAGCAAGATTTCCGATGTTAGGATTTTCAAAACGTTACTGCTCACACTTTTTTTCCATCCAATTTCAACCAACTTTTATGGGGTAATCGTGAGGGGATAGCGGCTATTATGTTTTTGGCGATCTGCCAAATTATAAAAAATTATGGCAGTTTTGAATTTGTTGTTAACACATGACCATATGGGGTGGAAATCAACACAGGACCATATGGGGTGGGAATCAACACAGGACCATATGGGGTGGGAATCAACACAGGACCATATGCGGATGGGGATTTCAAAACACCACCCCTACGGTTTCCATTCTGTCTCAGCCAAACGTTATGAGGACATTGGCTACTATGGTGGAATACAGGCTGTTACTTCCTTGGCAATCTACCAGGTTTAAAAAAAACTGTGGCACTTTGAAATTTTAACATGGGCGTCAATGGCAAAATCTTAAGTGTTTAATACCTTGAAAAGGGCTGATCGTAGAGTGAAACAAATGAAAAGTTGGGACTGGCAGTCCCAGGAACTGCATACGTAGGGTACTTTCTTGTATGATTCTTTGCCGGAGTTCAGCTTGGAATCATTCTTGCACTTTAAAAGTGATCCCTCTACATTTTCTAACCATACTACGGCATTAGATCATCTAACGTACGGCATTAGATCATATAACTTTCATCTGATGAAAGTTATCAAACACGATGGCGATAGGTTGGTATTGAAAATGACAAAATCTGCTCTTCGTAACTGAGCTTCCCAGCCTAATCAGTTACATTCAATGTCAAGAAAGCAGTTTATATAGAAATAAATAAGAAACCATAAGAAAGCAATAAAACTCAAGAGAACGAAGGCGTACTGTTACCAAGGTTTGTGGCTTACTGAAACAATGTCTTGAAAGATCATAACATATCTAATTAAAGCATTTATTTATTTATTTATTTATTTATTTATTTATTTATTTATGTATTTATTTATTTACCAATATATTTATACTGGGTAGGCCAATTACAGTGATATGTATTCTACCTTGGCGCCCAGTTAAAATACATAAAATTATAGCACATGTACAACAAAAT
>JAAUYG010139835.1_pt1 | contig 15436 bp, 9 predicted proteins | sample 7278091 | NCBI WGS metagenome assembly JAAUYG01 (sample SAMN14350201, study PRJNA611818) | marine sediment metagenome | isolation source: surface marine sediment (0.6m) | place: French Polynesia: Moorea | collected 2018-08 | reverse complement strand
TACTCCTCCTACTTGACTGAAAATGCCACTGGGAAATCCAGCTTGAGTTTCCCCATCTGCTGAGATATTGTCTGAAGCCTTAATCGTAATTGTTCCTCCATCTCCTTCTCCAAAGATACTGGCACTTATTGCTCCCCCCTGTGTCAGGGACAGGTTAGCTGTAGTAATATTTATTCCACCAGAATCACCAACTCCTGTTGATGCTACCTGATTGGCAATGGTACTTCCTTGACTGACGGTAATAGTATCTTTGGCATTGAGGATAATATCTCCTGCCTGTGCAGCGGGAGAGCCTGAATCTGGTGCTATTCCTGTTAATAAAAGACTTCCGCCAAATTCTCCCCCAGAAAGCTCAATATTGCGAGCATTAACAGTAATACTACCTCCTCCTCCTGCTCCAACAATTACATTCGCAGCGTTAGTCAAGGTAACATCGGCTCTTTTTATTTCATCAGGAAAACTCAAACTACTATCGTCACTTAACCCAATTTCTCCTGCTGCCGATAATCCTCCTAATTCAACTCTTCCTCCTGGTGCAATTAAACTGCCTCCGTCTAGAGTGATATCACCGCCTACTAAAGCTAAGTTTTGACCTGGATCTACTGCTAAAAGTCCCTGATTAGAGATTACCTCTTCTCTCCCCTCAAACTGCAATCCAATTGGCTGCTTAACATTAACCGTCAAAATTGGTGGTGCTTCAGGATTAGCCGCACTAAACTGCTTGCCATCGGGAAAAACAATGCTATTAGCAGTAGTCCCTAAAAACGAGCCTCTCAAATCTAAACTGGCATTTGGTCCAAACAGGATGCCGTTAGGATTGAGGAAAAACAGATTGGCATCACCTAACACTCCCAACGTTCCCAAGATGTTAGAAGGGTTGCTGCCAGTGACGCGACTAAAAATATTCTCGATCGCGGCTGGATTCTCAAAATAACCTCCCTTCCCCTCACCAATATTAAATTCGCGAAAACTGTGGAACAGATTACTGCCACGAATTGCTCCCCCGGAAATGCGATCGCTCTCCAGTCCCTTGATGTTATCAGGTGTGACCACAGAACTTTCAGCACCGAGAGTCTCGTCACGAATAATTTGCGCCAAGACAATACTCTCCCACCAAGGAATAGTAACAGCGCCCAAGGCGAGGGCGATCGAGGACTTCCAGAACCAAGCTCGCCAGTCTCTACTCATAGCAGAAGCCTCTAGAAAGACAGGGATATTGATGTGAGTCGGTCAGACTGACCAGAAAAGTTAATTTTCTTGCCAGATTCATATTTTTATTCTCCTGAAATTCCGAAAAAGAAGATAATTCTTAGTTGGTTTTCGCCTTAAATAGTTAATCTTTGTAATATTTCACAACATTTTTTCGATGACCTGGAAATAGTCTCTCAGGTTACTGGAAAAGAAAGCTCTGAACTTATCGCCTCAATTACGTGCATAAATTCCCAAACACAACCCCAATAACTAAGAAAGAGGGAAAAGAGTTACCGTGCTGACAAGTAAAAAATGTATAAATGCCAAAACTCTATCCCCATAACTCAATGAAACCAACAAAGTTAGTAGGTACTTAGGGGAAACAAGGAGCGCTCGCTCTATTTCTTCCAGGAGGTGAAAACCAATGTACTGCTTAAAAAATAAGTTAATCGCTAAAACAGTAATTTGGTTAGTCACGGAAATTTTATTTAACTTCGTGGGAATTGATGACTTAGCTGATTACAGCGAGTTCGTGTTTGAAAACCATTCTGACAAGAATGTGGTAATGCTAATAGGCTGACACATCTAAGCGCTCGCCTCATCTTCTGGAGCTTATGACTAGTACCGCTACGCGGAAGTCAAAAGTCAAAAGTCAAAAGTATTGATTGGCAAGGGTTTTATGATTTTTGGACTGGTCACTTATTTCCGCCGCGCTGCACTAGGTCTATTATCTACGGTGACAAGGTGATTTCAGTATTGTTATCTTCATCAATTCTGACTCAGAAAAAATCTCATCTAAGGTCTGGTCTTCTGCTAAATCGAGAGGAATCCATTCTGCGATAACTACTTCGCTACTGAATAAGTCTTCGGGAGTAGGAGGTAAACCACCTCTGCCAATATCGAAAAATTCTAGTGTGGATTGACTTCCCGTTTCTTGACAACTTTGGGCAACTTCAGTTTCTACTGCTTCTTGTGGCAAATTATTTAATCCACGAGTTGGATCAATGACAGAAGTATTAATTTCTACTTCTCCTTGCTGTCCAAATTCAGACGAGGCAGTGATATCGCTCAGAGGAGTTTGTTGGTCGCGGAATTCGATGCCAAAAATACCATTGGTGTTAATGGTGACGTTCCCGCCATTCCCCTCAAAAGCATTGGCTTGGATATTACTATCTTCATTAGGAAAAGCAATTATGAATGGCGCATCGATTCTAATATTGCCACCATTTCCGCCCGCTTCATCAGTACTAGCAGTGGCAGTAATTTGGCTGTTATTGCTTAAGGTTAATAAATTCGAGATAGTCAGGTTAATATCGCCTCCTTGGTTACTGGCAGTTTCAGCCGTAATAGTGCCTTTATCTAGAGTGAGAGAACCTGTTTGTAGATCGATATCTCCGCCTCTTCCACTTCCAGAGCTATTGACTGCTACTTGTGCCCCATCGCGAATCATCATGGTAGTGGGGTCAATGAATATGCTGCCGCCGTCTCCCGTTGAACTTGCTTCCGTATTAGCAAACAAACCGCTACCAGCACCAGCCAGAGTAATTCTGTCTTGCACTTTCAGGGTAATATTCCCGGCATCTTCGCTGCTTGAAGTTCTGGTGAAGAGTCGCCCACCATTGGTTGCCTCGAAGGTATTCGCCTTCACCGTAATGCTGCCGCCAGCACCACTGGTGAAGGTATCAGCAATGATCAGCCCTTCCTCCTGGACCAGCAAAGTGGGAGTGTTAATTCTCAGGTATCCCGCCTCTCCTGTCCCTAAATCTGTTGTAGTCGACAAGCCACTGAAAAACCTCCCCTCGCGTACATCTTCCGTGGTTGTTCCTAGGGAGGGACCAATCAGTTGCACCGATTCGGTAGCTGCCACCGTCAAATTCCCTCCATCTCCTGAGGAGCCTATAGTACCAGTGATCGCTAGAGCTCCATCCCGGACCAGCAGCTGTCCAGTTCTAATCGTCAAGTTCCCACCAACTCCAGAGCCCAAAGTGCTAGTAAACAAGCCGCCGGGAAACTGAGCTGAGGCTAAGTTTTCTGGGTCTTCTATCTCAAACACTGGAACAAACAAGCCTCTTGTAAGGGGATCGATGGGGGAAGTGCCAATCAGTTGCACCGATTCGGTAGCTGTCACTGTCAAATTCCCCCCCGCTCCTGAACCTAAAGTGCCAGTATTAGCCCATGCTCCATCGGAGATCAGCAACTGTCCCGCGCTAATGGTCAGGTCTCCCGCCTTTCCAGAACCGAACGCAATAGTATACAAGCCGCTCTTCAACTTGTTAATGGCTGATGCTCCAATCAATTGCACCGATTCGGTGGCAGTTACCGTCAAATTCCCAGCCTCTCCGGAGCCCAAAGTGACAGCTGAGACGATTGCTCCATCCTGAACCAGCAACGCGGGAGTGCTAATGGTCAGCTCTCCCCCCTCTCCTATCCCTTCAGTTTCAGCAAACAAGCCACTGGACGGAGTCGTAAGCAGTTGGTAGAGGTTGATTAAGCGAGTTATTTCCCCTATCTCCCCCTCGACCCCGCTCTCCCTCCCTGGAGGCTGACCGCCGGCAGAGGTGCCAATTAGTTGCACCGATTCGGTGGCATTCACTGTCAAACCTCCTCCGGCTTCCAAACCCAAGGTATTGGCTGCAATCTGGGAACCCTCACTGAGCTTTACCCGCCTACCCCACACTTGAATTTCACCGCCTCCCTTGCCGCTAGTACTGACAAAAGCTTCATTGGTAAGAGATATATCTGCTCGCGCTAGCTCTTCGGGAAAACTTAAACTCAGATTGTTTTCATCAACACTTAGCCCTACTGTCCCATCATTTGCGGCTCCTGCCAATTCCACTCTACCATTTAGAGCATGCAATCCCCCTCCATCTATGGCTACGTCTCCACCCACCAGTAGCAAACTCTGACCATCTAGCACTCTTAACCCAGATAGGGACTCTCCTGATAAATCTTCCCCTGCTGGCGCAGTCGATCTATTTTCAATTCTGGCTATTGTTCCCTTGCCTTGGAACTCCAACCCAATTGGCTGTTGCACATTAACCGTCAGCAAAGGCGGTACATCAGGATTAGTCGCACTAAACTGCTTGCCATCAGGAAAGAGAATATTATCGGCAGTAGTACCTAAAAACGAACCATTTAAATCTAAACTGGCATTTGGTCCAAACAGGATGCCATTGGGATTGAGAAAAAACAGATTGGCATTCCCCAATACTCCTAGAGTTCCCAGAATCTCAGAAGGGTTACTGCCCGTTACTCGACTAAAAATATTCTCAATAACTGCTGGATTCTCAAAATAACCTCCCCTCCCCTCACCAATATTGAATTCGCGAAAACTGTGAAAGAGATTATTCCCTCTAGCTGCCCCTCCTGAAATGCGATCGCTCTCAAGTCCCTTGATGGTGTCAGGTGTAACTACAGAACTTTCAGCACCGAGAGTCTCATCGGGAATAATTTGTTGCGCCAAGACCATACTCTCCCAGCCAGGAACAGTAACACCGCCCAAGAAGAGGGCGATCATGAATTGACTAAATCCAGCTCGCCAGTCTCTATTCATAGCAAAAGCCTCCAGAAAGACAGGAATGATCGAGTGAGTCAATCAGTTTTCTCAGGAAACTTATTTTCTCTTGCCAGACTGATACCTTTATTCTCCAGAAATTTTGGAAAAGGAGATACTACTTCGGTTATTTTCACCTTAAATAGTTAATCTTTGTAATATTTCGCAACATTTTTTTGCTAATTTATTTGGGTTTTTACTACAACCGAATACGAACTCAATCATCTTTATATAAGTATTTTTTAGATAAATCAAAGAAAGTTGCCAGCAAAACTTTTATATCTTCTATTATTGTCTATTTTGCTAGCAATAAATCTCAATATTACCTTCAAAACTTAGTTTTGAAGTTGCTCGAAAGGAACACTGCCTCAGGATAAATACATAAAGGTAAAAACCCGATCCCAATAACCAATCGAAGCAGCAAACATCAAGTTACTTCTAATACTTAACTGTATTGTCTTAACTGTTTACTGTCTTCATAAACACTTGTTTCCAAGAAACTTAACTTTTATTTCAAAGGAGAAAAACCATGTCGAATATCGACAAAATGACTGCAAATGAACAACTGTTTACTGAATTAACCCCTGAAGAAGGAGGCATGATTGAGGGAGGACAGTTTACAGTTTTACTCAGGGACGACGGTCCAGTTCGCCAGCAGCTTTTCAGGACTGGACCTAATCCAACGGCTCTTCAGATGACCAATGCGACTGACTTATCTTTGTCCTACGATCTGAACTTTGACGGTCCTCAAGCTAATATTTCCATTAGCCCAAAAGAAGTTCAAACTTATTTCGGTCAAGACGAGACAGCTACTGCAACCTGGGATTTAGATCTTGCGACACCAGGCGTACAACCTAGGTCTGCGGATCTAAAACCAGGAAGAAGGTATGCCTTTTATATAGTTTAACGAAACTGCTTGTCTGACATCTTAAAGAGTCCCTACCCAGTCAGACCTAACAGTAAAGAGAGCGAATCTGTAAGAACCATATCTAGTAGAGTAAACTAATCCCTGTTCAGCGTAAGCCAGGGATTAGTTTACTCAATTGACTTAATCTTTTTTGCACGATTGGTCAATGAGTGCTGGCAGAATAAACTGATGAGGATGCACCAGGACATTTGAACTCTTCCTAACACACCCAATGTTCCCAGGATGTTAGAAGGGTTGCTGCCTGTTACTCGACTAAATATATTCTCAATAACTGCTGGATTCTCAAAATAGCCTCCCTTCCCCTCACCAATATTGAATTCGCGAAAACTGTGGAAGAGATTATTCCCTCTGATTGCTCCTCCTTAAATGCGATCGCTCTCTATTCCCTTGATGGTTTCAGGTGTAACTACAGAACTTTCATCACCTAGAGTCTCGTCAGGAATAATTTGCGCCAAGATAATACTCTCCCAGCAAAGAACAGTAATAATACTTAAGGCGATCGCGATCGCGAATTGACCAAATCCAGCTCGCCAATCTGTACTCATAGCAGAAGCCTCAAGAAAGACGGGGATTATCCAATGAGCCGCTCAGGCTGACCAGAAAAGTTAATTCTCTTGCCAGACTTAATCCCTCTATTCCTTTATTCTCCAGAAATTCCGAAAAAGGATGACGATGCTCAGTCTATTTTCCCTATAAATAGTTAATCTTTGTAATATTTAGCAACATTTATTTTGATGAGCTGGAAAAGAAAGTTCTTAACCTATTGCCTCAGTTATTAAATACATAAATCTAAAAACCCTACCCTAATAACTAAATGAAACCAAAAAAAGTTAGTAGGTACTTAGAAAAACTCAGGCGATCGCCCTACTTCTTTCAGGAGGTGAATACCAATGTGTTGGTTAAAAAATAAGTTAATCGTTAAAACAGTGATTTGGTTGACAACGGAAATTTTATTTAACTTCGTGGGAATCGATGACTTAGCTGATTACAGCGAGTTCGTGTTTGAAAACAATTCTGACAAGAATGCGGTAATGCTACTAGGCTGACACATCTAAGCGATCGCGAAAACGAGAAAAATACATAAATCCAAACACCCTAGCCCCAATAACTAGGGTTTGCTGAAAAAGTCAGCGGAAAAATTGACAATAATCAGCTTGTTTAAAAGATAAGTTTTTCTGTTGACAACTACGATGTAATATCAATTTTAGCAATAGAAAAATCAATGGCGAAGCCTAATTTGTATCTAGTCAGAAATAAAGACAAAAAAAGACAGTTAACCTGCCTGAGCAGGGTGGAAAGATTGATTACTAAAAAGGTAATTGCAATAGAACTTTCTGATGTTTCAGGAAGTTTTGTCATGATACAATTAAGTCCATAACGTCTCTTAGCCTGACCGAATTTGCCTTCAATAGCATTACGAAATCTTTCATCATCTTGAGCTTGCTTTTTATTTGATTGGCTCACATTTTTAGTCGGTCTGACTAACGGTGGTCCACTAATTCTAATTCCTTTATTCTTACACCAAGCCCGATTCTCTCTGGTTCGATAAATTCTATCTACATGAACTGAAGAAGGATAATATCCCGTGAATTTTTTATAGGCTTCTACTTGTATTTTTAAGTCCCCTGATTCATTAAAGTTATCCCAACTTAAATGGTCTAAGAAAACATAGTTGTCAAAACAGCTTACTGAGATTTTTGCCCCGAATTCCACAGGTTTTCCTGCTTTTCCTCTCACTATAGGTCGGATATGAGGTTGAGTTATACTAACAATTCTATCGTCAATTCTCTTCGATTCATTTTCATACATCCACAATTGTTGGCGATAAACTTCGGTTATTACCAACAACATCTTATATTTTGTTGGACTTAGGCTACTTAACTTTGCTCCTGAATTTATTAGCTTTTCTATGTGGTCGAGATTTCTTTTGATATATTGTAGTTGTTTGACAATAGCCTCCCTTCTCTCTTTTCGAGATACACGGCGTTTTTTAGCTACTTTCAAATAAGCTTTATGAGCTTTCTTTCTATAAGTTCTTGGTTTTTTAGCTCGCTTTGTTTGACAAGTTTTATAAAGATAATCTATGATTTTTTCAGTTTGTCTTCTGGCTTGATTTAATATTCCTAAATCATTGGGGTAAGTTATGTCAGCAGGCGCAGCAGTAGCATCTAATATTAGCTTTCCTTTATTTTGGGTTTCTTCAAGTTCTGATTCTTCGTTTTTTTTTTCTGATTCGGATTCTTCGTTTTTTTGGGTGAAATCTTTCACCATATATGAATTAATTTGCTTGACCAAATTCATCCCTATTCTTTCTCGAAAATAAACCATCATAGATGCTTCAAATGGGGCTTCATTGCTATAATCTGACCTCCCTAAAAAATACTGTAGATAAGGGTTCTCTTTAATTTGTTCTACGGTTTCTCTATCGGAAGTCCCCAGTTTTTCTTTAATAATTAATGCTCCTAATGCCATGCGAAAAGGTTTGGCGCTTTGCACCCATTCTTTCTGAAAATTTTTCGGCATATTCTGCTTCAAATTCTAACCAGGGAATCAATTCCGCCATGATTACCCACCGATTATCTGGGGACAGCTTTCCCGAAAAGGGCATTTCAAAGTTTTTTGGGGTCAGCTCAGACTGAGTAGCTTTACGGTACATTTGTTCTTGCTAGTTAAGTGCAAGGGGGTTTTACCAATTTTAAGGCTTTTCCGCCCCCTAAACCTAACTTTTTGGTCACGCCATAATGGCTGTAACCTTCTTTCTCTAAACGTTTTGACTTATAAAAGCTAACCCTAACTAAGTGGCAAAGTTAAGCAGCAATTTGCTCCCAATATGGCGATCGCCATATTCACAACTGTTCGCTCTCTCATCACATTTAAATTCTGAAGACAAAAACCATGCAAACCACTCAATTTATTGTCAAAAAAGATCCTTATGTTCAACTTCTAGAACAAACTAATAACCGGCGAACTGCTCTACTGACTCACCCAGTCTATCAACAGGTGAGTAACCTAGCATCTTTGCGAGTTTTTATGGAATCTCATGTTTTTGCTGTTTGGGATTTTATGACACTGCTCAAAACTCTTCAACGCAGTTTAACTGGCATTGACTTACCCTGGCTTCCCCCTCAAGACATCCTTTCTGCACGATTAGTCAATGAAATTGTGCTGGCAGAAGAAACTGATGAAGTTGCACCGGGACATTACCTAAGCCACTTTCACCTTTATTTAAGGGCAATGGAAGAAGTTGGTGCTGACACTCAGTTAATTGGTTGCTTCATTGATACTCTTAAAAAAGGGATATCTGCTCGGGAAGCTTTAGCACCCCTTGTTGTGCCTGAATCGACCAAATCTTTTGTTATTCATACTTTAACAGCAGCACAAGGACTAACTCATGAAGTGGCTGCCGTTTTTCTCCTTGGTCGAGAAGATGTTATCCCCAAGATGTTTAAAAAAATCATTGCTGAACTAAGAGATTCCGAGGATCTCTCCTGCGATGCCTTTCTGCTTTACCTGGAAAGACATGCTGAACTAGATGAGGAACAACATGCACCAATGGGACAAAAATTGTTAAAGAATCTCTGTGGTAATGATTCCGTAAAATGGCATCAGGCTTTTTTGGCTGCCAGGAAAGCCCTTCAAGTCCGCAAGTCTTTGTGGGATGGCATTACTCAGTCGATTGAAGAACTTAATTGATAGGCGATCGCCCCTCTAGAGAGAACTTCTTAGAATTTTACATTTCGTTAAAGATTGATGGTAGAACTTTTCTATATTTAAATAAACTGCCTTGATTGTCAAGCAATGCTCGATCGCGTTTCCGCTCGTGCGATCGCTCTTGCTGTTCGGGGAACTTTAGTAACCCGCAATCGACGAGATGGATGAGAAAATCCCTCAACAACCCACGATATCAGTTTTATAGACAATTAACCTTAGATTGGCGCGATCGCCTCATCTTCTGGAGCTTATGACTAGGTTTATTATCTAATGGCAGGATAATTGCAGCAGTGTTGTTGTTGTAAATTCTTTCTGAGAAACAACCTCATTTAAAGTTTGGTCTTCTGCTAAATCGAGCGGAATCCATTCAGCGATAACTGTCTCGCTAGTAAATAGATCGTCAGGATTGGGTGGTAATCCTCCTCTGCCAATATCAAAAAATTCTAATGTTGATTTACCTCCTACTGTTTGACAACTTTGGGCAACTTCGGCTTCTACTGCTTCTTGTGGTAAGTTATTTAAACCACGAGTCGGGTCAATGGCAGAGGTATTAATCTCTACTTCTCCTTGCTGTCCAAATTCGGAAGAGGCAGTGATATCGCTCAGAGAAGTTGCTTCGTCGCGAAACTCGATGCCAAAAATACCATTAGTGTTGATCCTGATGTTGCCACCATCTCCTTCAAAGGCATCAGCTTGAATATTACTATCTTCATTGGGGAAAGCAATGATAAATGGCGCATCTATTGTAATGTTGCCACCATCTCCCCGTGCCTGATTAGTACCAGCAGTAGTCGTAATTTGGCTGTTATTGCGTAATGTTAATAAATCTGAGAGGGTGAGGTTAATATTTCCGCCTTGGTTACTGGCAGTTTCAGCAGTAATCTTTCCTCGATCTAGAGTCAGAGAATCTGCTTGTAGATTAATCTCTCCACCTACTCCACTACCATCACTGTTGACGGCTATTTGCGCTCCATCACGAATGATTACACTGTTGGGGTCGATGAAAATGCTACCACTATTGCCTGTAGAACCTGCTTCGGTGTTAGCAAACAGTCCGCTGTTAGGGCTTACACCAATAACTACATCCTCTACGTTCTCATCAAATTGGGCAAGCCGTTCAAAAAAGGTCGGATCGCTACCAGAGAGAGTAATGCTGTCAGTCACCTTTAGGGTAATGTTACCTGCCTCGTTACTGCTAAAACTGGTGGTGATAATCTGTCCACCGTTTAAGGCTTCTAAGGTATTAGTATTAAGGATAATGTTACCCCCATCCCCCTGGCCACGAGTGCTAGAACTCAGCACAGCACCATTCTTTAAGGATAGCGATTCAGTCGTAATGTTGATACCAATACCATTGCCCACGGCTTCTGAGCCCACAGCGCTGAAAGCTCCACTGGGTCCATCGCTGCCCACTCCATCAAAGGAGATCTCACGAGCCTCAATCGTTATGCCCCCTGCGTCCCCCTGTCCCACTACAGTGCTGGCTGCCAGCCGAGCCCCATTCGTGACAGTCAGCAAATCGGTTGCGATCTGGATGTCACCACCATTACCAATCGGATTTTCTAGGCTCCCAGCGGGGTCTTCAGCCACACTGCTGAATACAGCACTAGGAAATCCATTGCTACCTACCCCATCTAGAGAGACTCTACTCTTGGCGTGAATCGTCACATCGCCTGCGTCTCCTCGTCCTAAATTACTGACAACTAGTCCAGCACCATTTGTTATGAAAAGTGAGTCAGCTATGATGTCGATATTGCCTCCCTTGCCTACACCTCCTGCTCCTATAGAACTGAACGCGGCACTGGATAATCCATTGCTACCCACCCCATCCAAGGATACTGTATCGTGGACATTGATCCTCACACTACCTGCATCCCCTTGTCCATCAGTGCTGGAAGATATTTGAGCCCCATTCGTCATAAAAAGTGATCCAGCTGTGATATCGATGTTGCCCCCCTTGCCCACAGCTCCCGATTCCACACTAGTGGCTACACCACTAATAGCTAGCGGAAATCGCTCGTTAAAACCATCAAAAGAAACCGTATCGCGGGCATTGATCTTCACACTACTGGCATCCCCCTGTCCTAAGGTGTTGGCAATTAGTTGAGCCCCATTGGTAACAGAAAGAGAGCCAGTAGTAATTTCAATACTGCCACTTTTGCCCTCGCCTGTCCCTGCCACCTGACTGAAAGCAAAACTTTCATCAAAGGAGACAGTATCAGCATGAATAATCACACCGCCAGCATTCCCACGTCCAAAAGTGCTAGCAGATATTTGAGCCCCATTAGTTACAGAAAGGGAGCTAGTGGTAATCTCAATATTGCCCCCATTGCCCTGAGCTTCAGAACTCACATTACTGAAGGCCAAACTGGGTATTCCATTGGGACTTGCCCCATCAAAGGAGACTGTCTTGCTAGCATTAATCTTTATGCTGCCTGCATCTCCCTGTCCAAAAGTGCTGGCAATTAGTCGAGCGCCATCCACGACCGAGAGAGAACCTGTGGTAATTTCAATCCCACCAGAGTTACCCTCAGCTCCAGCTTCTATGCTGCTAAAGGCTGCACTGGGAAGGCCATTGCTACCGACTCCCTCAAAGGAGACGGTCTCGCTGGCGTTAATTGTGATGCTGCCTGCATCTCCTTGTCCAAAAGTACTGGCACTTACTTGACCCCCCTGTGTCAGAGACAGATTAGCAGTTGTAATGTTAATCCCACCAGAGTTGCCTACTCCTGCTACCTGACTGCCAATGCCACTGGGAAATCCATCTCGATCTTCCCCATCAGCAGAAATAGTCTCTGAAGCATTAATCGTAATCGCCCCTCCATCTCCTTGACCGAAAGTAGTAGCATTTACTACACTCCCCTCTGTCAGAGACAGGTTAGCTGTAGTAATATTAATCCTCCCTGAATTGCCTACTCCTGTTGATGCTACCTGATTGGCAATGCCACTTCCTTGACTCACAGTAATACTGTCTGTAGCATTGAGGGTAATATCTCCAGCTTGGGCTGTAGAAGACCCTGAATCTGCTGCTATTCCTGCTCTTAAATTACTCGCGCCCAATTCTCCCCCAGAAAGCTCAAGATTGCGAGCATTGACATTAATGCTACCTCCACCTGCTGCTCCAACAATTACATCAGCAGCGTTAGTCAAAGTAACATCCGCTCTTTCCATTCCCTCAGAAAAACTGAGACTACCATCAGCATTCATGCCAATTTCGCCTGCTGCCGATAATCCTCCTAACTCAACTCTTCCTCCTGGAGCAATTAAACTGCCTCCGTCTAGAGTGACATCACCACCTACTAGAGCTAAGTTTTGACCAGGCTCTACGTCTAAATTTCCCTGATGAGAAATTATCCCCTCTCTCCCCTCAAACTCTAACCCAATGGGTTGTTGCACATTCACTGTCAACAAAGGCGGTGCTTCTGGATTAGTGGCATTAAACTGGTTTCCATCAGGAAAAAGAATACTATCTGCTGTAGTTGCTAAAAATGAACCTCTCACATCTAAACTGGCATTGGGACCAAATAAGATCCCATTGGGATTGAGAAAAAACAGATTGGCATTCCCCAACACTCCTAAAGTGCCGAAGATTTCAGAAGGATTGCTACCCGTTACTCTACTAAATATATTCTCGATCGCCGCTGGATTCTCAAAATAGCCTCCCCTTCCCTCACCAATATTGAATTCGCGAAAACTGTGAAAGAGATTACTCCCTCTAGCTGCACCTCCTGAAATGCGATCGCTCTCCAGTCCTTTTATATTATCGGGTGTAACTACAGAACTTTTCGCACCTAGAGTCTCGTCAGGAATAATTTGCGCCGAGACAATAGTCTCCCCGCAAGGAACAGTAACGCCGCCCAAGGCGATCGAGAGCATGAATTTCCCCAACCAAGTTCGCCAGTCTCCACTCATAGCACAAGCCTCTAGAAAGACAGGGATTACGAAGTGAGTCAGTCAGATTTCTCAGAAAAGTTAATTCTCTTGTCAGACTGATACCTTTATTCTCCAGAAATTCCCGAAAAGGAGATACTTCCTGGGTTGTTTTTACATTAAATAGTTAATCTTTGTAATATTTCGCAACATTCTTTTCGTCAATTTATTTAGATGTTCGTAATTATCAAATACAAGCTTAATTATCTTTATATAGATATTTTTCCGATAAATAAAGGAAAATTGCCGTTTAAAATTCACTATATACCCTATATCATCTATTTTACTAGCAATAAATCTCTACATCAATTTCACAACTAAGCTTTGAAGTTGCGAAAAAAGGATAGTGTCTCAGGATAAATACATAAACGCAAAAACCCTATCCCAATAACCAACCAAAGCAGCAAACAGTTAAGACAATACAGTGAAGTATTAGAAGTAACCTGATGTTTGCTGCCTTCATAAACACTTGTTTCCAAGAAACTTAACTTTATTTCAAAGGAGAAAAACCATGTCAAATCTTGACAAAATGACTGCAAATGAACAACTGTTTACTGAATTAACTCCTGAACAAGCAGCTGTTGTAGAAGGAGGTGCATTCAAACTTTATATAGGTAGTATAGAGGCTCTTAAAACTGGTGCAGATCCGGTAGGTAACGACGAGCCTTACTTGGTGCTCAATGGCAAAAGAGTCTGGACGGGTAGCATGAGTACAGGTGACCCTGCTGTAAATTTCAAAAATAATTTATCTGTTGAGTTCGATCAGATCGCAACAGTTAGCCTTTACGAAGACGATGGGAACCACTGGTACAACAGAAATGACTTTATAGGCAGTTTTGATGTCAATCCAAGTCAACTAAATCTTGGCACAGTTTACTCTAAGGAATTGTCGGGAGGAGGCTCCAAATATAAGTTAACCTATGCTGTGCAAGTATCTTCAGGTCCATTCTAAGTTCGACCTAAATTCATACTGCTTTGCAAGCTGAATACATTTGTGCCTTCTCATGAGAGCGCATACAGCCTAGCAGTCAAAAGTCCTAATCTGACAAACTGAACACCATCTGACAAACTGAACACCTTGTCAAAGTCGGGGCATTTGCCCCGAATTCTCTTTTTGACGTGCCATTCCCCTGAATTATGAAATACCCCATTGTCCTACAACACTCTGAAGAAGACTGCGGTGCTGCTTGTATTGCCACCATTGCCAAACACCATGGACGCACCTTTGCTATCAGTCGCATTCGCGAAGCAGTAGGTACAGGTTCTCGGGGAACAACCCTGCTGGGACTAAATCGAGGGGCAGAAGTCTTTGGATTCAATGCCCGTCAAGTCAAAGCCACCAATCAAATAATCGATCGCCTTAATGAAGCCCCTCTACCAGCTATCATCCATTGGAAAGGATACCATTGGGTGGTTTTATACGGCAAAAAAGGGAAAAATTATGTCATTGCCGATCCTGGTGTAGGCATCCGCTACCTCACTCGTCGAGAGTTAATCGCAGGCTGGGGTAACGGCATCATGCTGCTACTAACACCAGATGAAAGTCGTTTTTACGAACAAGAAAATGACAAAGTTGGTGGTTTTAGTCGTTATATCCAGAGGGTTTGGCCCTATCGTCATATTCTGCTCTTAGCCATTGTTATCAACTTCGGTGTGGGACTGCTTTCTCTGGCATCTCCCTTAATGATGCAACTACTTACCGATGATGTACTGGTGCGAGGGGATACCCAACTACTGACTACTGTGGCTATCGGTGTCATTGTCATGAACCTGTTTAGAAGTGCAGTTGGTTTAGTGCAGTCCCACCTAGTCGGTCACTTTGGACAAAAATTACAATTAGGACTGATCCTGGAATACGGTCGCAAACTATTGCATTTACCTCTCTCTTACTTTGAGGGACGGCGCAGTGGAGAAGTAGTCAGCCGTATTGCCGATGTCAATGCCATCAATGCCTTAGTTTCCCAAATAGTTCTGGGTTTACCCAGTCAATTCTTTATCGCCTTGATTTCCTTGGGCTTGATGATCGTCTACAGTTGGGAACTGACTTTAGCTTCCATTGGTGCTTTTGTCGTCGTTACTGGGGTTAATCTGTTATTTTTACCTGCCTTACGGCGGAAAACTCG
>JAAUYG010067880.1_pt1 | contig 15439 bp, 14 predicted proteins | sample 7278091 | NCBI WGS metagenome assembly JAAUYG01 (sample SAMN14350201, study PRJNA611818) | marine sediment metagenome | isolation source: surface marine sediment (0.6m) | place: French Polynesia: Moorea | collected 2018-08 | reverse complement strand
CATGCCAGTCTCACTTGGCTTCATAACTTTAAGGAGCCAGAAGGAGCTGTAGCACGGTGGATCACGTGACTCCAGCTGTTTGATTTTGACATCGTGCATCGGCCTGGCAAACACCATAGCCATGCCGATGGGCTGTCTTGCAGGACTTCGCGTCTCTGTAAACACGATACATGCCCTGAATGCACCACACTTCTGAATCAGATAACCCCTAAGGAGGACTTAGTGAGGGTGGTAACTCCATGCGAGCAATTCATGGAGGACTTTGCCGGCTACATCGAGCTTGTAGAAGATGATTCCACTCTCGTCAGGGATCCTACAGATCCTGTACGGTCTCCTTCAGCACATGCCATCCCACCAGACCTTCTCTGGTACATGGGACGCCACCCTGCTAAGGAGGCGGGCATAAGTAGTGGCAGATCCCCAGCTGATAACCCAGAAGGGGCTGCCATCAGCCGAGCTAAGGTAATAGAGCGGCTGCTAAACGCTGATAGTCATCAGAGTGAAACTCAGACTGAGCCTGGGGACTTCTGCATATCTGATAAGGGTGATAGCTCTGACTCGGAGTCGTCGCCTTCAAGCTCGGAATCGGAACTACCCTTTCTGAGTGACACGAGGGAAGAAACAGAATTCTATCACCAGGTTCATGCCACAAACAGATCTAAGAAAGCTGGGCCTGCCCTTCTGGCCTTAATAGACCTGTCTAATGTATACATTGCTAATGAGCAAGATGCGGACCCTAACCTTGGGCCCATTAAGGAGATACTCCTGACCAGCCCTCAGCACCCCACTTGGAATAGTATGCACGCAGAATGTGCTGAGATTAAAACCCTATGGTCTCAGAACCACAACCTGAAAATTCAGGATGGTGCCTTACTCAGACACCGCAAAAACCAGGGTCCGGATGATGGGTGGCAGATAGTGGCTCCCCAATCGCTTCACACCCATATCTTCCAGGCCTGCCATCACCATGAGCTGGTCGCACACCAGGGCATAGTCAGTATGATATCTTTGATAAAATGGCGGTTCTATTTGCCTAACATGCACCAAGATGTCGAATATTGGTGTCAACGTTGCTCTGTCTGTGGACAGTGCAAAACAGCTGTGTGTGGACATGAGCAGCTGCAACAACTCACCTATGGCTCTTTCAATGAGAGGGTCTCAGTGGATCTGATGGGTCCTTTCAAACAGATGCACAACGGCAATGATTACATTGTTGTCATGCAGGACCACTTCACTGAGTGGGTGGAGGTTCATGCTATATGCAGCAAAGAGGTCTTGACTGTGGCTGATGCCGTTGTTCAGGATTGGATCCAGAAACATAGGGCCCCTATTTCACTTCACAGTGATAGAGGCCGCGAATTTACCATGGAACTCCAATGGGGAGTCTGCGACCTGCTATGTATCACCAAGACATACTCCACAGCTTACCACCCACAGGCCAACGGCATGGTGGAAGGCTGTAATAGGATGGTCTTGTCGATGCTCCGAGCGGTGGTGTGTGAGTAACAGGATGACTGAGACGACCATCTTCCTGCAGCACTTAGTGCATATCGCTCTACACCTCACAGCAGCATGGGAGTAAGTCCCCTCCATATGTTGCATGGGGTGGAAATGACCATGCCACTTGACCTAGTCATTGGTGAGGTCGGCCGGCAAAAGCCGGATGTCCACTGCCCTATCGAGTATGTGGAACAGCTACGCGCTTCTCTTCGGGATGCGCACACTGCCGCCGGAGCCAATCTTTAAAAGTCTGCCAAACGGCAAAAGAGAGGTTATGGCGAAGCCAGTCACACCGTTAAATTCCAATGTGGTGACTGGGTATGGCACGTCTATCCATCTGTTCTAGGTGGAAAGCTGCGTGGCAGAAACAAACGCCCCTGGCTGGTGTTGGCTAAAACAGGTCCTGTGACCTATAAGATCCAATGCTCTGCTGGGGCCGAGCCTGAGTTGGTGCATGTAGATAAACTGCTGCCCTATCAGGCAGGCTTTGGAGAGGAAATCCAAAGTTGGCTCCAGGAAGAGCAGTTGGGTGGCCATAAGGTAGCCGGCACACAAACTGACCAGCCTGCGTCTCCCAGCAACTCTCTCCCCGAGCCTTCCACCAGCACTCACACTGTTGGTGGCAGCCCTCCAGACCCAGGGGGCTATGAAAGCGGCAGTAAGGCGGAGGATGAACATCCGGCGAACATAAGGCGAACATCCTTCGACCTCGACTGGGGTACCCCGGTTCAGCCTTAGGTCATGCCAACAGCCTGACCAGTATGCTGCCGTGCGCAGTGTCAGAGATGTCTGTCAGACGACCAGCTATTGGGCCACCAGTATACTGTTACTGGTTGGTCTGGTACTTGTTGCTGCTCTGGCCCCTCAGCTGGATACAACAGTGGCCATTGCGATATTACTACTAACCATGGTAGGACTATGTAATAATAGTATGCTTCCATTTTCCCTTCAGGTTCATGTGACACCTCCTAATTTGGGGTGGTCTCACCATTGCTGAATGTTACCAGCAGGACCTAGCCTGCTGCCCCTAGCCCTCCTACTATTTATTCCAGCACAGTCAACTATGGTCACGTCATATATCCCTTTTCTCTTACAGGCCTGAAAGTGACATTTATTCGCGAAACCCACGGCTGCCTATCTGTGCATATCGTCTTTCAAGACTCAGCCATTATGGCATAGTGCCAAAACGTCCAACCCTTTACCCTCCTTCTGAATTTTGGGCACCGTGCCCTCCTTTTAGTCCCATTGTGTTCAAATAGTCTCTAGCTTAAGAGACACATTTTATTATAATGTCCACTGTCCAATTGGACACCCCCCTGGCCCCATATTTAAGGGGAAAAGCTGTGTGTTTTCCTAGGGCACAGTTTGTGGTTTTTCCCTTAGGGGTAAAGCTGTGGGCTTTGTCATTTATTGGCAAAACCCTAGAGCTTTTATGGTCTTGGTCGTAGGTCGGCTACCTTGATCGTTGGGGAAGGTTCTGGAGCACTTTCTCTTGGGAAAGTGATCTTGGAATCTTCTCGATGCAGGCATTGGTCGGGGCACTGTATCCCTGTGAGAACCGGTCAATGTCACTTGTACTATTTAAGGACCACTTGTATATAATATTTATTAATGTATTTAATAATTTATTACTCTTATTCCAGTTATTGATAGTATTTTTCTTTACCAAGTTGGTAATTTATAATGGAGGGGCAGTACCATGATCCAGGTGCCTAGCCCCCTCCACTTGGTATATAAATATGTCATTATTCATCACTGCGGTGAGTCTGGTTTGTCCAGCATTTGTATTGCAGAAGGAGAATGACTCCAAATATGGAGTAGTATGGTTTCTTTATTATAGGAACCCCCCTCCCCATAACGTGCAGTGTGGGAGCCTTTGTAGGAGTTAGCCATGGGCGAACCAGTATTCGCCCCTGGTTTGGTTTTTCATCTCATCACACACCCCTATGTGTATATAGTAGCTAAGAATTTATTTTGCTTCAGAGAATCACCCTGACTCTGGCCTTGGGCTGGGCCTTTTGGTGCAATATCCTTCAGGTATAAAAGTATGAGAGTGATCTAGTCAGCTTCGAGTCTTTTATTTATTTTCAGGAGTGGTTGTCTGGAGCAAAGCAGAACATATAGATAATTTTTTGCAGCAGAACCAAAACCAGTGTGGTTGTAGAAGCAATGTGAAGCAATGCAAACAAATCATAGCATCCCCATTGGACTGTGTATTTTAAGAGAATGTATTAATGATCTGTGAAGTCCATTTTGACTTCATGGAAATTTTGTGACTTGCAGAAGCACTAATAACACCCTCCCATAGAGTGTGGGACACCCTCCTTTAAGGAAGGAAGGGGGCAGGGGTGAGGCCTTAGCCCTTACCCTATTTTTCAATTTTTATGGTCCCTTTAGCGACATATCCGGTTTACTCTGGTCTATCCCAGAGTGAGGGGTTATATGCCTCATTTGGTGTTTCCATAGATTGCGTACAATCTAAGTTTGAGATTAATTTCAGGCTGTTGTGAGATATGCATCTCCAGAGCCATGTTGGAGGCATGGCTGGCGGAGTCAAAGTACTGACCGAGATCCAGATCTCTACCCACAGATATTGACCTTTTCCCCGCTTTCTAACTGTAGGTAGAGGTAGGGCAAGTTGTTTAGCCATGCCCTTGAGGCTGTTAGGTGGACGTCCCTCTCAGTGGAACTCCCTACCTTCCATTTTCAGGTTCAGACAGGATAAACATGTATGCCATAGGTTGCTGTCGTTCCTATTAGTGACCCGAGTTTGTACTTAATCTGGATGCCAAAGACCCCCTCTCATGTTCCCTGTCAGGAAAGCTAACTACTGTTCCAGCCTTTATCTATGTCCCCCAGGGTAGGCCCCTTCTTATTGCAGGATGGATGTCTGCTGTGGAGTCATAATATAACATTTTTGCACCTTAGGCATTTAAGTCAGGAATCACAGTGTATGGCATTGGGCTCCAGACCTGTTGGTCATTTTATAACTGTTTAGTTAGGCATCTGGTAATTACTATTCAGGTTTCAGATGCACAGGCCCATGTGAGCCGGGTAGCCATGCCAGTCGTGGGCCTTGTCTTGTGTTTGACATGCCATTTTATGGTCGAGATATTTCCTTATGTTTTATTTTTTATGGCCTGTAAACGTGGAAACACCAGTCACCGCCACAGTATCGATCTGGAAGAGTGAGACTGTTGTATTTGATAACCCTATAGATTCCTTTAGGCAAAAAAACAGCACCACTTCCAGCCGGGTTGACTGAGGAACATAGTCTCAGTCACTAGACTTTTAGTTGCCAGCTCCACACAGCATCGGTTTGGTTTTTCAGGTTGACATCTAGGGTGTATGTTTGCCAGGAAGGTGACCTTATCCCCCAGGGTGACTGTATTGACTATATACCACTAAATACTGTGCAGTGGCCACAGCCTAGAGTTATAAAACAAAATACAAAATGTTTGTACTAATATTAGTAGTGGTCTGGTTTCCCCTGGCTGGCCATGCCAGAACTGTGGGAGCCCAGACTGCATTTTCTCTATAAGCTGTTGAATTTTAAGAGAATGGTCTAATGAATTAAATTAGGCTATTTCCTGCATTAGGACAATGTCCATTTATAAATTAATAATTGTTGTTAAATTATTCCAGGGATTGCCCACCTGAAGTGGCTCTGTGTAATGCCATTCAGCTATTTTATAATGCTGTCAGGCCCTGGGTTGTGTGTATATATTTCAGCAGTCAGCCTAATCCATTGAATTAGGCTATTTCTTAGACTAGAATAAATATCTAAGTATTTATTAATAATTATTATTAAGGTATTTCAGGATTTGGCTGGCTGAAGTGACCTTTTGTTTTGTCACTCAGCTATTTTCAATATTGCCAGGTCCTACAGTTGCATTTATCCCAAGATAGCAAGATTGGTGCATATCTGGCTTTCTGCATGTTTCCGAATGTTGAAATAAATAATCATCAGTAGCCTTTATTACAGCAAGATTGGCCTTTATTAAAGTGTCCAGAACAATATTTAGGTTTCCGGATCTTCCGGAGGCGTTTGTAGGCCACCCTGCTTGTGCAATGCATGACTGTGCCATACGCGGCCTGCATAATACATGGCTGCATGTTTTTCGAATGTGTGCGTGTCTGTCGACATATTATCATTCCGCATTTAGTCCCACTTGGGTCTAAAATTTTAACAAATATATGTACGTGTTCCTTATTAAGTTGGCTTCAAGAATTTCACTACCGCTAATGTGCGTGTTATTTGTACCATTTAATATTTGCGATTATACAAACCTTGGTGTTTGAGTTGCAGCCATGTTTTTAACTAACTTACTGTTGGCTGTCAACCGCATGTTGTTTTTGCCGATTTCACATTTAAAATACGGGCGTTGTGTAGCCAGGAAACTGGTGAGAATGTCTTTGATACACATATCTACAGATGTACAGAATCAATCTTAATTTCAGTGACAAAATATATCCATTTAGGGCATCTGCCCGTTGCTAGAAAAGCACGGTGTATGATGCCTGTCACGCTGTATGCTACAGTGTATGTGGTGAAAACGGGCCAGGGTGCTGGTATTCAGCCAGTATCACTTGGCCTATGGGTGATAGATTCTATTGCATGCTTTGGAAAATATCTGTGTATTACGGCTTTGTTTATCCCTGATACAGATTAAATAAGTAGAGCTTCCTAGCCTGCATGTGGGAAGTGTATTTGAAGCGTATCTAACTCGTTTGCAGTGAGCGGCCGCCTTTGAGGCTGTACACACGCTATATTTGGCCTGCTTGGGAAAGTCCCCTTCCCGGCAGCAGGCCATATGCTTGACTGTACAGGTTGACCTCCCTGTGTCAGGTTACGTGTTGGTACTGCTAGGTGTGGCTCGCTGATCTGCTAAGGGGAACGGGAAAAAGTTTGAGTTCCGACAGTTGGAACCGGCATTATTATTTTTGCATTAAATAATTCGTGGCGTTTGATTGTATTATGTATCGATTTTAGGCCTTTTCACACTTTATTTATTAAGTCATTTTGAACAGTAAATCGAGTGTATTTTGATGCCGTTGCACAGCAATGACTATTTCAAAATTACGTCAGTGGGTTTTTCCCACTTTCCTTACGAATAATAGGCTACCTTGGAAAGTCTTGTGATTTCTGGGTGCGTTAAAATCGCTATTTTGTGATCTGCGTTGTAGAGAGACAGACTGTGTGATTTAGACAGTAAGTTTTTGGCGAGTTTTGTGCTGGTTGGGTTATAACTAAGTTTGATTCAGGAATGACTGATCATGTAGCTGATGATGGGGCACCTGTAGACACCTATGAAGACATTATGGGTGCCTTTGGTCAGGCGTTAGGGGCCGACAATTCTGTTGATAGTCAGGTTGTTGGCCTGAAGGACCTCTGGGCCTGAAGGACCTCTCTTTGGAGGGAGCCTCTACTGGGGATTCTGAGGCCCCACTCTCCCGGGGAGACACTCCTGGGAGAGGAAATACTCAGAAAGAAAAGAAAAAGAAAAGAAAGAAGGCCTCCCAGTCAGGCCAAAGGTCCACTACACCAAGTGGCCTGCAGGCCAGTCCCAGCAATAGTGCTGGTCTGGCCACCCAGGGGTCCCAGCATAGCACCCCAATCCTCCCATCTACTCCAGGTGGGACCAGGAAAGCCCCTTTCCTGGTCTCTGAAGATGGGGGTAGCACCTCCACAGAGCTATACGTGAGTGAGGTGTCTGACCTGTCCTCTCAGGAGGGGGTCTATCAGACCAGAACAACAATAATAACAGAGACAAAGACACCACAGACAACCAGATGGGTGCCCAAGTGGAAGGAGCTCCAGAAGAGCCATAAAACTCTTCTGGGAGCTCTGGTACACTAGTGCATGCGTCTCCACCTGGACATTTGGACGACATACTGCCTAACAATCTGGGTGGCTCCAGCGGCAGTGCCGCTATAGTCAGTAGCACTCCGACTCTAGCAGCACTGCCGCTGACTGGGAGGACTGCTCAGTGGGACTCCCAGCAGAACAGCCCATCAGGAATGCCGCCAGCAGGAACGCCGCTAGCAGGAACGCCGCTAGCGGAAGTGCCGCTCAGCGGGACCTTCACCCAGGGGGGGGGGCGCAGATCACAACTTCAGAGAACACTGAAGACGTGACAGGGGTGTGCACAACCACATCCCAACCACTCTTGGAGAAGGAAAAACCTGACTCCGAGACGGACATGGAGACCTCCCTCTCCAAGGACGAGAAGGAAGCCAACGTGTCTCAGGGCAACTCTGATGCATGGCAAGAGTCAAAGCAGGATGTAATGACTTGAGCATCGGCCATCATATCCGATGGCCGTAAGGCTGTACTGGTACTGCCTCGAGCCGACCCGGCCATCCCCCTTGTGAAGGAGATTGCCGAGCAGGCCCAGTTCTCTCTGACCGAGAGAACCCCGTAGGACGAGACAACAGTAGAACTCCTCTATGCAGGAATTGGCGGGGCATGGAGTGACCTTCCCAAGTCGACTCCCGTGACGAACTCCTGCATACCAGGAGCTCAATGTCCCACCTGACTGACACGGACCCTGACGAGGTCATTGTTATAGACGTGTCAGTGGTGGATGAACCGGGGGGGGGATTCCAATCCCCCCTCACTGGCACATGTGGTACCCTAGAGGGCCAGGTGCTGTCGCAGGCTCGCACCAAGCCTTCCCACTCATTCCAGCCGCAGATAGTGGAGACTCGTGATGGGTGGTACCAGGATGAAGACTGTTTTGACCCTGGCCAGATTGCCCCCACAGCAGCTCCCTAGCATCTGCCCTCCCCTGATGATGCGTTAGACTGGGGTGCTGATGAGGCTCTGCCCCCATTGCCGGAAAATGATGCTCTGCCCCCATTGACATTACCGGCGGACTATTAAGAGTGAGGTGTCCTATCTCTGCACCTCTAAGGGCAGTAACGGCAAGAGACCCCGTCTGCCCGAGGAGGCCAGGCAAGACCGTTGTGGCCTGGCCTCTCAGCACTTCCAGAGGGAAGTGTTCTGGCAGCGGGAAGTGCGGGAGTGCCAATACTTCCCTGCTGTCGACCAGTCCCCCATTCATTTCTTCCCTCCTGAAGGGTATGGAGCTGGTCTTAAGGTGGTGCCATATAGCGTGCTGGTACCGTTGGCCCTCGAGGTACCATACTTCGATGGCCTGGCCCAAGAGGCCCTGCCAGACAGGCTGATTCCCCTTTCCCCCTTTCAATCCTGGACCAGGCCACAGAGAACATTGATCCAGAACTATTGATCCAGAACACGAACTCTACGTCCAAGTGACTCGTTGGCCAGGAATGGCCCTGGATACTTCACCGCCAAGATCCTGGAATCATTAGACTGAGTCATTGGACTGAGCTTTGCCTCAGGATTCATTTGGACTGAGTTTCTGACTCAGATAATGGATACCCTATAGTGCCTAGTGTGCGGGCACATCAGATAAATTTAGTGGTTCCTGGGAAATAATATCCAGGCTGGAGCTTGGGAAAGGTTAGTTAATCAGTAACAGTTTGTAGTGCCAGTAGTTGACAGGTTTCTATTGTTTCCTTGCGTTGACATGTACTACATTCCATTTGGGATATCGCCACGGTACATAGCCCCTACATGTGTTTATACATGGCTAAGGCCATGGTGTGTTAATGTGGTTAGCAGGCTATAAATAGCACCAGGTACTGTATTGACTTTATTTTTCTAAGTGGCCATCGAGAGCTGGTTATATTGCTATTAAAGGTACCTTATGGATCTGGGCGGTTCTCCTGCCAGTATTTCACTTTATTAAACCACGTAGCGGTCAGTGAATCCCTTGTTCTGACTGCCAGGCCTTGGTAAGGAGGGGCTGTGATGGGCACTGCCCAGATAGTCCACCTGTCGAGACTGGTAGCTGGCGTTTAGCCCTTTGTCAGTAGTGTGGTTAAATTTCCACGTTTCCCATGCCCAAGGGCACCCGTGTCATTGACACTTCAACACAGGTACGCTTGTGTTTGGTAATAGGTATGACGAAATTCATACCAGTGTTTACTGGGCAGGTCACTGCGTCCATTGAACTGGAAATAAGGTCGGCTATAGGCTTTGCCCTCGGTTGCCACTATTATTGATTTTTACATGTCATCGACAGGAGGAAACTACTAGTCTGCTTGTGGTAAAATTCCCTATTTTTGTGCGAGATAAGAGGGTGTAGGCCATAGAACACCTTCAGTGAAAGTAGAAGGCTAACGTACCCCCATGGGTCCCGCTAGCAGGACAGTTGTCCCAGGTGGTCCAGTGTTTCACTAGAGACAGGATTATTGGGTAAAACTTTCCCCTTTTTGGGTAATTTGGGTCTCCTCCTTTCCACGGATCTGTATTTATTCATAGATTTGTACCTCACATGCATACATTGTACTCCTAGTTGTCCAAGTTTTAAAAAATGGTCCTTTCTAAGTGCTATTTAAGCACAGAGTCTAGCACTCTCGGTTTATTCCAAGTTTATATCAGAGTACCGCATTATAAGCGCTGTCTCACACACTTAAAATTAACGGTGTTTATGTAAATTATTGTTTTTAAAGACCAGCTAAGTTGTGTCATTTTAAAGTGACCCAGTCTTCTGCCCACATTTGGGGCATGTATTGTGAGAGTTTGAATCACCAGACTCCTGTATAGCTTACCGGAATTCCCAGATGAGTATATATGTGAATTTAAAAATTATTTGGGTCACTAGAATAAGACTAATCACCTAATGCAAAGTTTCTGGCATTCCCGGATAATGTGTGTACATTTGTTTATGTATGGGACCATTAAGGTAATGTCCAGCACTCCCGGACGAGCAGGTCTGCTGCTCAGCGGAACTCCCGCTAGCCTCACTGTCACTGGTGGAACTTCCTGACAAATGACAAAGTCTGGTTGGTACTTCAAGTCCTTAAAGTACCTTTGTGTGGCGAACCGGGTTGGGTTTAGAGTTAGCAGTAGCATTCCGGCTGGTTCATGCAGGAGGGTAAAGTACCTTTATATTGTTTCTTTGGGTAACATGAACCCGGGCAGGTTAGTGACAGTGTAGTCTAAATTTCCGGTCAACATTTTATTGTTTAAGTAAATTTCCGGGTGCCCTGTAGTTGAGTGTTTAGTAGTAGCCATTTTTACAGTATTATAACTTAATATGACAATGTGGGTATGATGTAATGTATGAGTGTCAGCAAGTTCGTTAGCTCTTGAACTAAATTTGGCTCTATCTCTGAGCATGGTGTAACCGTTATTTTACGACTTTCCAGTACAGGAAGTCGCCCGACGAGGTCGTCAGGAGTAAGGAAGGGGGAAATTAACGTATGTGCTACTGTGCTAGCTAGGACAGGGGGAAAATATTGTAGCTTATTTCTATCGCCCGAGACGACTGAAGAGGGTAAATGTTACATATTTATTGATATGAAGGTTGTCCCTTAGTTTACCGCCTTCTGTGTGCGGGAGAACTGCCCGGGTTCTCCCGTACACAGTGTTTTTTACATCATGCGAATCCATGCAGTATTCGCTAAGTTATGGTATTTTTCTAGTCTTGATCATTCTGAATTCTTCCAACTGGTTGGCGAGTTCGCGGTAATCTGACAAATTCTCCCTACTATAATAGATTATTAGTGATCAAAAGGGCGCGAGTGTAGCACGCCATAGCAACGTATTGTGATGACGCGTATTAATGGCAAAACGGCAGTTTTTGGATGCATCTCAGAGCGGTAAGCCGTATTTCTTGATATTCAGAAAGGCACCCCCTATTTTAGTGGACCTTGTACTTTTGTCTGTTCAGAAACAGATAAAAGTAGTTTGTTATTGTTAGGAGAGTATCTATAGGAGGTTTCAGAGCGATATTCGCAGTATTACTCGTATTTTTAGCATTTGACAGGTGTGCTGACGGGTCAAGGCTATCATAGTGTTTGTAAACAGTAATCACGAATCGTTGGCCACAACGATTTGCTAGCCCTTAAGGCCCTTTTCATCAGTGTTAGCGTAACGTACATGTAAGATACTATTAGGCCTCTTAAAGGCAAGGTCTGTATGTGTTGGTAATGTGTCTTGTAGACTTTAGTTATTTCATAGTCCAGCGGAACTCCCGCTGGTTTGACAGTCTAGCGCAACTGCCGCTTCTAGCGTAACTGCAGCTGACCGGGACAGCCGCTCAGCGTGACTCCCGGCAGGATAAGTCTAGCGGAACTGCCGCTGGGTAATTGATAGGGTAATTCTATATGCATTCTTCGTAGTCTAACTACTATTCTCGTCACCATGGATGTCACTGTGTATGTCGGGTGTCTATTGTTGGTGGTGGTCCGTGGCCACCACTGTGTGTACTAATAAACGCCCCGTCACCCAGGGTGCGTGTCTTTTGTTTCTCTTTGGTGTGAGTGGTAGGAAGCCGTGGCACCAGGCAGTCGTGCGTAGTGACGCAGTACCTAGACCCGGAGGGGACTTTCAGCTCCACGAGGAGTCCAACGGAGTCCGTCTCAGGGTCTTGTGGGTCCCTGACCCACGGGGCTGATCGCTAGTGCAGCTGGGTGGGCGTTTGGGCACGGCTTAGTGCTGTGTGGTTGGTTGGACCGTAATGAGCAGGTTTTGAAGCACGCGGCTTTTCCGCCCAGTGGGACTCCCGCGTGTCTGGTGGCGATTCCGCTCAGCGGAACTCACGCCAGCGCACGAGTCTGCCGGGACTCCCGGACAGCACTCGTGTCTGTGTTAGAGTGAGAGTGAGGCAAGTGCAGCCTTCCTGGTGGTGCGACAGATGCCCGACACTAGAGACAACCCCTAGACCACTGCAGAAAAGGGTCGCACCATGGCGTCGGGGTCCCAGACCCTCCCCGTACACCACAGCCCTTTATACAGACGATGTACACCGGACGTACATGGACTTGTGGTAGCCCGCGGCTTTGTAACATTTCTGGTAGGAGCAGGGAATACTAGTGCTGGCACATCACGCATGCATGCATTTTTAATTAGTAAAACCTGAGTAAAAATATATGAGTCACCAACCGTTGAATGCCGAGTTCCCTATTTCTCCCCATTTCTGACATGTTCGATATTTGCATGGTACGGCAAGTTACGTGACGCACAGAGTAAATATTTATACTTGCGTTTTGACTTGTAGAAGTAAATTTTGAATGAAATGAGTAGAGTATGGAAACTGCAACTAAATGCACCATGTGTAACGCCAAATGATTCTGCTCTGCTCTGCATCCGCCTTTTACAACACTGAAAATTGAACTCTATGTGGCGCCTTTACATATACAAATATACATGTAATGTAAATTATTGTGTTCCACTGAGATCCGGTTCCCTATTTAACTAGTTACATTGTAACACCCACATCCTCTCAATCTAACCGTAGGCTGTCAGTTTGCTTATTAACACACGATAACGCAGACAACCAAAAGGTTTGATAAATGGGTTGAAAAGCTTTATACACCATCTTCCCACCCAATCCGGCTTTACACTCTTATCAGTACACCCCCACAGGCATACCCGCTTCTACAGCCGGATATAATATGAGACAGTTGGCCACAAATGGCTTCCAGTAACCTTCCTTTCATATTCGTTGTCTGTCAATGTCTGCCAAAAGGAAACAATTGCTTCTTGATACGAAATGCAAGTGACGGACACCATAGCACGCATAGCTACATATACCAATTACAGTAGATTGTAAATTACGTGTATATTATACACCATCGCTTATTATGTCAATAGCCTGCAACTGGTAGCCACCACCTTTTCCCTTCTTTTTCAGTCTTCTTTCGGGTGCCCACCCAGTCATAGTGATGTTCACAGACGGAAGATCGCAAACACCTATTGCAACAATTGAATCAGCCAGGGTATTGAGAGTGTCTTGAAATAATATATTTTCAAACGGAGCTTTTCGTTCCTTCAGAATTATGTGCTCATCATTCAATTATCTATTAATTTACGGAAATATTCTAGATGATCTTTTTGGACATATATTACTTATTATTATGTGATTTGTATAGCTTTTTAGTGACATGTAGGTCCAAGAGGGGTGGATTCTAGAGTGGAATGTTTTTTTTCATCATACTGAACATGTCACTGTAATAAATAAACTACTGCTAAACTACTACTAAGAAACTACTACTCCTGCTGCTGCTGCTACTACTACTGGGTAGTAGCTACTAGGTAGTAATAGTAGTAGTAGTAGTAGTAGTAGTAGTAGTAGTAGTAGTAGTAGTAGTAGTAGTAGTAGTAGTGTTATTATTATTATTGTTTTTATTTTTATTGCACTTAGGCCCTTGCAGCAGCTGTACCAAATGTATACACTTTTGTGGTAGCAATTCAGTCTTTGGAAACTATGGCTGTTGACCCTGCCGAGCTCAACATGATGGCAACAGGCGTTAGAGATGAAAACGTATTTACGTTCTTTGATTACGACGCCCTCTTGAGTCAGTTTTTGGCCATATCGAGGACGATCTGTAGTGAAGGTAAACCATTACTTTTATGTTGGCCACAATGCGCAGAGGTTGTTGAAACAAAAGATGGTAAAAACAGAAAAAAAGAACATATCCACTAAAATTCCCTGCTAAACGCTAATTACAGAAAAAAAATAATGACCTAGTTCCTTCCATCTGTATTGGATCGTAAATAATAAAGATATGACGGCTGAATTGTATTAACTGGCCCCAATGACCTAGGGAAGAGATGATTTGATTATGAAAAACTATCACCTCAGGAGGATGGGAGTGGGGTTCTGAAATCGTAACCCAGGATGGGAGTGGGGTTCTGAAATCGTAACCCAGGATGGGAGTGGGGTTCTGAAATCGTAACCCAGGATGCGAGTGGGGTTCTGAAATCGTAACCTAATGTTAAGAGATATTATCAAGTGCCTGTAACAGTTATATCGTGCAAGATAGATATGCGATTGCGATTAGACAATGGAAAATCAAATATGGAGAGTCCAGGTATACTTTACGATTTGACCCTAAAATTTTACTTCAATATCACTCACATCAAGTACTTATGTCTCCGAAAGTACTGCAGTGAATGCATTGCACAGCAACAGGTAGTGATACATTTATAAGGGGAGGACAGTAGACAAGTACGATCTCATTTGAACTTCTTTGCCAATAAAAATCAAGTTTAAATTAATAATACTACATTAGCAGCCAGTTATTAATACTGTTACCCGGATTTGCAATGTTTATATGTAACACACACTATTGCAAAGTTATCTAAGAAAAGCGAATTTCGTGTGCATAGAATATCCACAGCACATCCAAAGTAGTACAATACTTGTAACTACATAAAATGTCGTTAAGTCATAAACTTTCTTGCAATTACCTCTTGAACCTGAGCAAGAGTTCATGCAGCTTCAAACCAGCTTTGTTTCTGCTTGTTCCTATAGGTGGACCTGTGACCACAGCACCGCCCCCTGGAGGCAAGTATTGATCTGAATGTACACAGCTTTATTTCTCCAATGTTCTAAATAAATGGGAAATGTCCTAACAGGACTAGAACTAGGACTAGGCAGAAGGAACGCAGACATGCTGCTTGGAAAAGGAGTATCCATAACAGCAGCATCTAATTTGATATATTTAGTAGGGTCATAATTCAAATGTCGCTGTTCAGTATATTCTGGCAACAGCTAATTTCTTCATGAAAGACCATGGCATGCGGGGGCATAACCCTTTTAATGAAGCAAACATGAACACGCAACAGAGGATTACTATTGCTGTGTTCCTAATCCCACTATGTTTGCTCCTGTAAATGCTACTTACTGCCATTATCATCGACACTGAACTGATACATGTACCTTTAGTGTCAAGTCCATTAACAATTTACCGATAACGATAGGATTTCATGTGTTACAACCCTATGCACCCGTACCGCAAACTCTTCATCCTCTGTCCCCTACTCTGATGCTGCTGCGGCGCTACTACTACTACTACTACTACTACTACTACTACTACTACTACTACTACTACTACT
>JAAUYG010155129.1_pt1 | contig 15441 bp, 10 predicted proteins | sample 7278091 | NCBI WGS metagenome assembly JAAUYG01 (sample SAMN14350201, study PRJNA611818) | marine sediment metagenome | isolation source: surface marine sediment (0.6m) | place: French Polynesia: Moorea | collected 2018-08 | reverse complement strand
ATTCTTGAACCTATCTGTTTAATCCAAGACTCTACCGAACCAGAACCAATACAGATACCGAGTTCCTGATAAAGTTGATAATCGGGAATTCTGGATGAGTGTTTGCGAAGATAATTTTGGAAGTTTTTGGCTGGTTTTTTTTCGAGTTCATTGAATTGAGCGATTGGCTGAAAGCCAGTGCGCTCCGCGCAATCGCATCATTGACTAAACCTTGCCAAAGAAGATTTTTAGCTTGTCTTAACCTTCGATTACTTCCTCCCACTTTATGAAGATTCTCGATTAGGTGATACCAATCTAAAACCTCCCTTCTTTGCTCTTCTTCACCAATCTGCTCGATTAAATTCCACACTCCATCATGACCATCTCCCAGACAAGTTATATTCCTACTAAGAGGTTGTCGCTCAATCCACTGCAGTAAACCTTGATTATCTTGAAAAAATGCCATTCCTGCTCGGTCGTGAATTTTCACTGCTTTGTAATTTTTCCATTCACTCTTGTGTCCCAATGGCGTTCTTAATCTAACTGTACCGCCATCTACACTCAAAGCTGTGGCTCTTTTAGTAATCTTTGGTTCTGGCAACTGATAGCTATTAACTATTCGATGTTGTGTAGTGTGAGGAATTTTTATCCCAGTCAAAATCTGAATATCTTGTTCGGCATTGGCGAAAGATTCATTGCCCACAAGTAATAGGCAACATTTTTCCATGTGAGGGCTTAAACGACTTCCTTTCCTCAGTTTTAGTCTGATTGCTTGTTTGCTAGAAATGATAATTTGACCGATACAGGTTTTGATTGTTCTCCCTCTTCCTGCTTTCTTTCCTCCTGCTGTGCTGAAAAAAAATTACCTATCTCTGGAGCTACTGTCTTTAAAAGATGATCTCTAACACTCAACTCTATACTTTCAAATGTTTTTAATTCTACCGTCGGAGTATTTCTGTACAATATCTCTGCTACCTCTTTCAGTTTTTCTTCGACTATTGCTTGTTCTTCTGGTGTCATCTTTTTCTGAGGTCAATCTATCTTTCTTCCGACACCATATTACTCTAAGCATTTTTACTCACTGCAAAAGTGGGATGCTCCCCAAGACAGTTAATTTCTTTTCATTCCTGGGAACTCTAAGATTGGAGGCTTCAAGAGTAAGTAAAATATGCCAGGAAGATTAGCCATTGATTTTGGTACGTCCAATACCGTAGTCGCCCTGTGGGATGAAGCCCAACAGACGGGTATTCCCTTTCATATTCCCGACTATGGTTCTTTCTATCACCACGACAACGAGAAAATCTCCGTCATTCCTTCTCAGATTCACTACGCTAACGATAAAAGAAGATGGCTGGGCAATCAGGTAGAACAACAAAATCTGACTAAAAGCGATCGCACTTTTCGTTGGATGAAACGCTACATATCCAATCGCAGTCCCGTGAAAAGAAAGATCGACGGCAAACAAATTTCTCACTTTGATGCGGGTCAAGATTTTCTCTCTACTGTATTACTATTTGCTGCTACCGAATTAAACATTGGCGATGAAGAAGTAGCCTTTACCGTTCCCGTAGAATCCTTTGAACATTACGAAAACTGGCTAACAGATGTGGCTGAAGCTGCGGGAATTAGACGTTTTCGTTTAATTGACGAACCCTCGGCTGCTGCTTTGGGTTATGGAGCGCATATTCAACCAGGAGATGTTTATCTCATCTTTGATTTTGGGGGCGGTACGTTAGATGTAGCGGTAGTTTTAATCGAAGAATCAGACCAATCTCAAGGTGGTCGTCGCTGTCGGGTATTGGGGAAAGCAGGATTAGAAATTGGAGGTTCGACTATCGACCAGTGGCTATTTCAAGATGTACTCAAGCAGATAGAAAGAGATGATTACGATGAAGAGGTGCGTCAGTTAAGTAGAGCTTTACTCGTAGAATGCGAACGGGCTAAGGTTAGATTATCAGAACGCGAACGGGCTGATGTTACCGTAATGAATCCCAATACGGGTGGAGTTTTATCGGCAGAGTTTACCCGCAGTAAGTTTGAAGATTTACTCGATGATAATGAAGCCTTTAACCAAATAGATACAACTATCCGTCGCGCCCTCAATTCTGCCCGCGAACGAGGTTATCAGGAAGATGATATCAAAGCCGTCTTACTGGTAGGTGGTAGCAGTCAAATTCCCTCCATTCAGCGTACTGTCAAGCGTATCTTTGGCAAAGATCGGGTGATGCTCAATCGTCCCTTAGATGCCGTAGCTAGAGGGGCAGCAGCATTTGTCGCAGGTGTAGATTTCTACGACCACATCCAACATGATTACGCGATTCGCTTCCTCAACCGCCAAAAAGGAGATTACGACTACAAAGTATTAGTCAAACGGGGTACGCCCTATCCTACCGCCGAAACTCTAGCCAGATTAACAGTCAAAGCTTCCTACGATGGTCAATCTCAGTTGGGTTTGGCACTGTTTGAAATGGGAGAAAGCAGACAGCGCAGTAATAATGGCGCAGCAATGGAAATAGTATTTGACCCTTCTGGTGCAGCCCGTTTATCAGAAGTAAATGCGGAAGATGAAGATAATCGCGCCCATTTTTGGATGAACGAACACAGTCCTACATTTCTTAATGCCAAGCCTCCAGCCAAGCAAGGAGAATCGAGATTTCAGGTGGAGTTTTCTATTGATGGCAACAAAAGATTACTCATGACTTCACGGGATTTAAAAACCCAAAAATATACTCACCGCGATTATCCAGTTGTCAAATTAACCTAAGTATTTGAAATCGATATGTCCCACTTTACAACTATCAAAACCACAATTGTTGAAAAAGAATACCTCAAACAAGCCTTATCAGAGTTAGGTCACAATTACCAAGAAGGTAATGTAAACATTCGCGGTTATCAAGGTATTCAAACACCTGTAGCTATAAAAATCCCTACCAAAAATACTGGCTACGATATTGGCTTTCGTCAGTCGAATAATGCCTACGAAATAGTTGCTGATTGGTGGGGCATTAAAGACATCAAACAAGATCGGTTTTTACAACAGGTTTCCCAACGCTATGCCTATCATGCAGCCAAAGCCAAGTTAGAAGAACAAGGTTTTTCTCTAGTTAGTGAAGAAGCACAAGAAGGCGATCGCATTCATTTAGTGCTGAGACGAACAGTATAAAAGTTTAGATCGACAACTTATTTATTACTTTTGAATAATTAACTATTACTGATGTGAAGTGGAAAGTTTAAAAAAAGAAAAATTAGAGTTTAGAGAAATACCAGCACCTTATAAAGATGATAGTGAAGAGCGTGTTTATGGCTTATTCAAGGAAGATGGAACAAAAATAGGAGAGAGCAGATTTACCTCTAGTAGATTTAAAGATGCTTGGTATTTACGCGATATCTGTACTCTTCCAGAATTTGAAAGACAGGGATATGGAAGTAAGTTATTAGAACTTACCTGCTCAAAAATGTGGAGCATAGAAAAGAAAGATATAGTTCTTTCAGTACCAGGGAATACTATTGCTGAAGATGGCTTCGATCGCTATCAATGGTATAAGAATCATGGTTTCACAGGTCCACGCGACTTTATGACTCGTAAACCATGTGCTTTTTTAAACTTGAATTATTTGTGCGATTTATTTACTTAATACAAAGGCGAAATTTAGGATAAATTATGGAACTTCAAGAGATTGATGTATTTATCGAAAAAGACGGGCAGGTAAAAATTGAGGTACGGGGAGTTAAAGGAATGTCCTGTCTCGATTTAACTAAAGATTTGGAAGCAGTTTTGGGCGATCAAACTGTAATTAGAGAAATGACTCCAGAAGCAGATGAGATAGGACAAGAACAAGTTCGACAGCAGCAGTGGAACTGGGGATAGATTAGAAATTATTTTCAAGCGAGCGATCGCAATTCAATCAGTTCACTTGGTTGTCCGTAATAGGTAACTAAAACTTCTTTCTTAGCACGAGTAGCAGCAACATGAAGCAAACAGCGATCGCGTTCTATTAAAGAAAGACGTGCTCGATTATCTGAGAGGCGATCGAGTATCCTTTTCGGTGGTAACTCATCTATGGTCAATCCAGCTAACAATACATATTCAAACTGAAGTCCTTTAACTCGGTGCATTGTGGCTAATCTCAATCCAGGAGTTGTCAGATCGTCAGCTTGGCTTCTATGTATCTGACAAGTTCTAATACCTAGATTATTTAAAGCTTGTGAGTAAGATTTAATTAACGATCTAGTACGTAACATTAAACAACTGCTAGAAAGAGTTTTCTCCTGTTGTTCAATTCGTTTAAGCTGTTCGGCAAGGTATTGCACTTCTTCGTCAAAGGTTTTAAATCCTTTAATTGTTGGTTCTTGACCGTGTAGTAATGAACGATAATCACTAAGATCGTTCTTTCCGCCGTCTAGATCGTCAAATTTAGAGCCAGCAAGAACTTGAGATGCCCATTTACGAATCTCATCGGTAGTACGGTAATTTAGTCTCAATCTACGAGAACGTCCTCGTATTTCAATCCCAGAATGGCTTAGAGTGACCTTGTGTTGATAGATACGCTGGTGGGGATCGCCAACAATGAATAGGTCATTTTTGTCTGAAGGAAGCATCGCTCTGAGCAAAGAAAAAGCTTCTGTTCCCATGTCTTGAGCTTCATCGACGATGACTGCTTTAAATGGTAAAGTTTCTCCCTGTTTATTCTTGAGTAAGCTACAGGCATCTCTAATAGCAGTTTGTCGGTCTTTCCAGCCTTTTTCTTGAAGAAGAGAATTAAATTCGGAAAATACATTCCAGATTTGGGCTTTTTTAGCTCGATTTAGTCTAGTACCTCTACCAACTCTTGGTGCTTTTAAATATTCTTTGAGGGTTTTGACATTGTAGGGTTGAATTACTTCGCGCCATTCATCTTGGTAAAAAGCTAAGGAAAATTCTGGCGCGAGGGTATATGCTTGCTGCCATAATTCATCCAAATCCTTGTCGTAAACAATTCGCGCCTTAATACCTTCTTGCTTAAGAAAGTTAATTACCCAACTATCAATATTCTCTACCTTGATACGGCTCATAATTTCTGGAGAACAAATCTTACTTAAATTGTTCTCAATGTCGATCGCCAGATTGCGGGTATAGGTAGTAAAGAAGATTCGATCTGTTGGTTTGGTAAAGCGATTCTCTGCCAACCATTTAGCACGGTGCATCGCTACTACAGTTTTTCCTGTACCAGCACCACCTAATACTCTTACTGCGCCATTCCAGTCTCTTTCTACTAAACGACGTTGGGTAGGATGGAGGAAGACGCGCCATTTTTCTAGTGGTGCAGCCAGCATTTCTTCTAGTTCGGCATCATCTTCTACAATGTAGAATCTACGCTTACTATCATCGGTTTCCAAAGCAGCATCAAAGTCTTCTGTATTGATGGCGCGATCGCTCTTTTTATCCTGCAAATCTAGTACGTCGTCAATAGAATAACCAGCAGCCAGGAGTAATATTGCATCAGCAGCTTCTTCTGGTAGTTTATCGATTATGCGATCGACATCTTTATCGGTAACGATTTTTTGGACTGCGGGTAATAGTTCTTCTGGTACTCCCAAACGTAACAGATGGCGATTATGAATATCGGCAAATCTTGGTTTAGCAGACGCTCGATAATTTGTTTCTATTTCCCGTTTAACTGCTGCGACTTCTTCAACATCAATAATTTGTAATGCCCCAGATTCAGGATTGATTTTACAAACTTTCCGTTGCGCCCATTGATAAGCTTCATCATGATTGTCTACCCAAAGCAGTAAATATACATTGCCAGTTTCAGGTTTGAGAATGATCGCCCGATAACTGCCATCAACCCTGACAGATTTGAGATTTTTATCAGCAGCATTATGAATGGATTCGTAGTTGATACCTGAGCTAGTAGGATTTTGGCGAAATTTACTGATAAAAGCATTGGTTTTTGCTTGAGTTTGTTTTGGCAGCTTGCTGAAGGCATCGAGGAAATCGGCTGCGATCGCCATTTTTATATTATGATTTAGCATTTTTTTAGTAATAAGCTTTTTTAAGTAATAAGTAATAGGTAATAAGTTTTATTTGGCTAAATGTTGATGATAAAAGGCTTCTGGGTTTTTTAATGCTTCTACTATGGTTAGAGTTGTCCAGCCATTGTTAGTAAAGATTTTGGTTTCGCTGGTATCGATGACTAAAGCTAGTTGGCGATCGCTCCAAGCTAGTTCTGCTTCAGCAATTACGGTATTGGTTTCATCAGTGAGTTCGTAGCCGACTTCTGGAACTTGCCAGTTATGGGTTGCCATGTAATCAATTAGGGCGATCGCATCTTCGTCAAAGACTAATTCTTTGATTTCTGACCAAATCGGATTAGTGTTACTTGAAGCTGTTTTATCCTCTGTTGGAGGGGGAAGTAATAGTGGTTCTAATTCTGTTTCGTTTTCGGAACTATTGGCTGTAACTAGATAGCTGTAATCGAGGAACTGAAATAAATTGTATTGCCGTAACACTCCCGTCCAAGCTTTAACTATTTCATCATCAATTTCTACAAAGCTATCGCTAATAGATATAACTACCAAAGAACCTTTGGAGTCATATGACTTATGTTTGAGTGGAGCGATCGCAAAATAAGATTGGATTAGATTATTCTGTTGAGTAGATTTCCAATTAAAATTTGCCAAACGACAACTATCTGGGTCGAATGTATTAATTATTTTGGAATCTGTTAGTTGAGTGACCTCTCGTTCCCATTGCTTGGGATCGTATCGTGCTTGAGGATTAATATATGCCAGAGTTCTTAATAATGCCCATCTTTGCCATAATCGGTGATCGGGATTACTAAGATAACTGACTAGCCACTTAAAGCTATCCCGATCTTTTAAAGCACTCAGTTGTTCGCAATCATACTGTTGATGGAGTTTGTTTTGATGGTTACGAAATACGGTGCTGATATCTTGGGTTAAGAGATTTATATAAACACCTGCTTGGGAATTGAACTGAGATTCGACATCAGACCAAGTGAGTGACCAGACATGAAAGTTTCCGCTTTTAGCGATCGCCATTCGTTGTTGGAAATCCTGAGATAAACGATCGCTGTGGTATTCCCAACCATCGGTAAATACAGCAATGGGTTTGATATCGGGAGATTCTTTGGCAGGATAAAAAACAAAGTCGGCGCGACTGGGAATAGCTACACCATCATTTTGGTCTAGCTCTACTTGAGGCTCGATCTGCCAGTTTTGTTCGCCAATCGAGAGAATATAGCCAGGTTTGCCGTTAATTACTTCTTTACGGAGAGTAGTTGGTTTATCTTGGTAACGGTGACGGGCTAAAGCATCGATAAAACGCTGCTCTAGTAAGCTATCGAAAAGAGCATTTAATTTAACTGCCGATAAACCTGGCTGAGACAGGGTAATTTTATCTTTACGAGTAACAATGGCATTAAGAATGGCTATTGCGCTATGACGACTAGTTTTATCTTGCTCGAAGTTATTGCGATAAGCGAAAACACATTCGTAGCAACCATCTTCACAACTACAACTAACTAAAACAGCGAGAGCTTTTTCTAAAACTGAGATTAATTCTTGGGGACTACGAAGTAGTTGTTTGAGGTAGCCAGTCCCCCCAGGAACGGTATCGTAGAGGAATAAAAACGGTTTTCTGCGATTACTATTGGAAATGGGTTCTTCACTGACTAAAGTACGTAGATGATCTACTTTTCCTTGAAAATGTAGTTTTAGTCCCAGATGTAAAGCAGCCAGAAATGAGGGTAATTGTTGGGATGAATTAATTGTATCTACGGGCATTAAAATACGAATTGCTTCTGATTCAAATTGCCTGAATAGATACAAGACATCAATAAAGTTTTTCGGATTATCATCTTTCTTACAAGCTAGGGTATGATTGCCTAACTCATCACCGTTTTGGACTTTGCCACACTCGCGACAGATTTTAAAACCACCCCTCGGACGAGCTTCACCAGCTATTTCTACGGTTTCGGCTTGGTTGGTAATTTGACCGAAATTGATTTCACGGAAGTTTACTCGTGAGAGAAATTCAAAACCGAAAGGAAATTCTTCTGAATCTATCAAATAGGATTTTTTTCTGGCTTCAGGAGTAAAATCCGCTAGTAATTGACGACTGTAGAAAGAAGGGCTACGGTCATCTCGGTCGTCCCCAATGCGACTTTTACGATCGCCTGTAGTTGCCATCACCTGACGCAGACGCACCATTTTTCTTTTTCGTCCTTCATCTGACCACATGGTATCTCCACAGCGCGGACAGGTTTTTTGTTTGGCTGTGGGATCGATATTGGGAACTGAATAGCTACAGTTACGACAGAAACGCCATTCCTCGATCTGGGATAGCTTTACGTCAATTTGATCTACTTTGACTTTGCGACCTTCAGCATAAAAAGTGCTGGAAGGAACGAGTTCTTTAATAGCTAATGCCCCAGGACGTTCGTATTCAAAAGTACTGGTGTCATATTTTTGCTGAGAACGATCGCTTTTGCGCCAAATAATTGATTTGAGAGTTACCCCTGCTTCGGGGAAAGCATAGTTTGGGAGTAAACCTTCGTCGGTAAAAAAGTTGAGGGTATTTTTATTGTTGATAAGTTTTACTAAATCCATAAAACCCCTTCTTTCCCGCTTTAACTCTTCTAATTCTTCTTCGTAGTTTTGGGACTTAGCACCTTTTTCTTTATCCTTGATGCGACGACCAAGAGTTTTGATTTGATTTTGTAACCGTTTTCGTTCTTCAACTACTTCCTGTAAACGATTGAGAATACGCCAGCGTAATCCTCCTTCATCTTGTTCTCCTTTGGAGATGAAAACCTCCAGTTGTTCTTTAGTGCGATCGCCTATTTCTGCGTCAAATAGTCGAACAAAGCCAGATAATAGCTGTTCTTTGTTGCGTTCTATGTAGTTCAGCCAAGTATAGGGAAAACGATTTGTATCCCCTTGCTGTACTGGTGCTAAAACTCGATTGAAAACTTCAGGTAAATCTGGTGTATTGTTAGAATCGCCAATCCAACAGTCCAAACAGTAAGCCGTTAATTGACGCTGGAGAATAGCCGAAGCATCGAGATAGCAGCCTGGAGTTTCTACTCCTCCCGCAATCATTTTGAGGGGGTCAGACCAAAAGTAAAGGTCGTGATTTGTCCCGTTGGCAATGGTAGTCACAAAAGCATTACCGTCTCTTCTTCCCGCCCGTCCGATTCTTTGTTGATAGTTTGCTTGTTGGGGAGGTATGGAACAGAGTAAGACTGAAGATAAATCCCCGATATCGATCCCCATTTCCAGGGTGGAGATAGCAGAGAGTAAATTGGGGTCGGAACGATGTTGACTGGCAATAAAACGACGTTCTAGTTCTTCTCTGACTTCTCTTTCTAAAAGTCCCGTATGTTCCTGGGCAAAAATACGCCTGACGTTGCCCTTGGAATAGAGATTTTTGTAAAAGTTGAGTTTTTCTGTTGTTTCTTGATAATGTCCCGAACATTGAGATTGCAAACAAGACATTCCCTGCCAAAAAGCTAGTTCGCTACTCGTACTGATAACAGAGTGATGGCAGTGAGTACAGGAGAAATGCTTGGTGTCTGTATCTAGCTGTATTGCTGTGGTTTCGATGCCCCAAACCTTGGCATTTTTATTGGTATGGCGATCGCCTAACAGATCGCACTCAACTAGAGTCTCAAATGTATGCTGATAAATCGCAGGGATTTGTTCGCCAATTAAAGAATAATCTTGCGTGTCAAAGAAGTTTTTAAACGCCCAATTTTCCCACCAAGTAGAGTTTTTAATAATGACTGGTTCAAATTCCTGATGAGTCCTGGCTTCAATAGGATAACTCGGTTTAATCGAAGCGGGTCCCATGTTAGGCATAAAGGTGGGTCTTTGTAAGAGGAAAACGTTACCATCTTGCTCGATGTACTGTTTGAGTAAAGGATGTAAAATCCCTCCCTTTTGTCTTATGTGATGAATAATGCCCAAAATAAACTGCTTTACTCTTATATCCTCAATATAATGCAGTCCTAGTTCGTTCTGGAGTCTAATTAGTACTTCTGCTGTAGCTTTATCTAGCTGTTCGAGATTAACTCCTACGGCACAAGTACTAGTTTGTTCTAAAGAACCGCCAAACGAGGTTTTAAGGCTGAGTTCGGAGATAATTTCCCAGTCCAAACGGCGATCGCAATATTCTTTTAGCTGCTGACTACATTTACCTGACTTCCTTAACTCTTCCCATTCATACAGCCACTCCAAATCCGAAGGTAGAAAAGTAGCTACATAATCGGTATCCGAACCGAGCTTTTCCCGCCAATATTGTTTGAATTCAGGGATAATTTGCTCTAAATTCCTGCCATTACCCCGTTCGTCTAAATATTGCTTGATAGCAGTTCTTAAAGTAGTTCTAAAAGTACGGGCAGCAAAGAAACCTGCACGATGGGCAGCATCTTGTACAGAGTCGGAGAAGGTGATTAGTTTTTTATCGTCGTTATAGGTGGAAGCAAACAAAGTGCCAATAGCAGCACTAGCCAAACTAGCAGCACGCGAACCTAAAATAGCTAGATTATTTTTAGCCTTACAGAAGGGACAATCATGACTGGTTTCTCGCCATTTTGAGCCATTCTTGGTTTTCTCCCGCACCATATTGGGTTCGATAACTGATAATAAATTTTTGCTACCACAGCCATGACAGTAAGTAGCTTTGGGGATATTTAACCTCAAACAATCCTGGCATAGCTTTCTCTCATTTCTTTCTTTCTCTTCGTGTTTTTCAGTTTCTTTAGTGGGAAAAACAAACACAGTCAGGGGATTGCGATTAAAAAATGCCGTATAAAAAGCTCTAAGATCGCAACCAAGCTGTTGATCGGTTTGTTTGCGGCGTAAACTTCCCCATCCAGTAGCACCACATTCGCGACAATGAATTACAGGTAGGTTTTTACCCGCTTCTTCTGTAGTTAGATCGTCGGCAAAATTTAGTTTGGAGCGATCTCTAATATTAGCTACCATTCGCCGTAATTCCCTCAACCATAGCTGTATGCGGATATTTGCCCAAGGACGATTATTAATATCTCGTGCCAGGGAAAATAAGGCAGCTAGGCTAGTAAATAAAGCAATTTGATATGTTGTATCCTTACTGTTTGGCAGACGCATTTTACGATTTAGCTGCGCCCAGAGAGTAGGTAAAGAAGTAGGTTCGCCCGAAAGAATTTTAAGCAGGTTGTGAACTATGGGCAGCGACTTTAAGCGATCGCCTAATTCAATGCGCCAGTCTGTTTCATCCCAATCATTTTCTAGTGGATAATTAAACCAGAGTTGATATTGAGCGCGAATATATTTTTCTACGCTGTCATAGTTTTGCGGTAGTAAGGAATCTAATAACTCTGGACTGGGAACTGGTTGCGGATCGATAAAAGCATCGGCTAAAAACTCGGCTGCACTTAACCTATCTTCGGTAACAATAGCGTTATTATCGAATGTCTCATTAAATATCTTTCCCGCATAACTTAATAACTTTTTCCCCGTGTTTTTATTCCCACCTAAAGTTGCCGAAGTTCCTACACAAGCCAAATGATTCGCTGGTGTTTGCAAACGAGCTTTGAGACGACGAATCAAACAGGCTAAATCCGTTCCCTGTGCGCCATCAAAGGTATGGATTTCATCGACAACTAAATAACGCAGAGTTTCGGGACTATTACCCACCCATAATCCTTGGTCTTTGGGACGAATCAGTAGATAATCCAACATTTTATAGTTGGTTAACAAGATATCTGGGGGACTTTGGCGCAGAATATTTTTGCTGGTAATTACTGCCGTTTCTGTCATTACCGAATTAGGTTCTCGTTCGCTTTCCCCTACAAATAAACCAGCCGTAACGTAACCCTTGAGGTTGTCATTGTGCCAGATTAACTGTGCCAATCTTTTTGCTTGGTCGGTAGCCAAAGCATTCATGGGATAGATTAAGATTGCCTTGATACCTGGTTCGCCCCGATATTTAAAACAATGATCCAGTATGGGCATCATAAAACATTCAGTTTTACCCGAACCCGTACCAGTAGCGACAATAGTTGACTGATAATCAGGGTGTTGCAGTCGCCTGAAGGCTTGTTCTTGATGGCGGTGGGGAGGAAAAGCCATCGGTACATCTGGGAAATAATCAGCCCCCGCAGTTCCCGATCTAAAAGGCAAACTGGCAGATAAATATGGTCCTTTAAAGATTGCTTCTGGTTGTGCCAAAAAGCGATCGATTAAATCTTCAAAACCAGGAGAAGATGAACGAAATTCGGTTTTAAGGAAGTCGGTAATACTGGCTTGGATTTCTGTTGCTAATACTGAAGGAATCATTTAATAAAGTAATAAGTAATAGGTAATAAGTAATAAGTTTTTAATTTAGTTTTCTTTTAGTTTTTTAATTGATGCGGTTAATATTTTGATGATTTCTTCTAGTTCTTGAAGCATCGGAGTGAATTTAGATTCAGCCACAATTTCCGATTTAATCATTAAGTTTATCCAGTACCTAGTCTTGTTTGCCTCTTTAAGGGATATTGAATATTTGTGAATAAAATCATTTCTTGATTGGGCATATACAGCTTCAGAACAATTTGCTCCAATAGAAGTGCCAGAGCGTAAAAATTGTTTTGACAAAACTTTTCCTGCATCATCGTATTTTCTTTTATTGAGTTCCACATAAGCTTTAATAACTCTGATTGCAAAATTTTCTGTTCTCTCTTGTATCGATAAATTTGAATCACCCACAACAAAACCACTTATTACTTATTACTCATTACTCATTACTTCTTACTTAAAAACCTTTGTTCAAATGCTGCCCATGCTATCTGATAATCTTCTTCGCGATCGCACTTATCAAACGGGGCTTCATATACAATCGTCCTGGTAACAGAACCTCCTGGCAGGGTGTTATCTTCGATAGTGCGTTCTACCGTTCCCGTTTTCATATCTTTAATATCTTCCCAACCCGTTTCACCTTTCTTGGCTTTACGCGGGAAACCTACCCCTGGAAGTCCTTTACTGGAAGTGAAGACAATACGCCCGTTTTGGTCGTACCAAGTATCTTTTTCGTATTGGCGCATTACGGGGAATTGTACGCGGTAGATAGTGATGAGTTCATCTAGGGTTAAACCCAGTGCCATTGCTGCGAGTACGTCTATTTCTACTAGTGCTTGTCGGCGTTCGTAATCAGTACGGAGGGCAATGTTTCTTTGCCAGTTTGAAGTTAAGTTCTCGAAGAATTGGTTCTTTAATCTGGAGTCTTGTTTTGTCCAGGTGTCTTGGTTGAATTCTGGTATGTAGGTTGATTCCCAAAGTTCGGTGTAGTGGGTTGTTAGGCAGTTTAGAACTAATGCTCTCAACATAATCTCCTGAGATTCAAAATAAGGAAATGTTGCTAAAAGAGAGCCATACAAATCAGTTTTGCCTGTTGATTTTAAATAAAAGTCGAAAACTACAGAAGAACATAAACCTGCAAAGGTAGCTAATCTTTTATTATTTTTGATTGCAGTGCTTACAGTAGTGTTAATATTGGCAACTTGTGGTGGAAGTATACATCCTATTAAAGATCTTTCAGAAGAAGCACCAAACATTCTTCGATCTTCTTGCTTAATGCGTTGGTTGAGTTCTTTTTGTTTGAGTTCTAAATAAGCCTCAGCTAATTGATTAATTGCCTCATTCAAAAACGCAGCACTCCCCATTGCTGGTTCGCAGATACGTAACTGGAGAATATCATCAGCATTTTTATCTTTAAGTAATTCTTTGAGAGAATACTTAACCAAACAACGAGTCAGAGATTCGGGAGTATAGTAAGAAGCAGAATTTTGTCTGTCCCTTCCCGCTAAACGATAGATAAAAGTATCCTTGGGATAACATCTCGGCGTACCATCGGCGTTAAAAACTCGTTCGTCGTCGGTATAGTTCTCCAAATCTTGCAGCTTCACAAAATAAGCCACCTTCAATTCATCGGTATTCTTATCTTTAGCTGGCTTAACCTCATACAAACCTTTCTTATCTTCGACAAAAAAGCCCCGAAAACACAATAAAGCTTCGTAAACCGCACCTAGTTGGTTAATCCCCAACTGTGCATAAGAAATACGCCCCCTTCTTTTACCTTTGCTTTCTCTAGAAAGAGACATCAACTCAATGACGCGACGCAAAACCACATTGCGAAACTTGACTTTGTTGAGTAAAGATAGGCGTGCAGGATCGAAAAGATGACTTTTTAAAGGCTTTAGTTCAAAAGTATCGTGAGTAATTTCTCGTTTTTCTAAATTAAGTTCAGTTTGCTCGTAATCCTGTTCGGGAAAACCCTCCCAAACTAACTTAAACAGCTTTTTAATCGAAGCATCAATAAAATAACCTTCTGTATCTTCAGTAGTGCGTAAATCGACATTCTCCAGATTTCGCAAAAACTCCAGACTGTACCCCTGGCGGTAAACATCCGAATTCATCGGTGCATAACCCAACTCCCGACGCGCCTCGATGTAAAACAGAAATAACAAGCGATACATATACCGCAAGCATTCCAGGGTTAACTGTTCTTCATCTTTTTTTACTTTAGATCTCTTTTCTTTTAGCTTATTACACTTGTACCAAACCGCTTCATTACCTAATAACTCGATGGATTCCCGCAACGCATATTTAAGATCGTCAGAGACAGAAAAAGCGTGTTTGTGAGAATTCTCGTCTAACTCATCCAGTAAAGCCGTTCCTTCACTGGGACAGGTGTGTTCGCGATGAAGTAAAATCGCTTTAGCCTGTAAAGCATCATTGTCCAGACGCGCCAGAATTTCTTCCAAATCAAAACGTAACAACCGCGAAGCATTCCACTTAAAGCGATCTAACAATACTATCTGATGAATACCAGCCAAAATAACCCAACGAGGCGGATCGTCTTGAGCAAAAATGTAATCTGAGATTAAATCCTCAAAATCAAGCTTCAGTAATTCTGAATTTTCTTGGAATGATGATTCTTCAACATACTGAGCCTTATTCAAGCTAAGAGAAAGCACATCGATCGCTTCTTCCGTATCGGAAACAGCTTCAATAATCCACAGTAAAGGCTGTCCGTTACTCTTATTAACTTCGCCAACGATAGGAATTATCTCGTCATCATCTAAGATTTTCTCAGTCGGTTTAAACTCATAACCCAGTACAGAGAAAAATCTACTAAACCATTCCCTTTGAAGGAATAATCGTTCCTGAATATCCTTTTCTTGGCTAATTAGAGTGAGAGTTCTAAAATAATTAAATTTCAAAGATGCGATCGCTTTTGGTGGCGACTTATCACCCGTATCTTCTGCTAATTCATTCCAAAGTTTGACAATATCTTTAAGGTCATTCTGTAAAATAGCATCTGTTGTGGATGTTCCCCTGTGACCAACCGTTTTTGGGCTTTGCGTTTACGATAGTTGTACTTCAACAACAGTTGATCGACTACAGTGACACTCACTGTTATCCCCTCATCTT
>JAAUYG010171716.1_pt1 | contig 15442 bp, 17 predicted proteins | sample 7278091 | NCBI WGS metagenome assembly JAAUYG01 (sample SAMN14350201, study PRJNA611818) | marine sediment metagenome | isolation source: surface marine sediment (0.6m) | place: French Polynesia: Moorea | collected 2018-08 | reverse complement strand
CTACTACTACTACTCCTACTACTACTACTACTACTACTACTACTACTACTACTACTTGTATTGTAATTGTAATTGTATTGTACCGTAATTGTATTGTAATTTGTTTATTATCAGTGACATGTTCCATACATGTGGTACATTGTGAAACATGTACATGTAGATAAAATCAACAATAACATCTGGAACCCAGCCCAAACGGACTTATATGTCATTTTAAACGTGGTAATATTAAACTTGCAGTGGCAGCAAAAAGCGGCACTTAAATAGTAAAAACAACACCTATCTGTAGCGGTATGCAAAAAAACCCGGGATGAGACATTACACATTCTCTTATAATAATTTTCTTCTTCTATCGCATGCCTTTATCGTGAATTTTGCTAGCTTCCTATTTTCATGTTTTAATATATAGATAAACTTTTCTCTAGGTTGCATATCTTCAAAATCCGGGCTAAATTCATTAACTGACTTAAATAAATCCTCACGCAATGCACAGTAGGTTTGACATTTACACAAAAAATGAAACTCATCTTCAACAACCCCTCTGTTACAAACGAGACACAATCTTTCTTCTACGGGTTTACCCTGCCAACGCCCAGTTTCAAGTAGTAGTAGTAATGAGAGACGTGGTGGCTAGTTCTGCTATCGGTTACGGCAGATATCTTGTTAGTAGAAGAACACTTGTTGGAGCATCAAGATATATCTAATAGGAAACCATTTGCCCTGGCCACAGCTGACTTTGGAAGACTTCGAAACTTACAGATCGAGTCTTTTAACGCCAGAAACCAATTAACTACGTATCTTAAAATCCAGGTAAGTTTGAACTGTGAAAGAAAGCCACATATGTGTCGGAAACGTCAGAAGGTGATGCGGATGGACACAGAAAGCTTCTCGAAACCTTTATTTATGAGTATTACGTATAAACAAAAGGCCCAGGGCCCTTGACGCTCTGCTTGACCTTTTGCCAGATGAAACCGGCATAGCTTTATGGATACTGGCAATGTATAGCTGAGCTAGGTAACTTACATTCAAAGTGTCATAGACTTTTAAACTGGCAGATAGCCAGAAAAAGTAATAGCCTGTATTTTCCCCGAATACATGCTTTCGTAAGGTTTGGTTGAAATCGGATAAACTGTGGGTGGAGCGGCCTTTTGAAAATCTTAACATCAGAAATTTTGCAACGTGCACCGAATGGCCCCAAACTGAACTCAAATGACCTGACCCAAAACGTAAGGTACATATGGAGTTCCTAGGGCCGCGACTTCCAATTTTTCATCCATTTCGCTGTACGGCCAGAGGTTTTCAAGATATTGCACATGTAATGATTTTCCCATTGACTCCCATGTTTCAAGGTGCCACAAAATTTCAAGGTGCCACAAAATTTTTAAAACTTGGCTGATTGCCAAGAAATGTCATAGCCTGTATTCCCCTATGGTAGGCCTCATGGTCCTCCTGAAGTTTGATTGACATTGGATGAAAATTGTAGGAGGTGTAGCGGTTTGATGTTTCCAGCCCCATATGGTCCTGTGTTAACAAAAATTTGCAATAAAAATTTGCCATCAAATAGTGCCATAAAATTTTGAACCATTACCATGCTTTCCATAAAGTTTGGTTGAAATTGGATGAAAGCTGTGGCAGCAGTAGCCTTTTGAAATTCATAACATCGGAAATGTTACACAGGGCACAGAATGACCCCAAACTGACCCAAAAAATACCCTTCATATGGAGTTCCTAAGATCACAAGTCCCAAATTTTCATCCGTTTCACTCTACGGCCAGATATGTTCAAGACATTGCACATTTTATGATTGTGCCATTATTGACACCCATGTTAAATTTCAAAGTGCCATAAAATTTTTAAAACATGGTCGATTGCCAAGAAAAGTAACAGTCTATATTCCCCCATAGTAGCCAATGTCCCCATGAGGTATGATTGACGTATGATGAGGAATGAGGAGTAGCGTTTTGAAATTTACTGCCCCATATGGTCCTGTGTTAGCAAAAATTTCAAAGCGCCATAAAATTTAAAATTTTTGGCGGATCGTTGAGCCTGTCTGATTATCATGCTTCCCATAAATTTGGTTGAAATTGGATGAAAACTGTGAGCAGTAGATTTCTGAAAATCTTAACATCGAAAATTTTGCACAGGGCACCGAATGACCCTGAACTGAACTCAAATACCTGGCCCGAAAAGTACCCTACATAGGGAGTTCCTAGGACCGCGAGTCCCAAATTTTCATCCCTTTCGCTAGCCGTTTTCAAGATATTCCACATTCTATGATTCTCATGTTAAATTTCAAAGTTTCATAAAGTTTGAAATATACAAAATTTCAAAAATCTGAAAAACTAACCTTGTGAGGATATTGAAGACAAAAATGCGTTAAACATTTGAAAAGATTTGGTCGCGATTTGCGGAAGGAGTAACTTTTTTTTTCATTTTCCCGCCATATGGTCCGATGTTAAGGAAAAGAAAAAATCGTTAAAATTCAAGATCTCAAACATTTCAGAAATCCGAAAAAGTAACCCTGTGACGATATTGCAGACAAGAGAAAATTTTGGCCTCCAAACACCAACGCCATGCTATGTTAAATATAAGTACCTACAACAGTGATGGATTAAATTACTTAGTATTATGCAGCGTCAATAAGAAGCAACATATGAGACCTCAAAATGTTATCTGGCCTTGAACATTCGATAAGTTCGAGACTAAGCTAATACAGGGAAAAAGACACAACTCAGAAAAGATAATCGTTCTACTGTTTTACTGTTGACCAACAGGAATTCACACAAGAGGTCCGGATACTGATTTCTGACCTTATTTGGACGCGAAAAGTTTTAGCTGCGGTCAGAGCCGGGGTCAGAGCCATGTACGAGAGAAATTTACAACACAGACATTCCGCAGAGTAACTCAACCTGACAATACCTGAAGACCGGGTGTTGGTTTGATTTGATCATGTTGTTGCAACACAGTTGATTGAAGTTTATGCAAAGTGTCTATTTCCAATCAAGGCCACGTCAGGTGCTACTAGCTACCGATAAAATGTAGCCTGGTACAACCTGTCGCATTGGTCAGAAGGGAATCGTCAGCCCAGTAAGGCAACCAGTCTATGGGAAATCTCCAACCACACCTCTGCACTCGTCTAGAGTGCAGAGGTGAGAAAGGCTTAGGGAGTAAACGCGGAGGACAAAACCGGAGATGGAAACCCTATGCTGTGCTCAATCACATTCTGGCAACCTCTGTGACACTGTTGGTGCCCAAAACGTACCAGCTCTCTACTGTTCCTTTGGACCCATCTTCAGTGTGGACTGGAGAGGGGGGATCTGCTGAACGGGCAACCACATATCCTCCTTAACTATCTGCCCTGGCTTGTGCCCTGGAGAGGTCACTTCAGCTTTGCCTCGCAGCATCGAACCAACACGTGAAGCGGCAATTATCAGTTATAAGCCAGCACTTGATTGGCATAGAGTGTGGCACCATGGGTTGCTTCCGATGGTGGGAGAGATCCTCAGAACTCATTGGATAGCTACCACCCGCCTCAATTTGGGCAGCCCCCAGTCAAAAAGGTGCTGTCTCGCCACAGCCTGCCTCATTGGGTGCTTGGGGTTTAGGCTAAAAGCGACAAGCACGCTGCAAAACCCGCACCAGAGAAGGACTCAAGTATCTCAAAGAAAAGGTGCCCAGTCCTAAAACTGGGAAGCTGGAACGTCCAAACAATGACCCCAAGACTGTCCGAAGATCTCCAAGGCACTAACAATGCGAGAAAAACAGCTATCATCAACAACGAGCTGCTGCGATTATGGGTGGACATAGCAACTTTGCAAGAGACCCGCCTCACTGACAGTGGTGCCCTCAAAGAGAAGGAATTGACTTTCTTCTGCCATGAGAAGCGCGCAGAGGATCGTAGGGAACATGGAATTGGATTTGCTGTCAGGAACACATTGCTCAGCATGGCCAAACCAGTTGGCAGGGGATGTGAATCCCCGATGACACTTTTAGTCTCCATACTTCCGATGGTCCCGTCAGTCTCATTAGGGCCTACGCTCCCACTCTAACGTCCACAACAGAAGAAGAGGACGAGTTTTACACACAAACATCAGCACATCATGAAAAGCATACCCCCCAAAGAACATGTCATCGTACTGGGAGACTTCAACGCTCGCGTGGCTGCTGATCATGATGCCTGGCCTTCCTGTTTTGGACATATTGAAATTGGCAAGATCAACGAAAGTGGGCATCGCCTGTTGTTGTTCTGCTCCTTTAATGGTCTCTGTGTGACCAACTCCTTCTTTCAGACCAAGCCACGACACAGGGTGTTACGGTGTCATCCCTGTTCAAAGCACTGGTACCAGCTGGACATGATCCTTACCCGTCACAACAAAATCAGGCTAGTACAGACAAACCGCACTTACCACAGTGCAGACTGTGATACTGATCACTCTCTCGTCTGCTGCAAGACCAAGCTACAACCTAAGAAGATTCACAACACCAAGTGGAAAGGCAAACCTCGCATCAACATCATGGGTATGCAGCTCCCTGATAAAGCTGAAGAATTCATTCTCCAATTCTCTTCAGAAACCTCTCTCAGAAACATCAGCACTGCTCTGCCCAGCGAGAAAACCTTACAATCACTCAGATCATCAAGAAGCAAAGTGCAACAGACTGCAAGACAATGTGCAAACGAATAATGGCAACAGCTCAGCGAAGCTATCCAGTCTGGAAACACCAGAGGAATGTACAAGGGCATCAAGAAAGCTCTAGGTCGAACACAGAGCAAAACAGCCCCCGTCATGTCTACCAGCGGGGAAGTGATCACTGACAAGGGTAAGCAATTGGATAGGTGGGTGGAGCATTACTCTGAGCTCTACTCTAGCGACAACACTGTTGCCACATCAGCCCTGGACGCCATCGAACCCATGACCATCACGGAGGAACTAGACACTGAACCAGCTATTGCCGAAATCAGCAAAGCAATTGACACCTCAGCAAGCAGCAAAGCATGCCAGAGCTGGAGAGAGGGACCCGTACCGCTAGACACGAGGGATGCCAGGATTGTCACCCTCGAACAAGGGTGAAGGAAGTGACTGTAACTACAGAGCCATCTCGCTTTTGAGTATTGTTGGGAAACTCTATACCTGTGTTGTGCTAGTAAGTCTCCAGAAATTTGTTGATCAAATCTATCCTGAGTTTCATTGTGGCTTCCCAGCAGACCCCTCTACAGTGGACATGATTTTCTCCCTCAGTCAGCATCAGGAGAAATGCAGAGAACAACACAAACCCCTCTACATAGCCTTCATAGGCCTGACTAAGGCTTTTGACTTGGTCAGCGGGGAAGGGCAGTTTGACATTCTCCCAAAGCTCTCCAAAACTCCACAGCCTCATCAGATCCTTTCAAAACAACATGAAGGTAACGGTCCAATACGAACGCAGTAAGACCAACCCCTTCGACATCAAGAGAGGTTTCAAGCAAGGATGTGTACTGACTCCAACATTCTATGGCATTTTCTTTGCTCTGCTCTTAAAGCATGCCTTTGGAACATCAACAGAGGGAGTGTACCTTCGCACAAGACCTGATGGTCAACTTTTCAACCTGGCTAGAATGAAAGCAAAATCCAAAGTGATTGTGAAAACCATCAGGGACATGCTTTTTGCTGGTGAAGATGCTGTCATCTCATACACCAAGCAAGAACTCCAATGTCTCATACGCAGCTTTTCCCACGCTTGCAATGATTTGGAACTGACCATCAGCCTAAAAAAAGACCAATGTTCTGAGTCAAGATGTGGACACTCCACCAGCAATATGTATCGATGACCACCAAACTCGAAGTCGTACACCAGTTCACATAACTGGGATCCACCATCAGCAACAACCTGTCACTCAACTCCGAGATCAACAAGCACATCGGCAAGGCTGCCATGACCTTAGGACGCCTCACTACCTGCATCTGGGAGAACTGAAAGCTGAAGACAACCAAGATGGCAGTATACAATGCGTGCATTGTCAGCACTCTCCTCTATGACAGTAAAACATGGATGACCTACTCGAAAGAGGAGGCTCGAGCACAAATTGAACAGCTTCCATCTGCGCTGCCTCTGCTGCAACCTTGGCATCAGCTGGTACGACAAGATTACCAACTCCCAGGTACCCGAGCGTGCAGGTCTTCCTTCCATGTTCACACTGCTCAGGCAATGCAGACTTCGGTGGCTCGGCCATGTGCATAGGATGGAGTATGGGTGCATCCCCAAAGACATCCTCTATGGTGAACTCGCCTCTGGCAAGAGAAGCACTGGTCGACCCAAACTGCACTACAAAGACCTCTCCAAGAGAGACAGAAAAGCCCTGAACATCAACACAAAGAACTGGGAAGATGTAGCAGTTGACCGCAGCAAATGGCAAAACGTTCTCCACAAGCAGCTGAAGTCTGCAGACGAAAAAATCCATACCAAAGCCATTGAAAAGAGAGCCAAGCAGAAGGCACGCACCCCAGCAGACACTCCAACGAGCTACACCTAGAGCAAATGTGGCCAAGACTGCCACTCTGGTATCGGAATCATCAGCCACAGCGGTCACTGTCACTAGCAAATTGACCTCCCGCCGCAGCATCCACAGCCATTACAGACTGACAGAGGCTTACTACTGGTACTATTTCCAATAAACCCTTGTTGCAGGCTACTGTCAAGCATCATAACTCAGAATGGTGACTCATAAGGCTTAGGTTTCAATAGGACGCAAACAGGGATTTCTGGGTTGCATGCGAGGTCTATAATGTGATGTAACCCAAGTTCGACATGCCCAGGTCACTCCAACCTTCAAATGTCAAAAGGTCAGCCATGTCAACTACACGGTCGTTATCAGCATCAACACAACTTGGTCTTATGTGGCAATAGGTCAAAGTATCAAGGCCCCTGGGCCTCTTATTGACAGTCAATACCATCAGGTGTGTGGGGTTTTCCACTTTCCAGTGAACTTTCTTACCATTTCTCCCAGATGAGAGACATGCCCACCATTCTCCCTATTAGAAATCATTATGTTTCAAATGAAGATTCCTTGGAAGTTTCTACATCCAAGATCACCAGACTTCACTAATGCCACCCTTTCACATAAGATTTGGTGTCTTCACACCAATGGGGGCTGGGGCTGGCTTTTGGAAATCCCACATTGCAATTAAATTTACCTTTAAACATGGTACCGTGGCCAGGTAGTGTTATGAGCATTTGCTGGACATGAGGGAGGTTGGCGATTTGATCCCCGGGTGCGTCAAGCAAAAGACGTTAAAATTTGAGGTTCTGCTGCTCTGCTTAGGGCTCAACACATAAGGGTTTAAGGTAGACTGGCTGGCATGGAGTTGGAACATCACAACAAACCATTGAAGTGTGGGTTACCACTCGAAAGACTGACCACAGATCAGACTAAAGCAAGATGGTCTGGTACATATACACCAACTTCTGCAAACATGAACATAGATTGAGCCATTGAGGTTAATAAATCATATTCTGGGTGCTATACGACCGAAAAATGGTTAAAGTGACCCCGAGACTGACTCACTCGCCCATCTTTAAGTATGGAAAAGAGCTGGTTATAAGGGCGATTCATTTGTGATTAGTGAATGAAAATTACTTTCCAGAAATCTTCTAGAACCTGTCCTCAAGTTGTGGGGCAAAGGAGTTGTATTCACACCAGACATAACAGGTGAATGTAAACTCCTGCAGGTTTGCGCAAGCCGACCATGCTGATCATCACTAGTGTGGCCATATTAGAAAACAGTGGTGCTTGTACTTTACAACTCATTACTCATGACCAACCTTCATAAGGCCACATGATTTGGAGAAATTTTGTGCAGTAAATTACCTTCATGACCCCCTCCAATGTAAGATCACATGGTACCATGGGGTGGTCTTAAAATAAAGGGATTACTGCAATTTATTAATACCGGGCTACTGAGACAGGCCACAAAGATATCAACCCAATTATTTTGTTTTTCGACCCAATTATTTTGTTCGCCCCCCTTACACCGAGTGCCATCCCTACTCATAGGTCGCTGTGCTGCCTTTATGTTTTTGAACAAAGAGCTAATGGAGTCAGTGTACTAAAACTGTGTGGACCAAGCATTGTAAAAACGTGATAATAGGCACAGGTTGTGGAGAAGTACATGACTGGTTCTTGGAAGTAGAGTGAGAAAAATTCAAACATTAGTATTTCAATAAGAAGTTTATAGTGGCGAGATTTCATATGTGCATACAAGGATATCACCTACAAATACATCAGCCGCTAGCTTATTTGGGCTACTAGTCAGGACAGACTATTATATATCCCTTGTGTACAGTTTATTCGTGCAGTACTGTGTGCTGTGTGCAGCACACGGAGTGACACAAGTTTTGTCCCCGCCCTCTACATGTGATATTGTCATTAGTTTTAATATGTTATTTCTTATTTCCATCAAAAGCTTCACCAGTTTACATAACCTCCCTGCTCCCTACCTGAAATACAACGTGAGAGGTAAGATATGCAACTAAGCTTAGAGACAATCAGTTGTCAAGGAGCTTGCTTTACTGTACATGTTTGTACCAAGACATGAATAACACTGCCATACAGGAACTTAACACGGACAACTTGACCACACAGGTTTCCATAGCAACATTCAGTCGTCATGATCAGGAGTGACTTTGTCTTAAATGAACATGGCATTATTTGAGTTAACACCACAGGTATACATGTCCTTCCTAACACACAAAGCACTACGATGTTCACCAGTAGACACATGAAAATAGTTTTACGGCTATTTCAGTAATCCACTAGCTTAGGCGGTCGTGCTGAAGCTCCATGGGAAGATCTATGTGAAGGCGATGAATCACGGCCTTCATAGCGCTGACCAGGATGGGATTCGCGTCTATTATCATAACGTCTCGGAGTTCGACTGTCATAGCGACCTTCTCGGTCATCATAATGACTATCTCCTCTGTTGCCATAGCGACTGCGGTTATCGTGGTAACCCTCCCTATGGTCATAGCGAACATCTCCCCTATTGTCATAGCGACTATCTCTGTTGTCATAGCGTCTGTCTCGGTCATATCTCCTCTCCTCTCTTGGTTCATATCTCCGTTCACTTCGGCTCTCAACTCGTGGCTCAGACCTGCAATAACGGAAAGTCCACAACGTAACTTCAAGCATATTGACAACATACAGGAAGGATGGAACGTGACAAAAGCGCACCCTTGAGTAACAAGTCAGAACTACTGGGAATTATTGATCCAAATTCTGTGAATCTGGAAACAGATTTTTTCTATGCTGACTCTACACACATCTGCCACAGCTCTGGTATTCAGACTCCACTTCAAACCATAATGATATTTTCCTACCTTGGAGGCCTTGGTTCTGGTGCAGACCTAGGAGTCCGGTTGTGTGACTGTCTAGCAGAGTACAGTGAGTCGTCCGCACTCTCCCGGTTCCGGTTCCCATTGCGATCTGAGCCCGTTCGAGGTGTACTCCTGTCTGACCTCTCATGTGGTCTGCTGTGTGATGTGTCTTCTTTGGCATGACTTCTCAACTCGGGACTCCGCTCACGTGACGTGGCTCGTTTGGGAGAGCTGTCCGACGAGTCGTCATTGCCTTCTTGTTCCTTGTGTCGCTTTTCGCGCTCTCGGCGCCGCAGCTGGATGGCCATGGCTCGTAGTTCCTCTTCTCTGTCCTAATGCATTACACACAGGATAGGTAACAGTAGGAAGATTAGTACACCTGTACTTTGTTTTAGTGAGCATGTACTTTTGCATTTATAACCATCATCACGCTGCATGTATAAGACATAGGATTTCCTGTCAAGGCATGATAACTTTCTAAAATACAAAAGAATAGCTATTCTTTTCTAAAATACATTGGCTTTAAATATGACCTTGGCAGTAAACATTCAAAATCCCAGTGACCTTGAACTTGACCTTGAAGGTAATTAAATGTAACATTATATTTATGCCCAACTGTATTCTTTTACGATATAGAATGGCCTCAAATATAACCTTCATGATTTATAAGCCACTAACATGTACACAAATGTAGGGGTACACATGGGTTAAAATTGAATAGAACAAATCATGCGAATCGGCCTTTTTGGCAAATCGATCTAGCGAACCGACCAAATTCTTATCTTGGGAGTCACAATCTGCACTCCTCACTAAAGACCGATCAGTGACTTGGTGACCTTGTTAACTGCCGATTCGTCAGCCCGACCACCTATAAAACTATGATCTGTTAAGCCAGTTCTGTTAGAGATTGATCTGCAACTCGCCATGGCTTTTAAATATTGATATACGATTCATACAGGGGTCTTAAATAATGATCTGCAATTCGTAGATCTCTGTTAAAAAATAAAACTCGAATTGGGCAATATTTTATAGACCCGCGTGTACCCCTACATGTTGGTGACTTGAATTTGACCTTTCAAGGTCACTCGAAGTCAAATCTGATGGTGCAGCCAGACTCTCCATATGGCTTCGTATTAGTGTTATTATGTGCCCTAACTTTACTTACATGACTTAATATTAGTGGAAAATAGTAACATACTCTGTCCATTTGTCAGATACAAGTTTGAAAAATCAATTACCTTTAACTTGAAGTGACTTAAGGTCAAATCTAATGGTTCCATTGAATTCTTCATATAACACTTCCTATTAGTGTCGAAAATAGTAACCACATATCTATATAGCTCAGCATTACCTGTTACAGACTCTTGAAAAGTTTTTTGATTTCTTTTATCAAACTCACGCCTTTATCCCGCAGATTTTTTTTTTCAAAATTTAGTGGTTCCATCCCTGGGTCAGAGGAAAGGCTTTCACCAAAAATGAAGTTATTTGGTTAAGTAATCAGTTAACCTAGTTATTAGAGATATTAGTTTTGCTCGACTGCACAGACCTGTCTCTCCTGTTCTTCCAGTGTCAGCTTCTGTTTCCTGGCCTTTAGGTCAGCTTTGTCTGGAAGTACAAGATATGTGGGCACCTTGTTAAACAATCTTCAGTCAACTAGTGATCTTAAGCATGGAATTGACAAGGGTTGCCTATATGCTTAGTGAACTTAAGTTCATTTCTACAGTTTTCTGGAAACTCAGAATGGAACCCTCCCCCAGGCGGTCTTTCCACATGGTAATTAAAGATTTCATGTGTTTTTAAGTTGCTACATGTGTATTGCTTTTTTACTGATCTTACTTAAAAAAAAAAACTTTTTTCCCAGAATTGTATTGTTTACTATACATTCTCTGATACCTACCGGTATTAAGAATGTTTCTCTTAAATTACTACTAATAATACTCTCTTCTTACATTGTTTGTTCAGGGCTTTCTGCATCCTAAGTTTGAGCCTTTCTTGCATGGACAGTGCACCAGACTGAGGGAGAGAGACGTAAGCATCAGTTACTTATAAACCTTCAATCAACTAACATTACAACGCTACTCCTAGTGTAAATAATTATGTACACATATACTGGACACAATCACAAAAGTCTCCTCGCTGTAACACGATTTGCAGTTTTTCCAGACTCGGGGGAAATCCTTTATACACTAGTAGTTATAACATAGTGAGGTTCAGGCCCTTATTTGGGGATATTTTTTCTCTTTCTCATTCTCGCTATCGAGCAATTCCATTCCTTAGTTATAACCAATTGTGTAACTTGATTTTTTTTTTTTTTGCTTTTCCTTTCTCACTTACCAAAGCCTATGACACAAAAGGAATAGTTTCACCTCCAAATTTCATACGCCACAAATCTTATTCTGGGTTGCAAAGCTTCTGATTTGAATTTACCAAGACGCCAAGTTGCCAATTAAAGTTCAGGATAGCTCTTTTACATACAAGCCTACCAGACCATATATACATTTTTTTTAAAGATTAGCAATAACATTAATGATTTTTGCACAGCTGATTAGCCCTTTTTCGAGTGTCCATAGTTTCATACACAGGAAAAAAAAACAGTAGGAGATGTTACCTGGTGATGAGACACATACATCTAACACCTTCAGGTACATGTGATGTACTGGTACTACATGTAATTTAGCGCTGTGTTTCATATATTGCATCAAAAAGATGAATTGTCCTTCCCTGTAGATGGCTCCAATCTATTCTCTCAAAACAACATCTTTTCACTGATTATGCCTTTTTGAAGTTGTTAGCCAATTCGAACAAAGAGTTAGTACAACAGCATCAGCTATTTCAACTGAACAGCAACTTGCTACTATTTTAAGTCTTCTTCTGCCAGTATTCGGTATAACTGTCTTTGCCTTCAGCAGTATAATTCTAAATATGAGCACTGTGGCTACAGTTCTCTGGGATTTCAAACAACACATTCCTGCCACTTTGCCTACATCTGGGGACATGTTTACACCAACAAGTTTGTCACTGAACTGGGCACAGAGATCTAGCTTCTTACTGACTTGGGAGGAGGATCCTTGATTTTTACCAAGCAATTTCAGTGTTGTCCGGGACCTGGAAATATATTTATACAGAGTATCAATAGACATATATACGGAAAGGAACCGGCAAAGATAATTTCAGCTATTCTCTCTTGTTTAAACAATTGCTGAGAGTAGCTGTAAAATCATAAAGATTCCGTGCACATTAATAGAACCAGTGCAAATCTGCAGTTCATTTGACACAAATTCACTCTTATCAGATCACATACATTGAATCACAAGCAACAGAGAGTATTTTTAACCCCCTTGGCAGGAAAATTTTTTGAGGATTCCTGAAAGAGCAAAAAGGCGCAAAAACAGTGGAGCTTCATGATTGGTCAAAGCTTTCATATCATACAATATGATTGCTAAAAGGTGCAATGCTAAAAGGCCAAGGGTGAATTCCAAATGAAACCGCCTATTCCTGTTGTTATTTCGTGGTGTGAGATACTCCCAATTGCTACTAGCTGGTGGGAAGTATATGCAGCTGCAGAATTTAGTACAGTAATTAGTGTTTATTGTGATTTACTCACTGTGCGACATTGCTCGACTTCTCTTTCTCCTTGTCTTCGTCATCACTGTCGGAGCTGACACTGGCACCAGACGAGAGACTAGGACGACGATAACGTTTGATAACCACCGGCTCTGTGCTTGCTTTGTTTGTAGGTGAAGAAGACCGGCTCCTGGATCCCGACCTGGAACTACGTGAGCTGCAGAAAAAGAAAAGAACTGAACATCACACACACAAAAAAAAACACATTATAACTGACTTCAGACCACGATCTATTACCACAGTATGAATTTTCTAACTAAAGCTCACTAAGTATTGCAATATATATATATATATATTTACAGAACAAAATTGCAAACTGCATACATGATATATTTAGCGATGGAAAGGGGTAAGCAATGGAAAGGCTTAAACATAACTGTTCAGTTTACTAAAGGTCTACTGCCCTAGAAAATTCTTTTTTTTTTTTTTGGATAGGAAGAATATCACATACCTTAACCTTGACTTTGACCTTGACCTGGATCTTGTCCTAGACCGAGATCTCCTGGACCTTGATCTTGACCTAGATCTTTTAGACCTTGACCTAGATCTTCTCGATCTTGACCTGGACCTCCAAGATCTGGACCTTGACCGAGATCTGGATCTGGAACGCGACCTTGCCCTGGAACGTGACCTTGACCTATACCTTGACCTGGACCTTGTTCTGGATCCAATTCTCCTCCGCTTTGAGTATGAACGAGACCTGGACCGGGATCTCCATTTTCGGGTCCCATACCTATTCCTGGATATAGATCTGGATCTGGAGCGAGATCTGTACCTGCCTCTGGATCTTGATCGTGATCGGTATCTACCTCTGGATCTGGAACGACATCGTCTTCCCCGGGATCGAGACCGAGATCTGGTTCTGGAGCGAGAATAACGACCAGATTTTCCTCTGTCTACCTGACTCCCGTGTCTACGCCCTCTGGGTGACCTAGAACGAGTCCGACTTCGGGACCGACTCATCTTGTTGAGCAGGAAAGGACTCGAGGATCGCAATGATTTCTTTAAGTTTCTGGCAGACTCCAGGGCTGTTTGGGTAGGCTTTCTGTCATAAGGTTTGGATTGTGCAGGCCTGGAATACCAAAGAAAGAAAACTAATGCACCAAAATCCTATGGCTGGGTACACATGTAAAATGGTGACATCAATTTCAACACAATCAAAGACCACTCTTAGAAAACAACCTTTAATAATTAATAATTATGCATTTGTTAAGCGCCATAAATCCAATGTCAATGCTTTGCTCATGGGCGCTACAGGTCCACAAGAGACCTATTTTCTGGCCAAAGTGTTTCTCAAAAAGGTAGGTTTGAGTTGTGATTTCAATGTCTCTATTGTCATAATAGATCTGATTGACTGGGGTACAGCATTCCATAAGGTTGGGGCAGCTACACTAAAGGATCGTGGACCATGGGTTTTCAGGTTGGTTGGAGGAATTTCTAGCAGATTTGCGCTTGCAGACCTCAGGGTACGAGCTGGAGAATAGGTCTTAAGTAACTCTCAAAGATACTGGGGAACATTGCCGTATGTAACAGTCAAGTCATGTTTCATACATGGCATTTCAATATGATGATTATCACTACCCCGATATGTATGGTCAAAAATGCGCTACACCAGCAAGCGGAAGAACATGAAGTACTGCCTGGGGGCTTTGTGTCATGTTGTCTTTAAATTACTGCAAGGGGTGACATACATACTGTTTACTGCGAAAACTAAGGTAAGCCTATAACCACAATCACTACACAGTCTTGCTGTGATAGCGCCCAATACACCCAGTTCTCAGGCCACTGCAGTGTCAGGAGGTAAGGTTATATCCTGGACTGGGAGAGCTGTGTGTGCTATCCTTTGTAGTGTATGGTTGGTTGGTTGGTTGGTTGGTTAGACCAAGCCCTAGGATCGACCCTTCCCTGAGTTACTGATCACGGACCGAGAGTCAGCTGGCAATGCCGGGCCTTGTACAGGGCCCCCTTCCTCCTCACTCTCCCCGCCAAAACTGGTGATGAACAGCAGCGGTGCACCTTCCTTGGGAGACCGCGACCTGGACCTTGACTTGGACCTCGAGTAGGATCGCGATGTTCTGGTATCACTGCAAAATACCCAAAAGAATTCGGTCACTAGTTATGTTGTTGGGTAGCCATGGAATGTATTAACATATTACAGGTATTAAGTGCAAGTATTAAATCACTATACCTATTTCAAGATTATAACTAGACAGTCGGTTGCTGTGCAACGCGAGGGGGGCATCCCGCTTGGCAAAAAGATACTACATCCTTATCAGGGCCCTTGAATTGACCCTTCAAGGTTAGCCAAGGTCAAATGTAGTGGTGCAAATAACTCGATGAAAAATGACTTCAGCCAAACCATTTTTATCTGTCCCTGTAGACTGTCCATAAGCATGTTTCTGCAAAATTCATTCCAATAGGACATTTCTTCACTATGGTAAGACTTACAGAATGCTTTTTTGAGTATTTT